>LNFM01002693.1_pt1 | contig 36746 bp, 33 predicted proteins | sample 596031 | NCBI WGS metagenome assembly LNFM01 (sample SAMN04254537, study PRJNA301005) | activated carbon metagenome | isolation source: dual media filters at the Ann Arbor, Michigan drinking water treatment plant | place: USA: Ann Arbor | reverse complement strand
ACCTGGTCCTATCTCTTGCGCGAGGGGCGCGAGGGCGAGCCGCGCATCACGGTCACGCAGAACGATATCCGCGCCATCCAGCTCGCCAAGGCGGCACTCTATGCCGGCGTCAAGCTCCTGATGGAAAAGCAGGGCGTCGAGACGGTCGACACGATCCGTTTCGCCGGCGCCTTCGGCTCCTTCATCGACCCAAAATACGCCATGGTGCTCGGCCTCATCCCCGATTGCGACCTCGCCGACGTCAAGGCGGTCGGAAACGCGGCCGGCACCGGCGCGCTGATGGCGCTGCTCAACCGCGACCATCGTCGCGAGATCGAAAAGCAGGTCACGCAGATCGAGAAGATCGAGACCGCGCTGGAGCCGCATTTCCAGCAGCTCTTCATCGACGCCATGGCGCTGCCCAATAAGGTCGATCCCTTCCCGAAACTTTCGGCGGCCGTCAAGCTGCCGCCGCGCAAGACGGTCAGCGAAGACGGCGTCGCCGGGGATGCGACACCCCGCCGCCGGGGACGCGAAGGCCACGCCGCGCGCCGCGAGCGCGGCTGACATCCTCGTGCCGGAGCGCGACACGGAGCGCTTCATCCGTGAAAATCTGCGCCTGGCGCCCGTGCCCTCCCTGCCGGAAATCAGCCTCCATATGGCGCACCCCGGGAGCGGGCTCGGGCGCCTCGGCGTCGAAGGCCGCAAGCGGCCCGCTCCCTACTGGGCCTATGCATGGGCAGGCGGTGCGGCGCTTGCCCGCCACATCCTCGATCATCCGTCGCTGGTCGTCGGCAAGCGCGTGCTCGATATCGGCTCGGGCTCGGGCCTCGTGGCAATCGCGGCCGGTATCGCCGGCGCCAGCCATGTGACGGCTTCGGAAATCGACGAGACCGGGCTGGTGGCACTGCGTCTCAACGCGCAAGTCAATGGCGTCCACCTCTCCGTCACCGCCGCCGACCTGACGAAGGCGCCGCCGCCGGCAGACGTCGACCTGATACTCGCCGGCGATATCTTTTATGAGCGCGGCCTGGCATTACGCATGCTGCCTTTCCTGGAAGCATGTGAGGACCACGGCATTGCCGTCCTCGTTGGAGATCCGCGCCGCACGCCGCTGCCGGTGGATCGGCTGCGGATCATCGCGGAGTATGCGGTGGCCGATGTCGGCAGCGCGGAGATACCATCCTTCGTGTTTGCGCTCGCACCACGCTGACCCACATCCGTCTGGTCCGGCCTGAACGCACGACACGCCGAATTCATTTGTGTACAAATGTTTCCAGATGCCCGGATTTCTGAAACCGAAAGCCCATTCGGGCGCAGTCGGTCAGAAACAATCAGTCTTCATATCAGCCGCACGGTCGGCTGCCGAATGGTTCGGCACGCCGCTATCCGCAAGGAGATGAAGACCATGTCGATATACAACGACATTGCCCGGCTCGGCGCTTCTCTGCGCAAGGCGCGCCGCAACCGCAACGCAATCCGCGAAATGAACGCGCTTCCGCCGGAGATCCAGAAGGACATTGGCTGGCCGGCGAGCGACGGTGCGCGCAGCGGATCCTTCATCCGCTCGGCCTATCTCGAATCGCTCCGCTAGATTGGCGGGACAGCCGGCGCGGTGGCATGTCGTGTGTCGCGTCTCGGTAGCGGCACGATTGTCACCGCGCCAGCGCGAGTGCCGCCGCCATCGCCAGCGAAACCAGCACCGCCTGCAGAAGGAAGTAGGCACTCTCGATGACGACGAAGGGACCGAGTTGGATTTCGAACTTGGCGGCGTGGGCGAGCACCTGCGCCGTCCAGATCAGCGCCATCAGCGGCACGCAGATCCGGAATGCGTCGACCAGCGCGCTGCCCGACCCGCGGCTTGTGGTCAGGACCGTGGATAGGATGATGCCCTGGATGACGATCGTGGCAAAGCCCAGTCCCACCAGGGGTTCGTCCCTGCCGAGATACCCGATGGCGCGGAAGCGGTCTTTGAAGATAACCAGATGCCACACGAAGGCCAGAGGAAAGACAGCGACCATATAGGCAAGCGTCCCGTACAGCACTGTCTTCAACATGCCCGCCCCCTACTCCCCGCCGTTGAAAATAGACGATCACTTGCACTTTGCAAGCGACAATGGCAAGTCATGGCCATGACGGTGAGCACGGTGATGCGGACGCGACGGTCGGACTGCCCGATCGCCTATGGTCTTGAACTGTTTGGCGACCGCTGGACCCTTTTGGTCCTCAGGGACTTGCTGATCGAGAAGAAGACGCGCTTCGGGGAATTCCTCGCATCGGCGGAAAACATTGCTTCCAACATCCTCGCCGACCGGCTGTCACGTCTGGAGCAGGCGGGTCTGGTGTCACACCAAATCGATCCCCGCGATCGACGCAGGCGTGTCTATGTGCCGACGCCGACCGCATGCGCCCTCATTCCGGCCATCGTCGAGCTTGCCTATTGGGGTGCCGTCCACGACAGTCGAACCGGTGCTCCTGCGAATTTCGTCTCCGCCTATGAGCACGACCGCACGGCTCTCGTCGCCGGCATGTTCGACGCCTGTTCCAGTGCTCGCCAGAAGGGTGACTGATCGCGATCCCTTTCTGCGACCGTACGGCAACCTCGATATGCGATCACGCAGGATGCTGCATCACCGGTTCCGCTTGCGACGCCCGGAACCATCCGGCTCCCATCATGTTGAGCCTCCTAACAGGAAGTCTCGACATGAAACGATTGCTCCTCGCTGTCTCCGTCCTTGCTCTTGCGGCATGCAGCGATTCCAATTCGGATTCGCAGCGTCCAAGCGAACCGGATCCGAACCCTCAGATCGATACCGATCCGACGCCGGATACGGGAACAGGCGGCGCGACCGAGCGGGTCGCGCCGGACGGTTCGGTCAATGGGGTCCCGGGCGCGCAGCCCCTGGAAAACCAGCCGACGCCGACGGACAACTAGCGGTCCGAAACCGCGTCGATGCCGACGCGGCGCCGCCTGGACGCGTCAGAACCGTCCGGTGTCGCGAAACACTTCGAAGGTCGCCCTGATATGGTCGGCGACCGCCTTCACCGGCGCGCTGGCGTCGGGCGGCAGGATCATGGCCAGGCTGTAGTTGCCGATCTCAGGCAGGCCATCCTCCGCGCCCAGTTCAACCATGTCGCCGCCAAGGAATGATTTCGGCAGCGGAGCGACGGCAAGATCGGCCATGATCGCCGCCCGTTGGCCCGCCGTATGCGCGCTCATATAGGCGACGCGATAGTTGCGCCCGCCCCTGCCCAGCGCCTCGAGCGCCCCGGCACGCCAGGCGCAGCCTTCCTCCCAGATCGACACCGGCAGCGGCTCGCGCATATGCGCGCCGCCGCCCTTTGCGCCGGCCCAGACGATCGGCTCGGTCAGGAGCACCTCGGCGCCGGGCATCGGATTCAAGTAGGAATTGGTAACCAGCGTGATGTCGAGCGCGCGGTCGTCCATGCGGCGGCGCAGATTCCCGCTCTGGTCGATGGTCACGTCGACGGCGATCGAAGGATGCGTCGTGGCAAAGCGCTTGAGCACGTGCGGCAGAACGCGTTCGCCGTAATCGTCCGGCGATCCGAGCCGAACCACGCCGACAATGTCGGGAATGATGAACTTGGAGACTGCCTCGCGGTTGATCGCCAGGAGCCGCCGCGCATAACCGAGCAGCATCTCGCCATCGGTGGTCAGCGTGACAGACCGCGCGTCGCGCGCAAAGACCGAGCGCCCGAGAATGTCCTCGAGCTTCTTGATCTGCATCGACACGGCCGAAGGGGTGCGAAACACCGCACTGGCGGCCGTCGTGAAGCTGCCCGTCTCGGCAATGGCCACGAAGGTGCGCATCACGTCGAGGTCGAGGACCGGCAGCGGATGATTGAGGGGTGCATTCACGGCATGTCCTCCATTCAATTATTCTGATCGAAACGATCATTTCATTGCGTTTGATTGAACATCAGATCGGGAGGATAGTCAACACTATCGGAGGAGGAGCCGTACCAGACGGGTTCGATCCCTCCCCCGCTAGGGCAGACATCGACCACACCATGTCTGCGACACCGCAAGCGCCGCACGCCCCGAAGGCCGCGGACGAACCAAGGGAGAATGACATGTCCATACTGTCCACGATCGGCCGCCTGGCCTTGGAGTATTCCGAAGCACGCAGCCGCTACCTCACGGAAAAGTCGATTCGGTCACTGCCGTCGGAGATCCAGAAGGACATCGGCTGGCCGGACATCCAGCCCAGCCGCCGCACGACCAGCTTCCATTCCGGCTCCTGGGCCGGAGACCGCTGATCGTGCGCAAAGCGAAGCCAGCGCCCGTCGCACTACACCGTGAGCGCGCCGGGCGTCACAGGCTCGCAACCCCGAGCCATGCACCCGTCGCATGACGCATATGGGCCAGCCGCATGGCTGGTTAATTTTCCGTTTAGCCATCTGATTTGAATAGATTTTTTTGGGCTTTTGTCCGTGTCGAATCCGTCGCTCATGTCGCATTTCATATCAAGTGGTTCGCATTTGCTGCTTACGTTTTGACCGCCGGTGACTATATACGCGGCATAGAACGAGCTGCCCCACTCCATCACGCGAAGGCACCCCGTGTAACAATGCATGGAGACGTGTCGTGAAATTCCTGTCCCGTATGTTCGGCAACCGCAGTGCCATGAACCTGAACACCGCGCTCGAGCGTCAGCGCCTCGATCGCACCATGCCCGGCCAGTCCGGCGCCATGGCTGGCGCGCGCCTCGGTTTCCTGGTCCGCTGATCGCCTCTGCGGCGCTCTCACGAAGAGCGCCAGCCCTATAGTTGAAAGCCGCGCCGACCTTGTCGACGCGGCTTTTTCACGTTTGGTGGCGTCCGCTCCCCGGCGGAGCAGTGCCCGCATTGGCGCATGCGGGATCATGCATGTCGCAAATATTTGCTTTGCCGCTGGCACAATCCATTGACAGCGTTTGTTTTTACTGATGACGCTGTGCTGATCGCGACATGCTGCTCGCGGTCATTGGGCTGTGTGAGGGTTCCTTGAACGCTGTAAAACATCCGGTCAAACGATCGCTTGTCTTCTTCCTCGTTCCCGATTTCACCATGATTGCCTTCGCCACCGCGCTTGAGCCTCTGCGGTCGGCAAATCGGATGCTCGGCTACGCCGCCTATCGCTGGCGGCTTGCGAGTGTGGACGGCAGGCCGGTCGCCGCGTCGAACGGCGTCGAATGCGCCGTGAACACGTCGCTGGAGGACGAACGCCGCAAGCTCGCCGGCCCCGATCGGCCCTCCATGGTCGTCGTGTGCAGCGGCATCAATGTCGAGCAATACAACAACCGCTCCGCCTTCGCCTGGCTGCGCGAGGAATACAATCGCGGCGTGGCCATCGGCGGCCTGTGCACGGGCGCCCATGTCCTTGCCGCAGCCGGTCTCCTGTCCAACAAGCGTTGCGCCATCCACTGGGAGAACCTGCCGGGCTTTTCCGAGGCGTTTCCAAAGGCCAACGTCTTTGCCGATCTCTTCGAGGTCGACCAGAACATCTACACATGTGCCGGCGGCACCGCAGCACTCGACATGATGCTGAAGCTGATCGGCGACGATTTCGACGACAATCTGGTCAACCGGGTCTGCGAACAGGTCCTGACGGACCGTGTCCGCAGCCCGACCGACCGACAGCGCCTTCCGTTGCGCGCGCGCCTCGGCGTGCAGAACTCGAAAGTGCTCTCGATCATCGAGTTCATGGAGGCCAACCTGTCGGAGCCGCTGTCGCTGATCGACATCGCCGACAATGTGGGCCTGTCGCGGCGCCAGATCGAGCGGCTGTTCCGCACCGAAATGGGTCGGTCCCCGGCGCGCTACTATCTGGAGATCAGGCTCGACCGCGCGCGCCACCTTCTGCTGCAATCGTCGATGCCTGTGGTGGAGGTCGCGGTCGCCTGCGGTTTCGTCTCGGCCTCGCATTTTTCGAAGTGCTATCGCGAACTCTACGACCGCTCGCCGCAGCAGGAGCGCGTCGACCGCAAGCAGCTCATGGCCGCGTAGGCTTGATCGTCACTTCAGGTCGAACATCAGCGACCTGTCGCGCCACATCTTTTCGCCCAGCAGGCAGTCGGATGGTGGCTCCGCCTGGGCCAGGATGACCGGCGGGCGATCGTCCGCCTCGGCCAGCCAGACGGACGACGACGGCCCTGCCAGTTCGAGCACCAATTTGCGCCTGATGGCCTCGGGAAACTGCGACCAGTCATTGACCGGCACCATGAACGAGCCCGGCCCGCCGATCACGCAGTCGGCATAGTAGTTGTCGAGATCGGAAACGTCGTAGACGCTGGTGAAGCCGCCGCTCGTCATCAGTGGCAGGCCGTTGATGACGATGCCCTGCGCGACAGCCGCATCGCGCGCGCCGGTTACCGGTGCCCCCTGGTTGTTCGGCCCATCTCCCGAAATGTCGATAACCCGCTTCTGGCCGGAAAATCCGCTTTCCGCAAAGAGATCGACCCCGAACTCGATGGCACCCGAAATCGACGTGCGCCGGGCGCTGTTGGGCGGCTGCCTGTTTAGCCTCTCGGCAAAACGGTCGGCGTCCGCGCGCGTCTCGATGATGCTCCACGGCACGACGACGCGCTGCATCGAATTGCCGGCCCATTCGAAATAGGTCACCGCGATGCGTCCGTGGCCGCCTTGCGCAATGGCTTCCAGCACCGAGCTGTCCGTCAGCGCGGCCGCATAGCCGCGCCGCTGGATGTCGAGCTCGGTGGGCGACATGGAAAGCGAGACGTCGACGGCCAGCACCAGTTCGACGTCGACGACATCGTCGGGTCCCGACAGCGCCTGCGCGTGCAGAGGCACTGGCACGACAAGGCCAACCAGGCCGGCAAGCAGCACGTCTCGGCAACGCCTCGGCAGCGCCGCCATGGAATAGGTGCGCGAGGACATTGGGTGATGATAGGCAAATCGCGCTTCAGAGAAAGCGCGCAATCGAACAATCGCTCTCGCGGGCAATCACAAAAGCGCGAGTCGCGACAGCCGCCCGGCAGGGCTTCGCATGCGTTGATCCATACGCCGCCGACGGCTAACGTAGCGGCATGTCAGGATTGGATTCGCAGGAAAGGACACACATGATCCGACCAACACCCGCCACCCTTCGCATTTTTACTGTGACGGCGGCTATTCTTGTCGCGACCCAGGCGCCCGCGGGGCTACCGACGGATGCCATCGGAGCGATCGCGGTTTCTCCGGACGGCAGCACCGTCATTGCCAGCGGAAACCCACGAACCTTCTACGTCATGGATGCGCAAACGTTGACGGTCAAGGAGCGTGTCTGGCACGGATACAGCCCCAATAGCCTCACTTGGTCGAAGGACGGCAAGACGCTTGCCATGCTTCACACGGACGATGTCGTCACCTTCTTCGATGCCGCCACTCTGAAGGAAACGACAAGCACCGACAGGTTCGACGCACACTGCTTCGCCGTGAAGGCAGACAAGCTGGTGACGGCAACGAACGGGTCCAAGCAGGATGACAAGGTTCCGATCACGCTCGCCGTCTATTCGCTGGCAACAGGCGCCAAGACGGCTGAAACCGAGATCAGCTACACGATTGAAGCGTCCGCGCTGGCCTGCAGCCCCGATGGGACCGAGATCGTTCTTGCGTCGCGAGACTATGACGCCAAGAACGAGGAAAGGAAGGACCCGCCACAGGATATAGAGAGCGAGAAGCGCGCCGAGTTCGTCAAGCGCAACGATGCCAAGGCAATGTGGATCGGATGGTTCGACGGCGCGATGAAGAAGGGGCCGGAATACGAGAGCTGGTTTTCCGGATCGTCGCCAGAACTCTTCTACGTCAGGGATGGCAAGGCCTTCTGGTTCGACAACAGCTCGGACAATGGCGTCTTTGCAGCCGACGGTTCGGTCACGATGCAGAAGCTCGAGAATGCCGGCAGCTTCTATGGCAAGCTGGCCAGCCCCGACCATGACTTCTTCCTGAGCGGCACGCTGGGCAAGGGCTTCAAGGTCGACGGCACGACCTTCGCCGAAACCAGGTTCGATTTCGCCGACGCGCTCAAGGGCTGGCCCGAATACCTCTATGGTTTCGCCATTGCCGGCGACGGCACGATATACGGCGGCACGTCGGCCTACCGCATGATGAAGATATCGAGCGACGGCAAGGTGCTTGACATGAAGCCGGTGAATTGAGGGCGAAGCGCCCTCAGCTCCGCGGCTTCAGGTTCTCCGGATCGTAGAGCGGCTTGTATCCCACCGCCGCCACCTCGACCGGGAACGTGTCGCCGAAATACTCGACGGTGAGCTTGCGGCCTTCTTGGGCATAGGCCCAGGGCAGGTAGGCGAGCGCGATGTTCTTGGCCAGCGTCGGCCCATAGGCGACCGACGTGGTGAAGGAGCGGCGGCCGAGCTCGTCCACCAGCGTATCGCCAGTCTCGGGGTCCATCACCGGCATGATGCCGACGGGATAGCGGGCGACGCCGGCCGAATCCACATTGTCGGTCATAACCAGCGTGCACAGCATCGCCGGCTGGTTCTTGCGCGCACGGTACTCCTCGTGTTTCGCCTTGCCGCGGAAATCCGCTTCCTTGACTTTTGGACGCGCCAGATCGGCCTCCAGCAGGTTGTACTCGGTCAGGAGATCGGCGTTCTGCAGGCGCAGGCTTTTCTCCATGCGCCGTGTATTGGCATAGGTTTCGACGCCGAAAGGCATCACGCCGACGGCGCTCAGCGCATCCCATACGGCCAGCGCGTCGCCATAGGTCATGTGCAGTTCCCAGCCCTGCTCGCCGACATAGGAGATGCGGAAGGCCGTCACGTCGACGCCGGCGATCCTGATCGGCTTGATGGCGGCAAACGGAAAGTTCTCCGGCGTCAGCGCATCGGGGTTTTCGACCACCTTCTGCAGGGTCACACGTGCATTCGGCCCCCAGACGCCGAGCGTCACAAGGTCGCTGGTGCGGTCGGTGACCGTCACGTTTAGGCCGCGATCCTGCGCCGTGCGCTGCATGTAGCGGAAGTCGCGCGGCCCGGCATCGGCGCCGTCGATGACGCGGCAGCGGTCCGTCATGCGGATGACCGTCAGGTCGGCGCGCACCATGCCCTCGTCGTCGAGGAAGTGGGTGTAGATGCCCTTGCCGATATTGGCGTCGCCGCCGATCCTTGCCGCGCAGATCCACTCCATCAGCTCGACATGGTCGGGACCTTCGACGTCGTAGATGGCGAAATGCGACAGGTTCACCATGCCGACATCCTCGCTCATGGCGAGATGCTCGGCATTCGATACGCGCCAGAAATGGCGGTTGTCCCACTCGTTGGCCCGCACCGGCACGCGGTTTCCGTATTTTTCCAGGAGATGCTCGTTGGCGGCATAGCCATGCGCGCGTTCCCAGCCGCCAAGTTCCATGAAATAGGCGCCGAGTGCCTTCTCGCGCTCCCAGAACGGCGAGCGGCGGATGTCGCGGCCGGTCGCATACGGCTCGCGCGGATGCACGGCTGGATTGTAGACTTTTTGCGCCGCCTCGCCGCAGCGGCCCGCGATGAAATCCTCCTTGAGCTGGTGCGGGTAGAAGCGCGCATAGTCGATCTTGGCGTGATCGATTTCGGTGCGGCCGTCGGTCATCCAGTCGGCGATGAGCTTGCCCATGCCGGGTCCGTCCTTGACCCAGACGGCGACCGCATACCACAGCCCCCTCACCTTCTGGCTCTCGCCCATGGATGGACCGCCATCGGCGGTGACCTGAAGCAGCCCGTTGAACGAGCGGCGCTCGTCATAGCCGAGTTCGGCCAGGATCGGCGTCAGCTCGATGGCGCGCTCCAGGGGCTCGATGATGTCTTCCATCGGCAGGTCGCGCTGCGAGGGCGACAGGCGCGCCTCGTGCTTTTCCAGGAGGTCGCGCGGATGGCAGAGGCGCGGGTTCTTCTCCTCGTAATAGCCCCACTCGATCATGCCGCCTTCCGACGTCGTCGGATCGCCCGTGTCGCGCATATAGGCCGAGTTGCCCTGGTCGCGCAGCAGCGGGTAGCCGATGTCCTTGCCCGTACCGGCAAACTCCGTATAGGGGCCGAAGAAGGTAAGCGGATGGTCGACGGGCATGACAGGCAGGTCCTCGCCCGCCATTTCGGCGATCAGCCGGCCCCAGAGGCCGGCGCAGACGACCACGTGGTCCGCCATGATCGTGCCGCGGTCGGTGACGACGCCCTTGATGCGTCCGTCCTCGATGACCAGCGACTTGGCCGGCGTGTTGGCGAAGGCCAAGAGCTTGCCGGACTTTTCCGCCTGGTCGACCAGCTTGCCTGCCACCGTCTGCGAGCGCGGGATGACGAGCCCGGCATCCGGGTCCCACAAACCGCCCTGCACCATCGATTCCTCGATCAGCGGGAATTTTTCCTTGATTTCCGCCGGATCGATATGGCGCGCGCGTGTGCCGAAAGCCTTGGCCGAGGCCAGCTTGCGCCTGATCTCGGCCATGCGCTCGTCATCGCCGACGCGCGCCACCTCGAGCCCGCCGATTCGCTCGTAGTGGCCCATGCGGTCGTAGAAATCGATCGAGTACTGCGTCGTCCAGACCGACAGGAAGTCGTGGCTGGTCGTGTAGCAGAAGTCGGAGGCGTGCGCCGTCGAGCCGATGTCGGTCGGGATGCCGGACTTGTCGATGCCGACGATATCGTCCCAGCCGCGCTCGATCAAATGATGCGCGACCGACGCGCCGACGATACCGCCCAGCCCGATGATGACGACCTTCGCCTTTTCCGGAAACTCTGCCATTGCCCTCGACCCCAGTGGAATTGCGCGCACACTATAGATTGGCGCCGCTAGAATGCAGCCTGTTTGCGACATCGCCAACGGGTGCGGCGACCAGAAAAGCAGCGGCTCCCGAGACGCTCCTGCCGACAGCGATTCGCGCAGAACGCTCGCTCCCCCCGAAACGTCATTTTCATCGATCGTTAAGCAGAAGGTTAACACCTTGGCCGCCGATGGTTCCAATCCACTTCCGCGCGGCGACGACACCATATGTCGCCAGTACACCGCACGGCGGCGGCGATCGCCAGCCAGCCCCTATCGGAAGAAAACCACCCCAACGCCTTGCGGCGCGCCGCTTTCGCGCACCCTGCTGAGGCGTCCGGGCACGCTGATGGCAAGGCAAAGACCGCCACGGGCCCGGCACAGGCAAGCAACTGAAATTATTAGCGGAGCGGCCAGAAACGGCATCTTCAAGGGCCGGCATTAACGCGCCATTAACCCATTTCCTTAAGACTTGTTAACACGAGATTTGCGGTTCGTAACGAGCGTAGGGAAAACACCATGTTGGCTGCACAGAGCACGTCAAACCGACGCATGAGGCGAGTAGCTTCCGTCGCGCAGGCCCCGACGGTCGTTGCCGTCGAGCATGATTTCGACTTCCGTTCCGCAAAGTTCCTGCGCCTCTTCCAGAATTCCACGGCGACCGCCTTTCAGCATCCGCTCTGGCTCGACGCATTCTACCGGCTGGTCGCGCCAGGCAGGAGCGCCACGAAGGTCGTCGTTACCGTTCGCGACGTCGAGACAGGGATTCTGCGTCTCGTCATTCCGTTCATCCGCCGCGACACCAACGGCATGACCGTGATCGAGACCGCCGATCTGGGCGTCAGCGACCACGCCGCTCCGATTGTTGCCAGGGGCTGGTCCCTGCCGCAGGGGATTCGCGAGGACATTGCGGCGGTCCTTCCCGACCATGACCTGCTGCGCATCCGTCCCGTTGCGGCCGACGCGGTCGACCTGTGGGGCGCGCTGTTCGACGCAGACACCCACTCGACGGACTTCTTCGGCTCTGCGACCGAACTCTCCGGCCCGTTTCCGGAATGGCGCTCCGGCGCCTTCGGTCAGGCCTTTCGCAAGCATCAGGACCTCTACGCGCCGCGCAACCTGAAATGCGGCGCAACCGAAATGCGCCTGCTCACCGATTCCGCCGAGATCGCCAACGCCATCGAGGCAATACGCCTTCGCCGCGAGGGGCGCTTCGAGATCGATCCGATCCAGGCAAGACCGGTGCGCGACTTCTACACCACGCTCGCCGTCGCGGGCAGCGGCGCCGGCTTCTCGCGCACCTACGCGATCATGCAGGACGACGTGGCGATCGGCCATCTCTTTGCTATCTGCTGGAATGGCTGCTTCCACTATCTCCTCATTGGCTGCGACTTCGAACGTCACGGCAGCCACACGACCGGTCTCATACTGCACGACGCCATGGTCGAGGATTTTTCGCGCCAGGACAGTGCCGTGTTCAAGTTCACGATCGACGACGAGGCCTTCAGGCAGGGTTCGGACCGCGCGGCGTCGGACAGCTACGTGGTCACCCGCGCGTCGACATGGCGTGGTCGGCTCGCGCGCGCCGCGCTCGACGCCAACGATCACGTCGAGCGCATGCAGCGCGGAACATATATCGGCTGAACCGGGTCAACACGGTCGGTCACAGGGGTCATCGAAGGAAAGACTATGAGCAAGAAGCGTGAATTCCTTACCAATTCGGTCATCGTCGCCGCCCACGCAGGCGACGAGGTGCTGTGGTTCAGTTCCATCGTCCAGCATGTCGACCAGATCATCACCGTCTATCGCGACTTCTGGGCTGACCCCACCATCGGAACGAGACGCTCCGCCGCGCTCAGGAAGTATCCGCGCCGCGACATTTCCTGCCTGAACATCGCCGAGGCCGGCGCCTATGGCTGCGCGGACTGGAACGACCCTGTCCTGACGACAACCGGCATTCAGCTTGGCTTCGAGGCCAACAAGCGCGCCATCACGCGCATCGCACGCAAGTCGTCACCGGAGATTCCCGTTCTCAACCGCGCCGTTGCCGCCGCCAAGAGCGTCGGACGCGGCTACAAGAGCAATTTCAAGGCGATCTACGACGCCCTCAAGGGCAAGCTGACCGCGGACATGAACGTCTTCACCCACAATCCCTGGGGCGAGTACGGCCATGAGGAGAACATCCAGGTCTTCCGGGTGCTTCAGGTCCTGCGCAAGGAGATCGGCTTTCGCCTCTGGATGTCCAACTACTGCACCGACCGCGCCGCGCCTTTGGCCATGCGCTACTTCGTCAAGTGCCCGGGTGGCTATGTCCGCCAGGAGACCGACAAGGCCTTCGCCGCGCGCGTGGCCGACATGTACAAGCAGCATGGCTGCTGGACCTGGGCCGACGACTGGGCATGGTTCGACGACGAATGCTTCATGGAAGCGCCGCACGCCGACAGCGAGGTTGCCGCGCACCACCATCTCTTCCCGCTCAACTTCTTCACCATCGACGGCGCGCGGTCGCGCAACTGGCTGCCGGTCGCACTGACCGTATCCGTTGCAACCACGGCCTTTGGAGTGGCACTCGCCGAGTAGCGGCAACGGTCTGCGCACCATGAACATGATCATCAACCGCACCGGGACGGCACGGCGCGCTCCGCTGGCAGCGTCGCCAGCGGCGCTGATCGTCGTTGCCCTGGCTGTCGTGATGGCGCTTCTGGCCTTGCCGGTCTCGGTGCCTGTCGGGCCGATGTACTGGGATGTGCTGATCTATTACGACGCCGCCAACCGGATCTTTGGCGGCCAGGTCCCCAGCATCGATTTCTTCGCGCCGGTGGGACCGCTCGGCTACTACCTCTTCGCCGGATGGCTCTTCGTCTTTCCGAACGGACAGCCCGTGCTGCTTGCGCACTGGTCGCTGCTCGCCGTCACCGCGCCGCTGATGGCGCTGGTCGTCGCCGATGTCGGCCAGCGCGGCCGCATCACGGCCTTCGCGCTGCTGGTGCCGTTCCTGATCTTCGCGTTGCTGCCCTTCAATACGCGCGAATTCTACCCGTTTCCCGGATCGGACGGCTTTGGCATCTACAACCGGCAGTGCTGCCAGCTTCTCTACGTCCTGGTCGCGGCGATTGCCTTCATGCGCAGCCAGAAGCTGCTTGCCGCCATCGTCTGCGCAACGATGCTTGCCCTGTTCTTTCTCAAGATCACCGGCTTCATCGCCGCCATGATGATCTGCGGCTTCGGCTTTGCCAGCGGCCGGCTGCACCTTCGCCCCACCGTCGTGGCGGCCGGCGTCTTCTTTCTCGTCCTGGCCGCGCTCGAACTCTCCCTTGGACTTGTCTCCCACTACATCGGCGACATTCTGCTGCTGGTCGAGAAGAACAGCGAGACGCTGGCACCGCGCTTCCTGCAGGCCGCTTCGCACTCCTTTGGCATCATTGCGCCCGGCATCGCCCTCGCCGCCCTGTCGCTCTATGCCGGTCGCCGCAGGCTGGCCGACGCCGCAGCTGCGGTCCGTGCGCGACCCGGCCCGACGACGGTCAGCCGTTTCCTCGATCAGGATGCCTTCTGGCTTGGCGTCGTGCTCTTTGCGGGTATTTTCTTCGAGACGCAGAACACCGGCAGCCAGGCGCTCATCTTCGTGTGGCCGGTCGTGTTCGCCATTCTGCTCCGGTCGGGCAAGCTGCTTGCCTCACCCAAAATTCTCGTCGCGACCCTTGCCCTGTCCGGCGCGGCGGCCCTGCCGGTCGTCGTCAACACCGTCGAACGCGCCGCGCGAACCTATCTCGGCTCCGTGAAGAACCTGCCGGTCGAAAGCGAGAACCTCAAGACGCTCGGAAACCTGACGATGCGCGGCAATGTCAGGGACCGCGTCGAGCACCTGCTTCGCTTTTACGCGGACCATGTCGACCTCTACGACGATCTTGCCGCGGCGAGTGAACTCCCCAGTCCAATCCTCTATTCCGACTATGATTTCCAGGTCATACACTTGACGGCGATCGACAGGGCGGTTGCGAGTATCCGTGCGCTGGAGGCTGCCCGGGGGGTGCGCTTCGAGACCATCATGTCGCTCAACTTCGTCAACCCGTTTCCCTGGCTGATGGATCGCCGGGCCCCTCTGCACATCGCGATCGGGGCCGATCCCATGCGCGCGGTTCCCGACCCGAGCGCCGAGACCATCCGCGCAGTGGAGGAGACCGATCTCGTTCTTCTTCCGCGCTGCCCCCCGACGACCGCAAACAGGCATCTTCTCGAGATCTATCAGCCCGCGCTGGCGGCGCACACGCGCATCAGGCTCGACGCCTGCTTCGATGCCTTCGTCTCCCCGCGGCTTGCGGCTCAGGTCGCCAACTGAACGCCTGAAACGGCAAAGGGCGGGCCCGGTTTCCCGCGCCCGCCCCTTGATCGCTTTGACAGGTTGCCTTAGCTGACCTGGCTTTTCACGAAATCCTTGACGATTGAGACGATGCCGCGGCCGAGCAGACTGTCCAGCGCATCGACGAAGGCGTCGACATGCTCGCGCTCGCAGATCAGCGGCGGCTCCAGCCGGATGACGTTGCGGTTGTACTCGGTGAACGCCACCAGCGTGTCGTAGTCGCGCAGGAGCAGCGCACCGACGAAGCCCGATAGCGAGCCCTTCAGCTTGTCGTCCAGCACGCTGACGATCGGACGCAGCATCATCGGCAGCGTCTGCGAGAAGTCATGGAACTCGAGCCCGACCATCAGGCCCTGCCCGCGCACCTCCTTGATGATCTTGGGATACTTGGCCTGCAGCGCATCGAGCCGCTCCAGGAGATAGGCGCCCGTATCGGCTGCGTTGTCGATCAGCCCCTCGTCATAGAGCACGTTGAGGCCTTCGATGGCCGTCACGCAGGCCTCGCCGATGCCGCCGAACGTCGCCATGGCGTGGATCATCGCCGTCTTGGGCGTGCCATAGGCCTTCATGTAGACCTCGCGGCGCGCGATCATGGCGCCAACGGCAGCTTTGCCGGCGCCGAGCGACTTGGCCAGCGCCGTCACGTCGGGGATGACGCCGTAGTGCTCGAAGGCATAGAAGCGACCCGTGCGCCCGTAACCACACTGCACCTCGTCGGCCACCCACAGCACACCATGCTTGTCGCACAGCGCGCGCAGCTTCTGCCAGTATTCGGCAGGCGCCTTGATGATGCCGCCGCCGCCCTGCACCGTCTCCAGCACGATGACTCCGATCTCGGGGTCCGACCTGAACAGGCGCTCGACCGCGTCGATGTCACCGAACGGCGCCTTTACCGTATTGTCGGTCAGCTTGAATTCGCCGCGATAGAGCTGGCCGTCGGTGATCGACAGCACGCCCTTGGTCTTGCCGTGGAACGAATTCTCGGCATAGACGACTTTCGGACGCTTGGGCCCGGCAGCCCGTTCGGCAACCTTGATCGCTGCTTCCATCGCCTCGGAACCGGACGATCCGAGGAACACCATGTCGAGGTCGCCCGGCGAGCATTTCGCGATATTGTGCGCCAGCGCCGCCGCATATTGCGACATGAAGGCGATGGCGATCTCCTGCCGCTTCTCGTCCTGGAACTTTTGGCGGGCAGCGAGGATGCGCGGGTGGTTGTGGCCGAAGGCGAGCGACCCGAAGCCGCCGAAGAAGTCGAGGATTTTTCGGCCGTTCTGGTCGAAATAGTACATCCCTTCGGCGCGCTCGATCTTGATCTTGTGGAAGCCGAGCAGCTTCATGAAGTGGAACTGGCCGGGATTGAGATGCGTCTTGAACAGGTCCGTCATGGTCGCCACGTCCATCGACTTGGCGGCCTCCACGCTGATCAGGTCTGGCTTTGCCGTCGCGGTCCCCGCCAGCGCGGGCGCCGTCACAAGGGCGCGCGCGGGCGCCATCTCGGGCTTGGTCATGATGTTCATCGATCTCTCCTATTCGGCAGCGACTGGGGCGGCGGCCAGGGACTGGCCATCCTTCTTCGCCCGGTATTCGGTGTAGGCGGCGATCAGCATGTCCTCGTCGCGGTACTGCGGCACCCAGCCGAGGTCGCGCTTGCCCTTCGACACATCGAGCACGCAGTCCTCGTCCGCGATCAGATACTGTTCGGGGTCCATGATCGGCATGTTCATCAGGTCGAACAGGTCGAGCGTGCGTTTGACGGCCCAGCCGGGCGTCGGGATCAGGATCGACTTCGACCGCGCATGCGCGATCAGGTCGCCGAGAAGCTTGCGCACCGGCGGCGGGTTGAGCGAGCCGAGATTGTAGGCCTCGTTCGGCACGCCGGCCACGAAGGCCGCCCGTGCGGCTTCCGCGCAGTCGAAGACAGAGATGAACTGGTACGGATTCTTGCCCGAGCCGATCATCGGCACCGGCAGGTTCCAGTCGATCAGCTTGAACAGCTTCTCCAGGATTCCGAGCCGTCCGGGTCCGATGATGAGACGCGGGCGGAACAGCGATATCCTCATGCCGCGCTGGCGCCACTCCGCGGCAAGCTCTTCCGTGCGCAGCTTGGACAGGCCGTACTCGCCGAGCGGCGCGACGGGATGCTCCTCGGTCATCGGATAGGTAACCGTATGGCCGTAGATCATGTCGGTGGTGAAGTGGACGAGCTTCGGCGCGCCGGCCTTGTCCATCGCCTTGATGATGTTTTCCGTGCCGTGGAAATTCACCGGGAAGAAGAAGTCGTGGCGCTTGGCGCGCACCTGCAGCGGCGACAGCATCTTGGCCGACAGATTGTAGACCATGTCGCCGCCCTGCAGGCCGACCCTGGCGACCGACGCCGGGTCGGTTACGTCGCAGGTGACGAAGCGGGCCTGGCGGTAGTGCGCCAGATTGCTCTTGACGATGTCGGCAACAATGACCTCGTGGCCGTCGGCGACGAGTTTCGGGGCGAGGTGGCGGCCGACGAAGCCGTCACCGCCGAAGATGATGTGTCTCATGGGGCAAGCTCACTTGTCTTGTAGGTTTCCTTGGATGCGGCGGTCTCTGAGTTTTCGTGGTCGCGGCCACTTTGGGCGATGAGCACCGTGCCGACGCAGATGAAGGCGATGCCGGCGATGCGCCAGGCGTTGAGGTCCTCGCGGAAGATGAAGTATGCGAAGACGGCCACCGCGACATAGGCGAGGCTGAGGAAGGGATAGGCGAAGGAGAGTTCCACCTTCGACAGCACGTAGAGATGCGACGCCATCGAGATGACGAAGGTGCTGAGACCCAGGAAGATCCAGGGGCTGAACACGATCTGCAGCATCTTCAGGACGGGGTTCACGCCGACGAAGCTGATCGTGCCGAGCGACATCATGCCATGCTTCAGCATCAGTTGCGCCGCCGCGTTGGTCATGACCGTGAACAGGATGAAACCGATGTATTTCATGTTCTTTCCGCTTTCGCTTCCATCTAGACCGGACAGGCAAACATTCCGTGAAGTTGGCCGTCGCAATTGATCCGATCGGCCGTTTTTCCCCGCTGCGCCCCCGCCAGCTATTCGGCTGCGCGCAGCATCGCCCCGGCCCGCGAAGTCAGCCTCCTGGCGGTCCGCGCCCAGAAATCCGACATGAAGGCCGGGTCGCGCATGAGTTCCAGCCGCTGCCAGTCCGGAAAGGATGCGCTGAAGGTCGAAGGTGACATGCGTGCATCCTTGTAGGGATTGACCGCTCCGCCCGCGCCGACCGTGATCGCGTCGAGTTCTTTCAGCAGCCGCAGCGTGCGTTCGCCGTGGTTCGGAAAATCAAGCGTCAGCGTGTATCCCGGCCGCGGGAAGGACAGCATCGCCGGCGACCGTATCGCGCCGAACCGCTTCAGCACGGTCAGGAACGAGCCCTGCCCGGCTCTGCGTCCCGCCGCGAGCAGAAGCGGCAGCGTCGCGCGCGCCGCCTCGTCGGGGATGACGCTCTGGTGCTGGAAGAGTCCTTTCGGACCATACAGCCGGTTCCAGTTAGCGACGCTGTCGAGCGGAAAGAAGAACCCCTGATACGCGCTCTTGCGCGCGCCCGTGGCGCGGCTGCGCTTCCAGCGGTACGCGGCGTTGAACGCCGCCAGGAACGGCCGGTTGAGGACGTTGATCGGCGGCTGGAACGGCACCGCGAGGCGCGACCCGGCGACAGTGGCGGTCCGCGCGCCATGCTCCGCGTGATTGCCGGTCAACAGCAGCCCGCGCCCCGCTCCCTTGCCGCCGGCAAGCTGGTCGATCCACGCCACCGCATATTCATTGGCCGCGTCCGCCGCTTCGGCGCGATCCAGATACTCGTCGATCGAGGCAAAGGGCGTGACCGTCTCGTCGACATCGAGCGACGGCACCCGCATCAGGCGAAGCGACGCCGACAGGATGATGCCGGTCAGGCCCATCCCGCCGATCGTCGCCCAGTACAGGCGCGCATTCTCGGAGGGCGAGCAGGTGTAGGTCTTGCCGTCCGAACGCAGCAGCGAAAATTCCTCGACATGGCAGCCGAAAGTGCCGCGGCGATGATGGTTCTTGCCGTGGATGTCGTTGGCGATGGCGCCGCCGAGCGTGACGAACTGGGTGCCCGGCACCACCGGCGGGAAAAAGCCATGCGGCGCCGCAAAGGCGATGATGTCCGAAAGCAGCACCCCGGCTTCGGCCGTGATGATGCCGGTCTCGGCGTTGAAATCCGCAATCTTGCGCATCGACCGCATGTCGACCAGCGTGCCATCATGGTTCTGGCAGGAATCGCCATACGAGCGGCCATTGCCGTACGGCAGCACGCCATGGCGCGGCGCATTGAGGCTCTTCAGGAGCGCCAGGCCATCGGCGGCGCCGATCGCCCGAGGCGCGGGCGCAGTCGTGCGACCAAAACTCTGATGACTGTGGCTCACCATGTCAGGCCCGCGATGAAGAGCATCGTCCCGCCTGTCAGGGCGACCAGCTGGCTGCGCCAGTCGCTGATGATGAAGACGACCGGGTCGTCATGCATCTGGTCGCGGCGCGCCAGGATCCAGATGCGGATGGTGAGGTAGAGCACGAAGGGCGCCAGCGGCCATATCATCCACGGATGCGGGTAGAGATCGCGCACGGCAGCGCTGTCGATATAGAGCGCAAGCACCAGCGCCGAGGAGAAGGCCGATGCCATGCCGGCCTGCGCCACGATCTCCTGGTCTTCCGCGCGGTAGCCGCGGCCGGCGATCCGTTCGCCGGGCACGAGATCGGAGGCGCGCAGTTCCACGTAGCGCTTCACCAGCGCCAGCGACAGGAAGAAGAAGGTGGAGAAGGCGAGCAGCCAGAACGAGACGTTGAGCCCTGTCGCCGCCGCTCCGGCCAGGAGACGCATCGTGTAGAGGCCGGCAAGCGTCAGCACGTCGAGCAGCAGCCAGCGCTTGATGGAGAAGGAATAGGCGGTCGTCGCCACCAGGTAGCCCGCCAGTACCGCCCAGAACAGCATCGGCAGGAACGAAGCGGCGATCACGCTGATCGTCAGCAGAACCGCCATCGACGCCATGCCGAACGGCATGGTCAGGATGCCGCTGGCAAACGGACGCCGGCACTTGGTCGGGTGCCTGCGGTCGAGCGAAAGGTCGAAGAAATCGTTGAGAATGTAGATCGCCGAGGCGGCCGCGCTGTAGGACAGGAAGGCCAGCGCCACGGCCGCGATCATGCCGACATTCAGATATTCGTGCGACAGCACCATCGGCACGGCGATCAGGCCGTTCTTCAGCCACTGATGCACGCGCAGCATCTTAAGAATGGTCTTGAAGGTTGGTTTCGGCGTGTCGATCAGTTCGCCGCCATGCCTGGCCAGATAGCGCGCTGCCTGCCTGTCTGGCGCCACGACGATCGCCTCGCGGGCCGCGTCGAAAACCTTCACGTCGTGGCGGCTGTTGCCGGCATAGTCGAAGCCGCCATCGCCATAGGCCGCGATCAGCGCCGCGCGCTTGCGGCCCGCCGTCAGGTTTTCGCCGCCGTCGCTGGCCAGCACCGCGTCGAACAGGCCGAGATGGGCGGCGATCTCTTCCGCGAACTTGCGCGGCGTTCCGGTGGCCAGCACGATCCTGCGGCCCTTGGCGCGCTCGGCGCGGATTCGCTCCAGCACGGCCTCCCGGTAAGGCAGCGCACCCGCGTCGATGTCGATGCGCTTGGCGATCTCGAGCTTGAGCCGCGCGGGCCCATGCCACAGCCAGACCGGCACCATGAACACGAGCCACGGATACTTGCGCAGCAGCAGGAAGAGCCCCTCCCACAACAGATCGGTGGCGATCAGCGTCCCGTCGAGATCGACCACCAGCGGAATGGCATTCTTGTCAGACCGAGCATCCATTCTCGAAACGTCCCACCCAATACCCGAAGAGCCGTCTGTCGGCATCTTTGTCCGCCATATAGCGGGAATGCCGGTACGGAAGGGTTAAGTCGGGGGTGGACGCCTGCCGAAAGGACGCGGTTTTTGGCGGTTATCGTTAAGGATCGCTTGCGCAGAACGATAAAAGGCCGGGCGATGCCGCCCGGCCTTTTATGAGGGGAAGTGAGCCTACTTGATGCGGCCCACGCCGCCCGAAATCTCGACGGTTTCCGAGCCGGTCAGCGCTTCGCGGTCGCCATTGGGCATCGTCACGAAGCATCCGCCGGCGCAGAATTCCACGGTCTCGCCGCTGGCGAGCGACAATTCGGACTTGCTGCCGCCCTCCGTCACGATCAGCGTGCGCGTCTCGCCGTCAAGGTTGACCGCGCTCGCGCCGAAGGCCGTGCCGCCTGCGGCGATAAGCGCAACGGCTGCCACGAAAGACTTCAACATGTCATTTCCGGTGTTGCCACCGCCTCTGTTGGGTTCAGCAAGGCATTTCCGCCCTTGCCGCGACCTTATAGGACTCCGAAGCTGAACCGCAACTGAATGACATGTTCACGCCGCAATCGATCCGATGCGACAGCCCGGACGGCGCGTCGATCAGTCAGGGTCTGGCCTGCGCGCCCTCTTGCGCTCCTTGGCCCTCGCGACCGACTTCAGCTTCTCGGCAGCCTCGTGCACCAGCTGCGCTTCGGCCTGGTCGTCGTCGGCCGGCCACTTGTCGTCGGGCTGCCCCCGCACGACGTGGATGTCGCGCGTGGGGAAGGGAATCTCGATGCCTTCCTTTTCGAACAGTTCCAGGATCGCGAAGCGGAGATCGTTCTGGACGATGCCGCCATTCATCACATCGGCAAGAAAGACGCGGACCTCGAAATTCAGCGAGAAGTCACCGAAGCCGGCGAAGAGGACGAACGGCTCGGGGTTCTTCAGCACCATGGGGTGAGAGCGAGCCAGTTCCAGAAGCAGCGCATGCACCTTCCTGGCGTCGGAGCCGTAGCCGACGCCGATCGGCACCTCGATGCGGCCCATCTTGTTGCGGTGCGTCCAGTTGCCGACCGCGCTGTTGATCAGTTCCGAGTTGGGCAGGATCACTGTCTGGCGCTGGAACGTCTCGATCTCGGTCGCGCGCACGCTGATCTTCTTGACCGTGCCGGTAACCGCGCCCGCTACGATCCAGTCGCCGGCCTTGAAGGGGCGTTCGGCCAGAAGGATGAGGCCGGAGACAAAGTTGGAGACGACATTCTGCAGGCCGAAACCGATGCCGAGCGAAAGGCCGCCCGCAATCAGGGCGAGGCTGGAGAGATCGATGCCCGCCGCTGATATGCCGATCAGGGCCGCCAGCGCGAGACCCGCATAGCCGATCACGGTGCGGATGGAGTTGCGCACCCCCGTGTCGACCTTGCCGCGCGCCATGACAGAATCGTCGAGCCAGCCCTGGAACCAGCGCGTCAGGAAAAAGCCGAGACCGAAGACCAGCACCCCCCACAGGATCCCGGTCAGCGAGAATGTGAAGTTGCCGATCTTGATGCCGGTCGCGATCTGGTAGGTCCAGGCGCTGATGTCGCCGGACTTGAAGCCCCACTGGAACAGGATCAGCGGCAGACCCACGATGACGACCAGGACGTTGATGAGAATGCTGAGAAACAGGCTGAACTGGTCGAGCGATGTCTCATCCAGGCTGAACCAGCGCTGCACGCGGGTGCCGATCGCAGTCCCGGCGAAGGCACCCTCCTCGGAAACCGCGCGCGACGACAGGAAGCCGAGATACATGGTTGCCAGAACCGCACCGGTCCAGACGATCTGTTGCGATATGAACCGGGCAAGCCCGACATAGCCGAGGATCGCTGCGGCGACGGTAACCAGGCCGAGCGCAACGGTCAGATACCGGATCGAGCGCGGCCAGGGTTTTGCGCCGCCCGCCTCGTCGGTGAACGGCTTCACAAAGCCCGCGCCTATCACGAGCAGCCCGATCAGCACGGTGGCGACAAGCGCCTCGGCGACGGTCAGCAGCAGTGGGGAGTCGAGCAGTCCGAAGACAGTACTCAGGAAATAGTCGATCCCGCTGATCACCGCCGTGAGCGACATGATCCACAGGAGCATGCGCGCCGCCGCCGACCGAACCGGGATCAGCCGCCATTCCGCCAGGCGCGGCGACAGGATGGCGCGGCCCAGCCTGTGCACGAAAAAGACGAGGCCGATCACCCCGAACAGCGAGGCAAGCATCGCGCCGATATCGCCGCGCAGCACGCTGAAGGAATCGAAGAGGACGTAGGTCGCAACGAGGAAGACGCCGAGCGCCGCGGACGGCAGCAGCGTCGACCAGAAGGCCACGGACAGACGGCTGAGGTAGGAGGGCGCTTCGACCGACGGGTCGGCCTCGATCAGCCGGCCGAACAGCCGCCTGCCGCCGATGAGAAGGACCGCGGCCGCGGCAAGCGCGAAAAAGGCAGCGCCGAGCACGGAGCTCAGCTTGAACTTGACGACGAAGCCCAGCCAGGAGGAAACGATGCGATAGAAATCCTGCGCTTCGGTGCGCGCCGCGTCGACGACATCGCCTCCAAGCGCATAGTTGATCTCGTAGCGAGCGGTCAGGAGCCGCGAGAACAGGTCGCGGCGCATGTCGGTGATGCGCGCAATCAGCGTGTTGATGCGGATCGACAGATCCTCGGCCACGCCCAGCGCCGCGTTGATCTGCGCCTTCTCGGCGCCGAGCGCCTGTCGGTCGGCAGCCACGATCTCCGGTTCCGGGGGTTGCCCCTCGGCCGGCACCGGCCCGAGCTGGTCGATGCGCGCATTGAGGTCGGCCAGCTTCGGCCGGAATGCGACGCTCGCCTTGATGAGCTGGCGCTCGATATCCTCGAGCGCGAGACGCAGGTCGACCAGCCTGGCATCATCCTCGGAATTGGCAGTGATCTGTTTTTCGATCTCGTTGGTGCGCGCCGTCAGCGCCTCGATCGCCGCGCGCTGCTCGGCCACGATGGAAATCGTGCCGGGCGCGGCTTCCTGCGCTGCCGCGACAATCGGCGTCATGGCCGAAAAGAGCAGCATCAGGAAAATTAGTGTAATTCTAGGAAAGTTGGATATCATGAACCTCGGGCGATTCTCATCGCTGTTTGCATGGTCCGTCGCGCGTCGCAGTGATAATGACCGCAGGCGGCCGGAGCAAGTCGCCTTGCGCCGACACAAGGCGGTCGCTGGACTGAAATGAGAAGTCGGGCCTGTGAAAGGCGATGGCGCAATAGTCGTCCTGACACCCTGTCGGGCTCTGTAGTGTACTCGCCTGCCCAAACCGGATGACGTTGACGATGGCGGAATACTCTGCGTTCTCGATCCTCAAGAATGCTCTTTCGGGCAATCGAGACTGGAAACCGGCGTGGCGCAAGCCTGACCCGAAGCCGAGCTACGATGTCATCGTGGTGGGCGGCGGCGGCCATGGTCTGTCGACCGCCTATTACCTCGCCAAGGAACACGGCATCACCAATGTCGCCGTCCTTGAAAAGGGCTGGCTCGGTTCGGGCAACATTGGGCGCAACACGACGATCGTGCGCTCCAACTACCTGCATCCCCAGAACATCCACTTCTACGACCATTCGGTGAAGCTGTGGGAAAACCTCTCCCACGACCTCAACTACAACGTCATGTTCTCGCAGCGCGGCGTCCTCAATCTCGTGCACACGCCCGGCCAGGCCGACGAGGCGATCCGGCGCGGCAACGCGATGCGCCATTGCGGCGGCGACGCGGAGTTCCTGAGCACCGAGCAGATCGCGCGGCTCTATCCCGCGCTTGACGTGTCGGGCTCGGCGCGCTTTCCCATCCTTGGCGGCCTCAATCAGCCACGCGCCGGCTCGGCGCGCCATGACGCGGTCGCCTGGGGCTATGCGCGCGGCGCCGACCGGCGCGGCGTCGACATACTGGAGAACTGCGAAGTCACCGGCTTCCTGCGCGACGGCGAGCGCATCGTCGGCGTCACCACGAATCGCGGCGAGATCCGCGCCAAGAAGGTCGCGGTCGCGGTCGCGGGCAGCACCGGCCAGGTCATGAAGCTCGCCGGCGTCGACAACCTGCCGATCGAGAGCCACGTCCTGCAGGCCTTCGTTTCGGAAAGCATCAAGCCGATCCTGCCGGGGGTCATCACCTGGGGCGGCGGCCATCTCTACGTCTCGCAGTCCGACAAGGGCGGCCTCGTCTTCGGCGGCGGCCTGGACGAGTACAACACCTATGCCCAGCGCGGAAACCTGCCGCTGGTCGAGGAGGTGATGAGCGAGATCCTGGCCATGTTCCCGTCTTTCGCCAAGGTCCGGCTTCTCCGCTCCTGGGGCGGCGTCATGGACATGTCGATGGACGGCTCGCCGATCATCACGACAGGCCCCCTGCCCGGCATGTATCTCAACTGCGGCTGGTGCTATGGCGGCTTCAAGGCGACACCCGCCTCCGGCTGGTGCTTTGCCTGGACCATCGCCAAGAACGCTCCCCACGAATTCAACGCCCCCTTCACGCTCGACCGGTTCCATCGCGGCATCCTGATCGACGAAAAGGGTCAGGGCGCGACGCCGAAGCTTCATTAGGCACATCAAGACATGCTGATAACCTGCCCCTATTGCGGCCCGCGCGACGTCTCGGAATTCTCCTATCAGGGGGATGCCAACCGGACGCGCCCCGATCCCGCATCGACCGACCAGGCCGCCTGGAACGCCTATGTCTATGACCGCGTCAACACGGCGGGCGACCACAACGAGTACTGGCAGCATGCCGGCGGCTGCCGCGCGCATCTCGCCGTGACCCGCAACACGATGACCCACGAGATCAAGAGCATCGCCTTCACCCGCGACGTGCATGCCGCCGCTCCGTCTTCGCCGCGATCGCGCAAGGCCGGAGACCAGCCATGAGCCCGCGGCGCAGCCAGTCGACCGGTCGTGTCGATCGCGGTCGCACGATCCGCTTCACCTTCGACGGCACCGCCTATACCGGGCATGAAGGCGACACGCTGGCCTCGGCGCTTCTCGCGTCCGGCGTCACGCTGTTTGCCCGCTCGTTCAAGTATCACCGGCCGCGCAGCGTTCTTGCGGCCGGCATCGACGAGCCGAACGCGATGGTCACCGTCCTGTCGGGCGACGTGCGCGAGCCCAACATTCCAGCCACCATGCTGGAGATCCATGACGGCCTCGTCGTCGTCAGCCAGAACCGTTTCCCGTCGCTGGGCTTCGACGTCGGTGCGCTCAACCAGCTGGCCGGCAAGGCGCTGTCTGCGGGCTTCTACTACAAGACCTTCATGGGTCCGGTCGTCGGCCCGCTGAAGGGCACCCGATTCTGGATGTTCTGCGAGCATTTCATCCGCCGCGCCGCCGGCCTTGGTCGTGCCGGCACAGCGCCGGACACATCGCGCTACGAGCGCATGAATGCCTTCTGCGACGTGCTGGTCGTCGGCTCGGGACCGGCCGGCCTGATGGCGGCGCGCAGTGCCGCCGAAAGCGGCGCCAGTGTCATCCTGGCGGAACTCGATTCCCGGTTCGGCGGCAGCGCCAACTGGTCCGACGAGACGATCGACGGAATGCCCGCGCCGGAATGGGCCGCCGACACCCTCGCCGAGCTGTCGACGCTCGACAATGTGCGTCTCCTGCCCCGCACCTCGGTCTGGGGCTACTATGACGACAACACGCTGGCCGCACTCGAGCGCGTGACCGATCACCTGGCGTCGCCGCCCAAAGGCGCACCGCGCCACCGCCACTGGGTAATCCGTGCCGGTACGGTGGTCCTGGCGACCGGCGCCTTCGAGCGGCCGCTCGTCTTTCCGGGCAATGATCGTCCGGGCGTGATGCTGGCCAGTGCCGCGCAGCGCTACGCCAACGAGTTCGGCGTGCTGGCCGGCGAGAAGGTCGCGCTCTTCGCCAACAATGACGGCGCCTATCAGGCAGCGGCGGCCCTCAAGCTGGCCGGCGCCGAGATCGTCGCGCTCGTCGATGTCCGGACCAGCCTGTCGCCTGAAGCGCGCAACGCCGCGCTTTCGCTCGGCGGCGAATTTCTCACCGGCCATGCCGTCGTCGCCACCGAAGGCGGCAAGACGCTCACCGGCATCAAGGTCCAGAAATTCGATGCCGCGGCCAGCCGGCTTTCCGGCGAGACCCGCAGCATCCATGTCGACTGCCTGCTCGTTTCCGGCGGCTGGTCGCCAGTCATCAACCTTGCCAGCCAGGCAGGCGCCAGGGCGATTTGGGACGACAGGCTGCAGGCCTTCCTGCCGCCCGCGCCAACGAAGAAGTGGGTCGGCGCGGGAGCCTTCAATGGCCGTTTCACCACCGTCGAGGCTCTTGCTGACGGCCTGTCGGCGGGCCTCGGCGCCGCGCGCGGCAAGGGCAAGCCTGCCCCGGTCCCGACCGTCGGCGCAGCCGCGCTCGTGTCGACTCCCGCCCCCGTCTTCGAGATCAAGGCAAAGGGCAAGGCCTTTGTCGACTACCAGCACGACGTCACGGCCGAAGATGTTCGCCTCGCCCACCGCGAGGGCTTCGTCTCGGTCGAGCATCTCAAGCGCTACACCACGCTCGGCATGGCGACCGACCAGGGCAAGACCTCCAACGTCCCAGGCCTCGCCATCATGGCCGATGCGCTGGGCAAGCCCATTCCGGAAGTCGGAACGACGCGCTTCCGCCCGCCTTTTTCCGCCGTCTCCATCGGCTCGCTCGCAGCCGAACGCTACGGCGATGTTCGCCCCGAGCGGCTGACGCCGATGCACGACTGGCATGTCGACCAGGGCGCAAAGCTGTATGCGGCAGGCCTGTGGTATCGCTCGGCATTCTACGGCCTGTCAGGCGAGACCGTCGAGCAGGCCTATGTCCGCGAGACGAAGGCGACGCGCGAGGTCGCCGGCATCGTCGACGTCTCCACACTGGGCAAGATCGCTGTCCAGGGCCCCGACGCGGCGACGCTGCTCGACCGCGTCTACACCAACCTGTTCTCGACGCTCGCCATCGGCAAGGCGCGCTACGGCCTGATGCTGCGCGAGGAAGGCATCGCCTTCGACGACGGCACCACCTGGCGTCTCGGCCAGGACGATTTCCTGATGACCACCACCACGGCCAATGCCGGCAAAGTCATGCAGCACCTCGAATACTATCTCGACGTGATCTGGCCCGACCTGAAGGTGCACGTCACCTCGGTCACCGACCAGTGGGCGGGCGCCGCCATCGGCGGCCCGAAGGCGCGCGAGATCCTGGCAGCCTGCGTGACCGGCACCCCGGTGGACAACGAGGCGCTGCCCTTCATGGGCATCGTCTACGGCGAGATTTCAGGCGCGCCGGTGATGATCTGCCGTCTCTCCTTTTCCGGCGAAATGGCCTTCGAGGTCTACAGCGGCGCCGGCCATGGCATGCATGTCTGGGAAGCGCTGATCGAGGCCGGCAAGCCTTTTGGTCTCGTTCCCTATGGCCTCGAGGCGCTCGGCACCATGCGCATCGAGAAGGGCCACGTCACCGGTACCGAGATCGATGGCCGTACCACGCCGCACGACCTCCATCTCGACTGGTTGCTGTCGAAGAAGAAACCCTTCATCGGCTCCATGATGCTCGGCCGCGAAGGCCTCGTCGCACCGGACCGGGTCAGCCTGGTCGGCGTCATCTCGCTCGACAACCGGCCGCTCAAGGGCGGCAGCCACATCGTCGACGAACTCGACCCGGTGAATCCGCACGGCTCTGTCGGACACATCACCGCCGTCTGCTATTCGCCCTCGCTCGGCCGCTATATTGGCCTGGCGCTGGTCAGGGGCGGAAAGAAGCGTCACGGCACGCGCGCCTTCGTGTCCGATCCGATACGCGGCCGCTTCGGACCGGTCGAGATCGTCAGCCACCACTTCTTCGACCCGGAAGGGAAGCGCATGCATGGTTGACCAGCTTTCGCCACTCCAGCCGGTTCTCCGGCCAGGTTCGCACGGCAATTTCGCCGACGGCACGGGCGTGACCCTGTCGGAAACGCAGCCGGGGTCGATCGTCCAGGTTGCTGCATGGCCCGGCCAGGCTGCGGCGCTGATCGCAGCTGTCCAGAAGGCAACGGGCCTATCGCTGCCCGACGGCGCCGGGTGCGGCGTGGCGACAGCCGAAAAGACGGCCTTCGGCATAGCGCCCGGAAAATTCCTCGTCGTCGATCAGGCGGAAGGTCTCGCAGCAACGCTTGCCGGCGCTGTCTCCGGCGAGATCGGCACAGTCACCGACCTGTCGCATGGCCGCACGGCGCTGCGGATCGCCGGCCCCAAGGCCGAATGGGTGCTGGCAAAATTCTTCGCCATCGACTTTTCGCTTGCCGCGTTTCCTGTGGGCGCCGGACGGGCGACCAACCACCACGACATCTTCGCGCTGATCCAGCGGACCGACGCGGACCAGTTCGACATCTACGTCTACCGCTCTTTCGCGCGATCCTTCTGGACCGCGCTGTGCCACGCAAGCGAAGAGGTCGGCTACGAGGTGAGATAGGCAGGCAGGCTTGCGCCCGGACCCAGCCGAAGAGAAAGCACCAGCGTCAGCGGATTCTTCGGCGTCGCCGTGAACCCATAGCCTTCATAAAACGCCTTGGCTTCGTCAGAAATGGCATGAACCAGCAAACCGCGAATACCAAGGATGCTCGCCGCCTGGGTCGTGCGCAAAACGGCGTCTTGGATTAGCGCGGTACCTAGTCCCTTGCCCTGCCAGCCCATGTCGACGGCAAGCCGGCCGAGAATTGCCATCGGTATCGGATCAGGCATGTTTCGCCGTATCCCACCAGGCGCTGCAAGGAGGTCGAGAGCGCCAGAAGATAGGCAGTAGTAGCCGACCGCCCGCCTTCCGTCGGCCACGATGTAGGTGCGTGAAGCGCCGCTAAGCTGATTGGACCGGGCCCTTCTGCGAAGCCAGTCATCGAGCGCCGGGTGACCGCATTGAAACTGGTCGAGGTCATGTGAATTCTCGAGAAGAGCCGGCGCCGAGAGCATCAAGTCTGCCAGGGCTTTGGCGCACGCATCAGCCGGTCGAAACCCCCGCCGCCAGGGGGTTGATCGAGTATGGCAAGGTATTGCCGGTAGCTTTCCTCATCGACCGCAACGAGTGTCTGGTCGAGCAGGGCGTCCTCCGCGGCTCGGTAGGCGGCATCGATCATGAAATCGGAACGCGTCTTCCCCCGCATCTTGGCGGCCCGGTCGATCACGCTGCGCACATCCTCGCGAATCCGCAGATTGACGGGCTTCGATTGCATTTCACGCGTGGGTCTGCTTGTCATGACGGGTCCCTTTCCACCACGACATAGCACAATCACATACACAACGTGTATCTGAATCTCTGGCGATGTGACCAGGCTGCCCTGTCAGGCGGGCAGCTTCCCTACCCCCTGAACGTCACCCACTCTTCCAGCGGCGCGCGCTCGGTGCGCAGGTCGTTTTCCGGCTTTGACGTGTCCTCGTAGCCCAGCGCCATGCCGCACACGACCACCTCTTCGGGCGCGATGCCCAGGACGGGTCGGATCTGCCTGTGATAGGGCGCGAACGCCGCCTGCGGGCAGGTATGCAGTCCCCTCGCCCGCGCCGCGATCATGATGTTCTCCAGGAACATGCCGTAGTCGATCCACGACCCCTGGTTCAGCCGGCGGTCGATGGTGAAGATCATGCCGACCGGCGCGTCGAAGAAGGTGAAATTGCGGTCGTGCTGCGCGCGCATCTGGTCGACGTCGCGCTTGCCGATGCCGAGGCACCCGTAGAGGTCGAAGCCGACCTTGCGACGGCGCGACAGATACGGCTCGAAGAACTGGTCGGGATAGTATTTGTACTCGTCCCACTTCGCCTTTTCCGCGCGAACCCCCGAGTTGAGCACGGCGTCGGCAATCCTGCGCTTGGCCTCGCCCGTTGCGACATAGGTGCGCCAGGGCTGCATGTTGGTGCCGGATGGCGCCCGCGCCGCGACCGTCAGTATGTCGCGAATGGTCGGTTCGTCCACGGGAGTCGGCAGGAAGGCGCGCACCGACCGGCGCGAGAGGATGGCCTCGTCGACAATCGCTGTCTCGTCGATGTCCATCTTCTGGTCCGGTGAGAGCATGGGTCGTCCTTTCGTGGCCCGGCAAAGACCCTCAAATTCACCTGACGCCGTTCCGCGTTTGCACCACCACACAAAATCGCGCAAGCATTCAATCCGCACCGTGAAATTCCGATTGCCTTTTTCATAAGCGCCATGGCATGTGAAATTGCCCCGGAGAATTTCATGGACGGCGACGTCATCCCTTCAGCAACGGCAAGCCTGTCGCCATCGTTCGACCTGACGCTCGCGCGCGACATACGCGCTCTGCGCAAGGCACGCGGGCTGACGCTGGTCGCCATGGCCGAAAAGCTCGGCCGCTCGGTCGGCTGGCTGAGCCAGGTCGAGCGCGGCCTATCGGTGCCGTCGCTCGCCGACCTGCGCGCTCTTGCCGAACTCTACGCCGTGCCGCTCGGCCTGTTCTTCAGCCACGATGTGCCGCGCGACGTGGAGCGCGGCGTGGTGGTGCGGGCAGGACGCAGGCGCGCTCTTGGCACAAGCGAATCAGGCCTCGTGGAGGAGCTTCTCTCCCCGGACCTCGGGGGTAGCTTCGAGATGCTGCGCTCGGTCTTCGCGCCCGGTGCCGCGCTCGCAGCGACGGCGCATCGCCCCACCGAGGAGGCAGGCTACGTCGTGTCGGGAATGCTCGAGATCGAGATCGCTGGCATCTGGCACAGCCTTGCGGAGGGCGACAGTTTCCGCTTTCAAGGCAAGCCGTTCCGCTGGCGCAATTCCGGCCACGCGCCGGCCGTCGTCATCTGGGTGGTTTCCCCGCCGGTCTATTGAAGGAGTCCGACTTGGCCGATCTTTCCTCCCATGCCCGCGTCGTCATCATCGGCGGCGGCGTCGTCGGCGTATCGGCGCTCTATCACCTGGCCCGGGCCGGTTGGACCAACTGCGTGCTGCTGGAGAAGAACGAGCTGACGTCGGGCTCGACCTGGCATGCCGCTGGCAACGTGCCGACCTTCTCGTCCTCCTGGTCGCTCATGAACATGCAGCGCTACTCCACCGAGCTGTATCGCGGGCTGGCCGAAGCGGTCGACTACCCCATGAACTACCATGTCACCGGCTCGCTGCGCCTCGCCCACTCGACCGAGCGCATGCAGGAGTTCCAGCGCGCCAAGGGCATGGGCCGCTATCAGGGCATGGATATCGACGTCATCGGCGCCGACGAGATCAAGGCGCGCTATCCCTTCATCGAGACGCACGATTTGGAAGGCGCGCTCTACGATCCGAACGACGGCGACATCGACCCGGCCCAGCTCACGCAAGCGCTTGCCAAGGGCGCGCGCGACCTCGGCCAGAAGATCATCCGCTTCTGCCCCGTCACCTCGGTGCGACGCGACAACAACGAATGGGTCGTCGTCACCCCGCAGGGAGAAATCCCCTGCGAGATCGTCGTCAACGCCGCCGGCTACCGCGCGGCCGAAGTGGGCAAGATGTTCGGCCGCGACGTGCCGATGATGGTGATGAGCCACCAGTACATCCTGTTCGAGGAAATCCCCGAACTCGCCGCCTGGTCGAAGGAGCACGGAGGCAAGCTGCCGCTGCTGCGCGACGTCGATACCTCCTACTATCTCCGGCAGGAGAAGAACGGCATGAATCTCGGCCCCTACGAGCGCAACTGCCGCGCGCACTGGGCGACCTACAACGACCTGATGCCCGACGATTTCTCCTTCCAGCTTTTCCCCGACGATCTCGAGCGGCTAGAGCACTACCTCAACGACGCGATCGCCCGCGTGCCGATCCTGGGCACCGCCGGCCTGTCGAAGGTCATCAACGGCCCGATCCCCTACACGCCGGACGGCAACCCGCTGATCGGTCCGATGCCGGGCGTGCCGAACGCCTTCGAGGCCTGCGTCTTCACCTTCGGCATCGCCCAGGGCGGCGGGGCCGGCAAGGTGCTCGCCGAATGGGTCACGCAGGGCCAGACCGAGTGGGACATGTGGTCCTGCGACCCCCGCCGCTTCACCGCCTTTGCCGCCGCGCCCGACTATGCGGTCGCGAAGGGCATGGAGATCTACGGCAACGAATACGCCATCAATTTCCCGCGCCATGCCTGGCCGGCCGCGCGCAACCGAAAACTCTCGCCGATCTACGACCGCATCGCCGCATTGGGCGCCGAGTTCAACGCCTATAATGGCTGGGAACGCGCCACCTGGTATGCACAGCCCGGCGACGACACCTCGGAGGAAAGCACGCTGACCTTCCGCCGCGACGGCCCGTGGGAGAAGCGCGTCCGCGACGAGTGCCTGGCCGTGCGCGACGCAGCCGGCATTCTCGACCTGCCCGGCTTCTCGCGCTACCGCGTGTCCGGCGACGGCGCCCGCCAATGGCTCACCGGGATGATCACCGGCGCCGTGCCGAAGCCCGGTCGCATCGGCCTCGGCTACTTTGCCGATCAGGGTGGCCGCATCGTCACCGAAATGTCGATCATGGCGCTCGGCGAAGACTCCTTCTTCCTGATCACCGCCTCGGTCGCGGAACTGCACGACTTCGAGTGGCTTGCGAAGCATCTGCCGCAAGGGACTCCGATCGAACTCAAAAACGTCACCGACGCCTTCGCCTGCCAGATCCTGACAGGCCCGAAATCGCGACAGATTTTGAGCGAAGTCTGCGACGCCGACCTGTCGCTGCCCTGGCTGTCGCACCAGTCCGTCCAGATCGCCGGCCGCTGGTGCCAGCTCGTGCGCGTTTCCTTTGCCGGCGAACTCGGCTGGGAAATCCACACCAAGGTGGAGGACACCGCAGCCATCTTCGATGCGGTGTGGGACGCCGGCCAGACGCACGGCCTGAAGCCCTTCGGCATGTTCGCGCTCGACAGCCTGCGGCTGGAAAAAGGCTACCGCGCCTGGAAGGGCGACCTGTCGACCGACTACACCATCCTGCAGGGCGGCCTCGATCGTTTCGTCAAATGGGACAAGCCCGACTTCGCCGGCAAGGCGGCGCTCGAGAACGAGCGCCAGCAGGGCGTCAGGAAGCGCTTCGTCACGCTGGTGCTCGATGCGCCGGGCGACTATGACGCGCCCTACATGTCGACGCTCTGGCACGACGGGGCGATCGTCGGCGAGACGACGTCCGGAGGCTGGGGATATCGCGTGGACAAGTCGATCGCGCTCGGCATGCTACGCGCCGATCTGACAACGCCTGGCACCAGGGTAGAGGTCGAGATCTTTGGCGCGCGCTTCGCCGCGACAGTGCAGCCGGACGCTCCGCTTTGGGACCCCAAGAACGAAAGGCTGCGGGCATGAGCAATGTCGTACTGACCGATGGCGGCATGGGCCAGGAACTGCTGCGCCGCTCGAAGGCGGCGCCCACGCCGCTCTGGTCGGCAAAGGTGCTGATGGACGAGCCCGACCTCGTGCGCGACCTCCATGCCGAGTTCATCGCGGCCGGCGCACGCGTCATAACGCTCAACACCTATGCGGCGACGCCGGAGCGGCTGGCCCGCGAGGGCGCGGGCGAGATGTTCAAGCCGCTGCAGAGGCGCGGCATCGACCTGGCCAGGGCAGCCGTAGCTCAAGCCGGCGCCACAGGCGTCGCGATCGCCGGCTGCCTGCCGCCGCTCTTCGGCAGCTATGCTCCGGCGCTTACCATTTCCTTCGACGAGACGGTCGACATCTATCGCCGCATCGTTGCTGAGCAGGCCGATCACGTCGACCTGTTCCTGTGCGAGACCATGGCGTCCGCCGACGAGGCGCTTGCCGCGGCTACGGCAGCCTGCGAGGCCGGCAAGCCGGTCTGGGTGTCGTGGACGCTCGCCGATCACGGCGCACCGCGCCTGCGCAGCGGCGAGACGCTGGCCGTCGCATCCGCCGTGGTGGGCGCGCTGCCTGTCGCCGCGCGCCTCGTGAACTGCAGCCGGCCGGAAGCGGTCAGTGCCGCGCTGTCCGAACTGATCGCGCTCGGTGGCCGGGTCGGCGCCTATGCCAATGGCTTCACCGCGGTCGAAGCCCTGAAGCATGGCGGAACCGTCGACGTTCTGCACGCGCGCCATGACCTCGATCCGGCGGCATACGCCGAGTACGGCTCCGACTGGGCAGAAGCCGGCGCCGCAATTGTCGGCGGCTGCTGCGAGGTCGGACCCGAGCATATCGCGGCCCTGCGCGACCGGCTGACGAACGACGGTTTCACCCTTGTGGGAGCATTCGATGCCTAGACCCTCCGCCCGGATCTCCGGCATCATCCCTTCCGGCAAGGACGGCTGGGAGCTGCATTTCTCCGCCTGGCAGCGCAAGGAGGCCGGCGAGCCCATCATCATGCTGTCGGTGGGCGACCATGACTTCGATACGCCGAGCGAGACCGTCGAGGCCTGCGTCACCGCGCTGCGCGCCGGTCACCACCACTACACCCAGCTTCCGGGCATCCCGCGCCTGCGCGCCGCGATGGCCAAGCTGTCCACCCAGTGCACCGGCATCGAGACCACCATCGACCAGGTCATCGCCACGCCGGGCGGCCAGTCGGCGCTTTATGCCGCCGTCCACGCCGTCGTCGATGACGGCGATCACGCCATCGTCGTCGCGCCCTACTACGCCACCTATCCCGGCACCTTCCGCTCTGCCGGCACCAGCTTCACCGTGGTCGAGGCGCGCGCCGCCGACGGTTTCCAGCCGACCCGCGCGACGATCGAGGCAGCGATCCAGCCCAACACCCGCGCCATCCTGATGAACACGCCCAACAACCCGACCGGCGCCGTTTATTCCAGAGAGACACTGGAAGCCATCGCAGGCGTCTGTCGCGACCACGATCTCTGGCTACTCTCCGACGAGGTCTACTGGACGCTGGGCGGCGGCGAGCATGTCTCGCCACGCGGCCTGCCCGGGATGGCGGAGCGCACGCTGGTCATCAACTCGATGTCGAAGAGCCACGGCATGACCGGCTGGCGCATCGGCTGGCTCACCGGTCCCGAGGAGATGATCACGCTGCTGATCAGCCTCAATCTGGTCAATGCCTACGGCCTCAACGACTTCGTCTCGCGCGCCGCCATCGAGGCGCTGGAAAATGGCTACGGCGTCAAGGAGATCGCGGAGCTCTATGCCAGCCGGCGCACGCTCTTTCTGGACGAAATCCGCGGCGTCAACCATGTGGTCGTGCGCGGCTCGGAGGGCGGCATGTATGTCATGCTCGACGTCAGCGCCATCGAACCCGACTGCGAGACGTTTGCCTGGGCGCTGCTCGACGCCGAGCAGGTTGGCGTCATGCCGGGCGCCAGCTTCGGCGAGGCCGCCAAGGGCCACATCCGCATCGCGCTCACCCAGCCCGAACATGTGCTCAAGGAAGCCGCCAAGCGTCTCAGGCGCTTCATCGCGACCTATGAAAGAAAAGCCGCATGAGCGACCTCCCCACAAAAGCCCGCGCGGTCATCATCGGCGGGGGCGTATCCGGCTGCTCCGTCGCCTATCACCTAGCAAAGCTCGGCTGGACCGACATTATCCTGCTCGAGCGCAAGCAGCTGACCTGCGGCACGACCTGGCACGCCGCCGGGCTGATCGGCCAGATGCGCGGCTCCATGAACATGACGCGGCTCGCCAAATACTCGGCCGACCTCTACGTCAAGCTCGAGGAAGAGACCGGCGTCGCCACCGGCATGCGTCAGGTCGGCTCGATCACGGTGGCGCTCACCGAGGAGCGCAAGCACGAGATCTACCGCCAGGCCTCGCTGGCGCGCGCCTTCGACGTCGACGTGCGCGAGATTTCGCCAGCCGAAGTCAGCGGGATGTACCCGCATCTCAACATCGCCGATGTCGTCGG
>LNFM01002692.1_pt1 | contig 36753 bp, 38 predicted proteins | sample 596031 | NCBI WGS metagenome assembly LNFM01 (sample SAMN04254537, study PRJNA301005) | activated carbon metagenome | isolation source: dual media filters at the Ann Arbor, Michigan drinking water treatment plant | place: USA: Ann Arbor | reverse complement strand
TTTGAACCTCCGACCACCTGCACCCCATGCGGCGATGCAATTAAATTGAATCAATGACTTACCTCAAAATGCCTACGCTTTGGTGCGAAATTCATGGCTTGATTTTAAAGGATTTTTGGCGCGGCGTAGGCACCGTTCAGCGGTAGAATTTCCAGCAGGAGGAACACCATGATCACGGTAGGCGATATCAGATCAATCCGCGGATTCAGCCTGCTCGAACTGGCCATCGCACTGTTCATCCTCACGCTGCTGCTGGGATCAATCCTGGTGCCGCTTAACACGCGGGTCCAGCAGCGTCAGATCAACGACGCGCAGAAGATCATCGGCGAGGCCCACGAAGCCCTGATGGGTCATGCCATCATGAATGGGCACCTGCCCTGTCCTGACAAAACCACGGCCGCCGGCGCGGGAACCGCCAATGACGGCATCGAGGACGTGACCGGCGGCACCTGTGTCGTCACCACCGGGAACCTGCCATGGTCAACGCTGGGTGTCGCCAGTCGGGATCCTTGGGGCAACCGCCTGCGCTACGCCGTCATGGCGGACTTCGCGCGCCGTTCGCCGACCGTTCTGGACTTCAACACGGCGGCAACCATCCGCATCTGCCCCTATGCGGCCTGCGCAGAAACAGACCTGCTGGTGCCCCAGTATGTCGTCAGTGACCCCACCACCCACAACAACCCCAACCTGCGCGCCGCGGCCGTCATTCTCTCGCACGGCCCCAACGGGCTCGGCGCGATCGGCGCGCAAACCGGCACGCAAAATCCCCTGCCAACCAGCGCCGATGAACTCGCCAACACGGGATCCACGGAATTCGTGAGCCGCATCATGACAGGCTCCGGTGCCGCTGCCGGAGAGTTTGATGACATCACCCACTGGATTGGGCGTCCCCTACTGTTCAGCGCCATGATCAAGGCCGGGAAAATGCCGTGAAACTCGCCATCCGAGTATTTCTCGCCATGCTGGCCCTCATGATCTTCTCGGTGCTGTGGCAGGCCCTTCGATCAGACCCTGGTGGTGAATGCCTTTCAACCTGTCGCGCCCAAAGCACTGGGGCAACAGCAGCGGAGTTTCGGCGGTGCGTTGACGGCTGCCGACCTTAAGCGGCGACGCGGCGGCGCTGAACAATCCATTCGCTGCCTCTCTCGGCTGCCATGGGGACAGCCGGCCTGGCTGTCACCATGAACACGGTGCCCCGCGGATCAACAAGCCATTGGGTGCCCCGCCCTCCCACGATCCACGTCCGATTCCCTTCCTTGTCGTCATCCTCGAACGCCGCGTCTGTCTGCCCGATTACTGTGGCACGGCCCTGCGCTGATGCCCTCGCCGCAAACACCACACCACTGATGCCGGTGACAGTGGAAGATCCAGCCTCGGCAAAAGAGCCCGGGATAATGGGTGCCGAATACCCCAGCACCGTCGCCGATCCGGCGATCGTGAACGTCGAGGCAATGACGGTTGCGGCTTGCCCGTCGACCGCAGCCGCGCCATCGATCGACGACGACGCACCCTTGATCGCGCCCGAGATCCCGGAGACGGTTGCGGAACCAGCTGCAGACCCCTCCGTTTCTTCTACGCCGCCATCTGAGGCCTCCCCCACGCATGTCGACGAGCCTGATACCGAAAACTCGGCCTGAACAATGCTGACCGCTGCTCCTGACACAGCAGCAGATCCGGCCGCACTGGCCAAGGCTTGGGCGACGGCAGAGGCATGGCCAGAAACCGCAGCCTGCCCATCGATCGAATAGACGACCCCTGCGGTGGGCTGCCCTACGCCCGATACTGTCGCGGCACCCGCCGACGAAGCCACGGCCGCCGCAATGGCCGCCGCAATGCCGGTAACCGTCGCCTGACCGCTGGCCACACCCTCGGCCGCCGCCGCCCCATCCCCTGCCAGCGCAGAGATCGGTGCTTCGGATATGGAATGAAAGCCGAGCATGACCGTCCCGGCTTAGTTGACGCGGGTGCGCCGGGTCGTGACGCCGATGCTGGCCCACAGCAGTGCAAGCGGCTGCACGCCCAGCAGCACCAGAAACATCGCCACAACACCCGAGGCAGCCGCGCTGCCGACCTGTTCACTCATCAGCGATTCTCCCGTTTAACAGTGCGTCCTGCCCTGAGCCAGTTTCCGCAGGTCAAGCGGGTTGAGCGTGCCCATCCGAATGCCCCTATGCCTTACCACGGGTTACTTTGGATCGCGCCGCTAGCGCCTCCGTTTCCCGCTGCTTCAAAACTTCGGGCGCGTCAGGCTGTGCGGCGATGTATTCCCGAATGGCGCGGATGCTGCGGATGTCGATCTCGACGAGTTCGACCCTTGCAGTTTCAGCTTGCCGCTGATTTTCAGACTCGGCTTGCCGCGCTTCCTCCGCCGTGTAGTCGAACGGCAGGACGGTTGCGCCCCGCTGTACGTCGCGCTGATACTGCACCCAGTCCGGGTTTTTTTCGTTGGGCGGGATAACGGCCTTGTCGGAATCCCGCATCACACAGCCATCGTTCATCAGGTAGTAAATCATTCGACAACCTCGATAGCGAAGAAAGTGCCGGTCGAAGCCAGCAGCGGCAACGCCGCGCCGTCACTGTGGAAAACCTCGAACTCGAAGTAATCACCCTCCACCACGGGCAGGACAGGAGATACCGCAACGATGTCTGCTGTGGTGTCCTTGTTGGCGTTCACGTTCACGCACGGATCGCCGGGAAAGAACTGCCCGTTTTTCTTGATAACCAGTTGGCGGAATCCCGCGCTATTGCCGCGCTGAAAAATCGCCTGCCCAATCAGCCGAACCCTTGACACACCAGCGGGAACTGTCAGGCGCGTCGGTGCGAGGCTATTGTAGAAACTGTCCGTGTCGTAATCGACATGCTGAAACGTCGCCATCGTCGCGGTGTTGTTCGGGATAGACTGATTTCCCGGTGTCTGATAACCTTTGCGAATCATTGCGCCTTTGAACATGACTTCTCCTTATGAGTTGGCTTCGTAAGTCAAGGTGCCGATAACGTATTTATTGCCACTGTTTGTCCATGCAGACAAAGCAATGTCACGCCAGCACTCCACGGTAGCTGAGTTTGCGGGGATGACAGCGACACCCCCCACTGGGGTTCCTGTGTTGTCGCGTGCGCGAATAGCGGTAGATGACCCGACTGTATTACTGGAAGTGAACGGCAGCGTGAAAGTTACGGTTGTTGCGTTGCTCGTCCCGACCAAAGAAAACTGCACGAACACCGTGCGGCCCATCTTTTTGTAGTAAATCTGCTTCGTTGAAAAACTCGACCACCCGACAACGGTTGAGGTTGCCGAGTAGTCTGTCCAAGCGGTTTCTGTAATGGCCGCATTAAACCCAATCGTCCGAAACAGCGTCCCATTGCACACCAGCCGCCCCTGCGCAGGCCCGACAATCGCCTTGGTCGCGCTGCCGTCCACCGTCTCCGTGCTGTTCGGGTCGAGGGTCAGCGTGGCGCCGCTGTCGACGATGATGTCGATGAACCAGCCGTCACCCAGCGTGGCGGCGGCGGTGAGTGTCTGCGTGTAGGTGGAGGTGGCGATCAGGGTTTTGGCGTAATCTGGAACGCCAAGGATGGTGTTGCTACTACGGGAAAGAACGGCAGATAATGGGAGCCTTCTCGCAGGCACCGTGACAAATACATCCTTCGTGCCCGCAGAAAAATCGACCGCCGCGCCGCCGTTCGACGACGCAAGCACCGTGTCCCGCGACAGCGTAGTGCCGCTAGCGGTGTACGTGCCGATGCCGACCTCCCACTCGTCTGCAGACTGGTGCTGGATGCAGTAGTAAGTGGTGTTGGCGTTCCCAATCTCAGAGAACGCATCGAACCCCGTTTCGGCCCCGAGTAGCGTAAGCGTGCCGGTGCCGGTGGTAGTCGACGTCTCCTTGACCCGATCCTTGATTACCAGGGCCATGGACTATCAGTCCTCGGTGACCGTGCTGGTCGACTTGACCCTGGGGATCACGCCAATCGCCATCGTGATGTTCGGGGAAATCGCGCCCTTGTAGAGGATCTTGCCGGCGCCAGAGGCCGCCGTGCCGATGGAGAAATGCGTGATGGGATTACCAGGTGACGCGGTGCATTCCGGGAAATCCACGTTGGCAGCCGGGCTCACCGAATTGCCGGTAACCGTGAACCCGGAACCCGATCGCGCGACGGCCTGCCGGGCATAGCCGGTGTATGCCGTCTCGCTGGTGGTCTGGTCGCCCGTCTCATCCGGATTGGCGGTATGCAGGGCGAGATACAGATTCGTCAACGGGGATGGTGCGGCGTTGTCCGCAATGTTGGCGATCGCGTCGGCGTTAAAAATCAGCTTCAGCAGGTCATTCTCGAATGTATTGCCTTTGCTCATGGGATTCTCCCGATTAAATTTGCTTCACGTTCAAAATGCCATCGCCCTCGAGGATGTTTTCCGACGATGTGTTGACGGTGGCGGTGATTTTGTAGCTGGTGCCATCGGCGCCGCCTGAGATCCTGAACTGGATCTTTTTGCCGTCCGCAGTCACCGCCTGGTCCTCGATGGTCAGTCCGCTGGGGCTTGCCGCGACCGAATCAATGGTGCTGACGGACTCACCAGACCCGAGATTGGCCGAGAAGTCCATGGTGTAAATCCTCGACTCGGCCGGCTGCTTTAACAGTGTTTTGCTCATGACGACCTCAGTTGTTCAGGAACTCACGCGCATCGGCCCGGCGCTCGGGTGCGACACTGCGGATGGTTGATGCCAGTCCTTCGCGGCGCATATTCCTCACCCGCGCATAGACTTGTTGCGGCGTAATCCGGATGCGCGCATTCGGGTTGCGTTGATTGTGCGCCCGCAGTTCTTCCTGGGCTTCTCGCACCTTCTCCGGGTCACCCGACACGATGCCGCTGGCCCACTTGTTGGCGATCCGGGATTCGACGGTTTTCAGGTACAGTTCATCCTGCTTGATCATCTGTTCCCGCTCACGGGTTCTGGCCAGGCTGCCGGGGTAGATGCCGATGGCCTGCAGCGCCGCCTCCGGCTTCGACACCGGCGCCACGCGCCGGCCGTAGGGGGTGACCTCCTCCCCAGCCTCAAACTGGCGGGCGCCCTTGAACATGTTGGCCACGCCAGACGGCAGGGCCCGTTCTGCGGCCCGGGCGTATTCCCCGCGGGCAGCCAGTTCCATGCCTTGCGCCACGTTCCCCGCAAACCCTGCCGCCGGCCCGATGGCCTCCATGATGTCGCGTCCGGGATCCCGGCCGGTCTGCAGCATGGCGGTTCCGGGGATCAGGTTGCCCATGCCCACCCGGGCGCCCATGCTGGCCAGCGGGGTGTTGGCAAACACGCCCCGGCGGACCATTTCCGCTGCATACAGCGCGGTCTGCGGGGGCAACCCCAGCCACTCCTGGAAAGCCGCCTGCAGGTTCTCCGCCAGCCAGCGTTTCGAGTTCGTCGGATAGCCCAGCTTCTGGCCCAAGCCGTCGATGATGTCCTGCAGATCCTCGGCGAAGGGCAGCCCCTCGAGCCCGGCCGCCAAGAGCATCAGGGCCAGCACCATGGCAGCCTGCTTGGGCGGCATTTTCGAGAAAATGAATTCCAGCGCCGCTACCAGGAAGATCTTGAAGGTGAACGGGATGGCGCCGATGCCGCGCGCCCACTGGGGCCGGTTCCCCTTGTTGTAGATGAACTGGGTGTCCTGCACCGCCTGCACCGCGAAATCGAAGGCCTCCTTGCCGTGTTTCCCTTGGCTGGTCGCCAGTTCGTGCGCCGCGATGAAGGTGGTCCGCCGGTTCAGGGTTTCCGCCTTGCTGAACAGGAATGCCCAGGCATCCAAAAGCCCTGAGAACGCGCGTATCCGCGCCACCTTCGAGCCCGAGCCGATCGCCATGGTGGTGTAGACGTTCTGCGGGTCGGTGATGCCCTCCTCCTCGGCCAGCCGCAAGGCTTCGCCCAGTTCGCCCTGAATCTGAGCGGGCTCCAGCACCGCCATCTTGTAGGCCCGGGTCAGCAGCCGGCCGACGTTCAGCGCATTGGTGTGCTGGGTCAGCCAGGGGGCTGTGAACATCGGCACCTGAGACAGGTTCAGCAGCGCCGAACTGATGTTGCCGCCGATGTACTGGAAGAACAGGAAACCGCGGGTTTTCTGGAATTCCTCGCGGCCGTCATCGCCGCGCAGGTATTTCACCAGGCTGATCGCGTAATCGCGCAACTCCCCGCCCCGGATGTCGTGCGCGTATTCCTGCAGCTTGTCGAAGTGACTCAGCCGGCTCCAGTACCGGGCGTTGCTGGAAATGAAATCCGCCAGCACTCGCACAGCATCCTTGGAGTAGCCCGGCGTGCCCTTGCGGTGAATCATGCGCTTGAGCATGGACCGATTGGCTACCGCCTCTTTCAGGTACTGCTGCATCACCGGGTCTTTCGACAGGCCGGCAATCTCGGCAAACAGTTCAACGGATTCCGGCGTGAGCCCCCTGAACAGTTCCGGGGTGTCCTGGCTCACTGTGCCCCGCTCGATGCGGTAGTTCGAGGGGTATTTCTTGGCCATCTGGGATGTGCCGATGCGGGCAAAGGCGTCCGTCTCATACATCCGGAATTCGACCGTCTCGCCGTGCGGATCCATCACATTGACGTAGTGGCTGCCGAAGCGGGAGAGCGGGAAGTAGCCGTTCTCCTGCAGCTTGTGGATCCGCTCGAAGGACCGCAGAACCACCTGCCAGTCGTCCAGCTTGGCCTGCGCCGCCTTGATCTCGGGGTCGACGGCCTCGCCGGCCAGCTTGCGCTGCTGGAGCGCGGCGATCTCGGCTTTCAGTTCCGCCTCGCCAATCCCCATCATGGCCTCGAGGCCGTCCTGCTGGTGCGCGCGGTAGGTCGCCATCATCTGCTCGACCACTGGTGCATACTCGGGCGCCACCTTGGCGATGACCGACAGACCGACCTTCTCGATCATCGTGTCGATCGCCCGCCGGGCTTCCTCATACATCCCGATCTCTTTGTCCGACAAGCCGCGGGCGCGCAGTTCCTCGGTCGTGAATACCTTGTTGTCCAGCGTGCCGTCCAGCAGCGCCTCGGTCGCCTTCTCGGCCTGCGCGACTTCCTTGCCCCTTACCCGATCGAACCAGCGCGACAGAATGTCCTGACCCTTGAACCACGACGGCAGCATTTCCTCCGCCTCGCTCACGAAGCGGTTGACATCGTTCAGGTATTCCTGCCCCTCCCAGAACACCTTGGCAAAGGCCGGGTTTTTGCGCGCCACCAGTTCCGGCGTGCCAACCGTCTTGTTCCAGACATTCAGCACACCCTCGTCCTGCGCGAGTTCGCCGGTGACACCCAGCGACTTGATGGATTCGATCAGCCGAGCGCGGATGGGTTCGACAGCGGCGCGCGAAAACCGGATATCCGCGTTGCCGGGGTCGAAGGTGCCGCGGTTGCCGACTGCGGACTTGATCTGCTCGGGGCGGAAGGCGACCACCGTTTTGATGCGTCCGTCGTCACCAACCTGAATAATCCCATCGTGGCCCGCACGTTCCGCACCTGTATCCGCGCCGCGTACAATGGCCGGGTTTTGCAAGCTGATGTACGCCGGGATTACATTCCCGCCATCCTTATTGAAGGTGGATTTCCCGGCAAAAGCGTTGGCTTCCTCCGGGTTTGGCGTGAAGTAAAAACCATCGCCAAGGTTCCCGCGTTTAGCCTTGGCACGGTCAAATGCCGTGAAATCGGCTCCGGTCCCGTGATACACCACCAACGGTTTCCCATTTGCATCGACCACCTTGCTGCCTTTAAACCAATTCAAAAACGCTGGCGTTTCCGTCTGGTCGGACTGCGCGATCGGACGGCCCTCGCTGTTCAGGCGCGGGCGCGGATTACCGTCTACGTCGATGGTGTCCGAAACCCCGGCTTCGGCGCGGCTGAAAATATCGACGCCAACCGACTGCCGCACCCCATCCACAACTTCCGTGACATGCGCCTCGCCCTGCGCCCAGCGGCCCGCCATCGACACGATGTCCCGCACGTCAGAGTCCGACAGATTGCGGTCAAATACCAGCTTGAAGAACGCCTTGATGCCGTCAATGATCTGGCGGTAAATCGACCGCACGGAATCCACCTGGTCGCCGCGCTCGGCAACCAAAGCAATGATTTCGGCGGCGCGCTGATCCTTTTTCAGGCCCGGTTGGCGAGAGTCAACAATGGCCGCAAGCCCCCGGATGTATTTGTTGCCGCCGGCATCCAGTAACTGAACTTGCCGGATAAGCCTCGCCCTCAGTTTCGGATCGGCCTCGTTGAGCATGGCATCCACCGCCAAATGCCCGACCGCTTCATGCTCCAGAACCTCCAGCGCGCGCTTTTGTGTCGGCAGTGAACTGGCCACCATCCAGATGGTTTTGCCGTCGTAAAACGCCTCAACAGGGCGGTCCACGAACCCTATCCACTCGCGTAGCGCAGCAGCGTCCTGATTGGCGACGCTGTTCAAATATCGCAGCCGGTCGCCAACATAGGGGATATCGGATTGCCGATAAACGACACGTACGTCACGGATGTTCTTGAGTTTCGACAGCGGACCGGCAATCCACTGCTCAACGCGCTGAACAGTTCGGCGCTCAGAAACAGAAAGCCCCCTTTCGGGGGCTTCGGTGCGAGAGAAGGCGCCTCTCAGATTCGGAAGTTCTTGGCCACTTCCTTCGGGTCCATGTGCAGCCATTCCTCGGGAAACATGTTCGGCGCCCCTACGGAATACGTCTTGAAGTAATCCGGGTCTTTCGCCACTTTCGCTGCGTACAAGGGACTGGAGCAGGCCAGCTCGGCGAATAGACGCTTGACCCGATCTTCCCGTTCGGTCGCGGAAAGTTGCGGCAAGTTCATTGAACCGGTCTTGGGTAACCGGCTTTCCGTTTTCAACAAATTTCCTGCCGGCGAAGTCATAGCGGATACCTTCAATCTCTGGATTCTGATTGTAGGTCGTCTGCAGGAAGGTGTCTATGAGATTGCGCACGTTTTGCGCCTCGTCAGACCCCCATTCCAGCGGTGCGATGCCAGCCGCAGGATTGCCTTCGGTCTGCTCGGCTGCCGGGCGCATGTGGCGGGTCGTGCCAAACCGCAGGGCCGAGGACAGCATGGCCACGGTGCGGCGCACCACAGCATCCTGAGACACCGCAGCCGGGTCGCCGATCAGGACTTTTTTGGCGTTGTGGGCGTAATTCAGGACGGCTGCATAGACGAAATTACCGCCCTCGCCGGGGTCCAGCCGGCTGACATCAATCCAGACCTCGTTCCCGCGCTCGTAAATGTGGAATACCTTGCGTTTTGGCGTGACTACGGCATAGCGGCGATCCGCCCCGGATTCGTTCCGTTCGTCGGCCCTGGTGTCGTCGCCCATGAAACGATAGGTCGGCGCGACCTCCTCAAAGACTGTGCCCAAATCCGTCGATGCGCTGACCCGGTGCCGGAACAGTTCATCGTGCGCCGCCAGTTCCGTCACAAAATCAGCGGCAAAATCAATGCCTTCTGACCGGGAAAACATCGCCACGCCCCGATCGGTTTCCCGGGTCTTGATCTCGGCCACCAGCTTGCCGATGGCCTCGTTGATGGCGGTGCGCTCCTCGCCCCTCGGGTAGGGGTAGGCGAAGCCGGTGCCCTCGCGGTTCGGCATATCGGCCCGGAGTGCCGCATCGGACAGGAAGGTGTTGGCCTGCCCCTGCGCTTCCAGCCGGGATGCCACGTACATCTCGAAGGCGCGGGCGAACATTTCCCACGGGGTCGACCAGTAGCGTTTCCCGCCGCTCTTGGACTTGGCCCTGTCTGCGGCATACGATTCCCTCGAGTACGTCGTCGCGCCCTGCGGGATATGCGCGTCGGTCGCCTCTTTCCCGGCAAGGGCAGACCGCAGCCAGCGGGCATTGGCCTCCAGCGCCTTGGTGTCGTCCGTGTTCAGCAGCCGGCCGGTGGATTCCTTAAACAGGTTGCGGACCTGGGCGATGGTCGGGCTCACCGACATATTCCCGGACTGGACGTAACCCTCGCCCACGTCGCCGCGCAACAGCCGCTCGAGCAACTGGCCATACTCGGCCAGCACCTGATCCCGGCTGTCGCCCTTGATCGCATTGGTCAGCGAGGCGCGGATGTTCTTGCCCCAGCCCTCGACGTTGCGCTTGGCGCGATCGATCGTCTCCTGCTTGCGCTGCTCGACTTCGGCCGCCGTCAAAGGCTTGCGCTCCATCGCCTGCACCACACCCCTGAACAGCGCCAGTATTTCCGGGCGAATGGTGCTGTCCTTCAAGCCGGTCAACTGCGCCGACATGAACGGCGATGCGCTTTTTGCCGCGCCGTGTTGCACACCAAAGTAGTGATCCAGGGCATGCCCCCACTCATGCGCCAGCGTGCCGGCGCCCATGGTCTTGGTCAGGTTGATTTCGTTCACGCCCGGCACAAAGTGCGCCGCCGCGCTGCCGCCACGACCCTGTGCGCCGAAGGCGATGCCCAGCAGCCCGTCCAGCGACAATGCCTTGGGCGGCACATTCAGGATGTCCGCCAGATCCATCAGCCCGTCGTAGGCATGATTCAGATACACCTGCCGCTCATTCTTGTTGATCCAGCCTTCGCGCCCGAAGTTCACGCCCCGGAAGCCAAAGGTTTCCATCAGTCGCTCGGCGGAAACGTCCTCGTCAGCCGCCCGGCGATCCGGGCCGGTGCGCTCGGCTCTCGATATGTTCATGCCGCGCGTGTCACGCATGCCGGATTCGCGCTTCACGGACTCGCGTGCCGCAGCCTCGGCCTCGGCCTGGGTGTCGTGCTGGCTCATCAGCCGGTTGCGCTTGTCCAGCAGCAGGAAGGGCTTGAGCGCCGCCTTCGCAGCCTCGGCCTCCTCGCGGCTGCCGTGTTCACTGATTTGCCGGCCGCGGAAGCCGGCCGTCGTGTTGACGAACCAGCGCGTCACCCGGACGCCATTCTCGGTATAGCCGCCCTCGCTGATGTCCGTGCCGGACGCCGGCTTGATGGTGATGCCCTGGCGCTGCCACGATTGCTGTTTCGCCGGCCAGCCCTTGTCCAAATCCTTCATCGCATTTATGGCGTCGTCCATGTCGAACTGCAGGTGGCGCAGTGCACGATTGCCGCCGATAGCGCGCGCTTCCGCTGCGGCCGCCTCACCCCGGAAAAATCCGCGATCGGCGTGTCCCGGCCAGACGCGATCCAGAATCACGTCCTTGATGCCGCTGGGCTTGGAGAGATCCATGAGGCTGATGGTGCGTGCCCGGGCGCGCTCGATCATGGGCAGCAGGCCATTCATGAATTCACGGTTGGCGTTGTTGTCCTTCGCCCAGTCGAACACGGCTTCCCGCACGCGACCGACGACATCGATGTACCGCTGCAGGTCGGCATCCGTCTTACCAGCGGGCTCCGTGGCAATGCCGTCGTAAACCTGCTTAAGCATGCGCGCAAAGAACGGCTGCATCCCATCATTCACCAGCTGCTCATAGTCCGGCCGCGGCCAGACCTTCGATTTCACGACCTCCTTGACGCGCAGGGTGTCGTTCAGCCCCTCGACATCGTTCCAGGTAATCGCCTTGCCAGTGAAGTTCCGGCGGTTGTACCACAGGTTTTCGCCGACATCATCGGTGCCGCCGGAGGCCGGTTTCGCCGGAGCCTCGGCCCGCTTTTCTGTGGCCAACGTCATGCCCTTGTCGCGCATGTAGGTCAGCGCCTCGTCGCGCGTCGGGAACACCCTGGGCGGCGTGTTGTTCAGGATGCCGGGGCCGGGACGTCCGGCCATGACCATGCCGCCGCCGTCGTCGCTCTCGATCACGAAACCGCCGTCGACCGGCTTGATGGCGAAGGTGAAGGCTTTTTTCGGCTTCTGTTCTTGCGGCTCCGCCGGTGACGCCAGCAGGTCGCCCTGCCCGCGCGCGGCGGCTTCGTCGGCTGTCCGGTTGCTGCCGGTCAGCGTGAACGATTCCCGCATCTGGTCCGCGGTTTCCTTGAGCGCCTTGGCGGCCTCGGCCATCTGGCGCGCGGCCTCCTGCTGGGCTTTGGCGGTAAGGTCTGCGGGGGTTTCGCCGGTCAGTTCGAGTTGCGGCTTGTCATCTACCCGAGAAGATTTACCTTCAATGACATCACCCTCAGACAGGGGCGTGATTTGGCCGGCGGCTGATATCCTTGCCACCGCCCTATCACCCCGCATCACCGTCCCAGCCTCACCCTCGCCTACAGCATCCTCGACGGATTCCACGGGCATCGAACTGCCGTTGTCCATGCGAAATACCAGGGGGCGCATCTGCGGACCGGCAGTCTCGGATACATCAACTTCCTCTCGCCTGATGCCTGCCGCAGCTTCGTAGAGGTCGTACAACTCAGTCACCGACATTTCCAGCAGCGGTGTCGCCTCGTCTTTGCCATAGGCTTTACGCATTGCGGCCTGCGCCTTCTCCAGACCGGCCTTGGCTTCGGTCATGGCTGCCGCTTTCTCGCCGGCATCCTTGATGGTGCCGATGGCGTTCATAGATTCCTTTGCATCAATCAGGCCAAGAAGTGCGTCGCGCATGGCAGTTACGGTGCTTACTTCATCAGCATCTGCAGTCCCACCAAACTGACGGGCTTCGTCGGAATCAATCGACTCAACTTGCCGAACCCAACCCTTTGCAATGGCATCTTTTGATGGCCGCAGACTTTCCACAGATCCTACAAACGGATTTCCGGGAATAGTTTTACCGTCAGCGCGATCAATCAGGCTGATATGCGTAGCATCTGGATTCTTGATTTTCCATTCATTGAAGCTACGGATGGTTTTTTGGGTCCGTGGCCGGACATGTTGATCCCACAATTCGGCCGTGATGGGCTCGATGCGCTGTTTGTTGCCGAAAGCCTGCCCACCCTGGGCATTGCGCTGCCACTGCCAGAACTCGGCCCCAGAAACAGAAACGCCACCTTGCGGTGGCGTCTGGTCGGCGGCCTCGGTCGCTACGACTTCGCCAGGCGGTCCAGTTTGAGGCGGGCCAGCTTGCGCGCCATCTCCCGCGCTTTCGGGCTCACCTTCTTGGCCTTTTTGCGCAGCCGGTTTTTCTCCGAAAATGTCATCAAGTTCTTTTTCACGGTCCGCCTCCGACATGGTTGCCCAGCCGCTCGGCGAGACGGATGACACGATGTCGTCCGCCAGTTCGAGCGCATCATTCTGTTCCTGCTCCGTGGCCTCGTCAAATCCGACCGCCCGCAGTTCCTCGTCCGTGTATTCCTCGGTGGCCGCGCTCTGGGCGTCGAATTCGGCGCGCTCCAGCCGGGCCTGCTGGATCAGGTATTCGACCATCCGGCGCTCGCCCGGACTCAGTTCCTCCCCGGCCAGGGCCTTGCGAACGGCCGTTTTCACCCCGTCCTCGCTCATGCCATCCGGGCGACCCGGCCACCACGCCGCGCGCGGCACCCACTTGGTCCGGTCAGCGACATTGCCCTCCGTGTCGCGGATCATCCGGCCACCGATTTCCGCCCAGCCGGTTTCCCCGGCCATGCGCTCGAGTTCGCCGCGCATTTCCGGATCCTGCAGCGCAGCCAGGTCGGACATGGGTTTCATGAAACTCCGACGCTTGCGCAGTTTGGTGCGCAGCTGGTCCATCGTCAGCCCGGCGATGCCGCGGATTCGGGACTCCCAGCCGGCTTCGTAGTGAGCCAGGTAGGCCGCACGGGCTTCGGCCTCGCTGCCGTACCCCACCATCACCTTGGGCTCGTCGTACTGGCCATCTTCCCGGTTCTGGTCGACCACAAACACCGGGCCGTCGTAATCGGCTGGCGTGCCGGGCTTGATAAAGGTGTCGACGCGATCCTTGTCCGGCGCAATGGCGCGCACGCCCTTGCCCTTGAAGTAGCCGTAATGCGCCTGCATCGTGGTTTCCCACTGCTTCGGCGCATCCGCTTTGGCGCGACGGACAGAGCCCACGGGATTCTCGATGGCGACATTCAGGCCGCCAACCTTGGCGGGGCCTTTCTTGTAGTTGCCCGCCTCTTTCTGGGCGTCAGTCGGTTCCGGCCGGTCATTCTGGGGCGACGTCGCCGCCTCATGGGCGCGGTCGTCGACGCGCTCGACCTTCTGGCCGAACACCCCTTCGGCTGCCGCAATGTCCGGGGTCTGGGCCTCGGCCTGCAGTTTCTCGGCCAGCATGCGGTTCTGGCGCAGGATCAGCAGATCGCGTGCCGTGCGCTGGAAGGGCGGAACCTCGAGCGCCGCTTTCACGCGCTGTTCGATCGGGATGTCCTGCCCCTGGGCTTCATCGCTCTCGCCCAGTACCTTGCCCTCGGACAGTTTCCCGGCTTTCTGCGGCGCCACCTTGTCCCGCAGTTCCTCGAGCTCGCCGTCAATCTCGCGCAGCCGCGTCACCACACCCCGCGGCAAGGTAACGCCACCTTCCGGCATGGCGTCGATCAGGGTATTCGCCTCGCCCAGCAGCGCCTCGATGCGGCCCCGGTCGTCCATCGCCGCGCCGTACTGGTCAGGAATCACGGCAAACCGGCCCTCGCGGGTCGGGTGCGGGACTACCTTGGACGGCGTGCCCTGCTGAGTCAGCAGTTCCGCGCGCTTGTTCGCGCCTTCCTGGGTGAAGCCGAACAGGGTATTGCTGGCCTCGCCAGAACCCCCTGTCGCCACCGCAGCCGCCCGGCTGACCGGGCCTGCTGGGGTGGCCATTGGGGTGGCTTCTGGGGTGGCCACAGGCTGCCCCGGCTCGTCATCCACTCGCCGGCTCTCACCATTGATGATGCTGACACCCCCAGCCAGTGCGCCGCCGCCTATGGCGCCCAACACCGCATTGGCGAACGATTCTTCCGTCAGATCCCGGCTTTCGCCCGTCGCCAAGCCCGAGACAAGCCGCTGGCCCACGCCCTCGGCCACTTCCTGCCCGCCTTCGAACAGACCACCACCCACTGCAGCACCCGCCGCCGTGGTCACTGGTCCGCCCAGCTTCGGGATGCGGATGCGCCCGCGCAGCAGCGCCTGCTCGGCGACACCACCCAAGGATGCCGGGACGGCAGCACCCAGCGCACCGCCCGCCTCGGCGATCTGCGCCAGTTCCTCCTTGGCCTGCTCCGGGGAACGGCCGCGACTCAGCAGGTTGGAATACTCCGGAGAGCCCGCGATCAAGTCCTCATGCTTCATGCCGCGGATGCGCTCACCCTCCTCAGATGCCCCTGCGCCGCCGCCCTGTGCTGCACCCACACCGGCACCCACTGCCATCTGCGTGCCAGGAGACGCCTTGCGCATGCCGGCCGCGACCGCCAGCTGTGGCGCAAACTGGCCGAACACCGCTGCCGCCTGCTGGGCATACCCGCCGATAGACGGATACTTGCCCAGTGACCAGGTGGACGGCTTGAACAGGTCGCCCTCCGGGGTGGAATCCCGCATCGCCATTTCACCTTCGAGGGTCTTGGACTCCCGGATGCTCTTGGTCACGCCCTCCAGCGGATCGCGCCCGAAAATCCGTGTCGGCTCCCGCTTGCCGCGGACCTTGGCGATGGCCTCGTCAATGGCGACACCCGCCCCCTTGACGGTCATGCCTACGCCAGAGGTCGCGCCCGCAGCCAGTTCCTTGATTACATCCCCCGCCGACGTCGATGCGGTAGGCGCAGCGATGCCGTACTTTTCGAGCACGCCGCTACGATCAGTCTCGACGGACGGGATCGGCAGGTTTTTCGGGACGTTGACCAATTCTTACCCCTCCACCTTGAAACCCTGTTTTTCCAGATAGGCACGCGCCTGCGCCTCCGAGTAACCGTTGTCCTTCACGAACTTCTGGAAGTCCGCCTTGGCCACGGTCTTGGCGCTGGGGCCAGTGTTGAAGCCCGGCACCTGCAGCGGGACCACCGTGCCGTCATCACGCACGGCCACCGTCATCTTCTGCTGCTGGCCGGTGTTCGGGTCCATTTCACCGTAGATCACGGCTGGCGAGAATTTGCCCTTCTCCATACCCGCCAGGATGCGCAGTCCTGATTCCTGCGCCTTGTCGAACTGGCCGGACGCCAAGATGCGCGCGGCCTCTGCGGCCCGGGTCTTGATTTCCGTGTCGAGGTTTTTACGCTCGTTGTCGTCGAACGTGGTCTGGATGTTGGTCATCTTCGACAGCGCGTCAATGTTGTACTTGCCGGCCTCCAGCGCATTATTGAACTCAGTCTGCGCCTGCCGGTTGGCGATCCGCGTGCTCTGGAAGTTGCCCATGTCGTTGTTGAGGTTCATGAGCGCGCTGAAAATGTTTTGGTTCTGGCCAGCCTGCAGTTGCGGCAGGGGCGGCAATTCCCGCTTGGCCGGTGGCGTAGCTAGTTGCGGCACCTGAATTCCGCCCGTCTGTGCCTTGGTAATCGGCTGGCTGAACATCTGGGCCGCCGCATTGGGGGCGGCGGGCTGGGCCGTGGTCGCCGGCGCAGCAGCCGGAGTAGCCTGCGTCACTTGGGGGGGCGCATTGAACTGCCGCGCCCGCTTCTGGGCGTATTCCATCGTCGCCGGCCCGCGGATGTCCTGAATACCCGGCGGCACTGGTTGAGCCTGTCGGGCGACCTCATCACGGGGCACGTCGTCATATTTCCCCCTGAAATAATCAGCCACCATGCCGGGCACAGCGGCGGCCAGCACCGGGACCGACAGCCCCGCAGCCGGCTTGGCCATCGTCAGCAGACCCTGTGCCGCCTGCGCGACGCCACCCACCCTGTCCGCCGTGTTCTCGGCATTGATCGTGTTGACCGCGCCGGCCGCCGTGATGCCACCACCCAGCACGCGCCCAGCAGCAGAGCCCAAACTGGATTTCAGCGCCGGCTGATTTTGCATGGAGGTTGGCGTTGTTGGCGGCGTTTGCAATGCCGGCGGGACCACGTTCGGTGCGGACTTGGGCTGAAACGTCCCGTACGTCTTGGGCGGGGTAATCCGCTGCGTCGACTTGATCGCGTCATCAAGAATATTCATTCCGGGCTCCTGTTACGAATCGGTTGCGGTCTGGGCCGCCAAGGTGTTGATTGAACCCAGCGCCGCGGTAATCGCGCCGAGGTAGTACTGGGCGCCATACTGGGCCGCCGAATTGCGCACCGTCGCACTGGACACCTGTTTCCGCAGTTGCAGTTCCGCCTCCTCCAGCTTCGAGCGCACGACCTGAATATTCCAGGCGTTGTTCAGCTGGTGCTCCGAATTCTTGAGCCGGTAGGCTTCCGCGATTGCGCTGATGGAGGCGTTGAATGCTTGCACGTCTGCCGTGTAGATACCCAGATTCGCGCGCAGCACTTCCACGTCCGCATCCACGTCAGCCCGGTATTTCTGGATCTGGCTCTGGAACAGTGCAAGGATGGCCTGCGCCTGATCCACAAACAGCCGGTGCAGGGCCACCAGCACCTGCTGGACGTTCTGGGCTTGGGTTATGGCGAACTGCCGATTCTCAACATACAGTTGCGCCCGTCGCAGTGCGATGTCCCGGTTCACACTCGACAGTTTGTTGCCGCGGTTCTGCAGCGCGCGCTCCCGGGCATTGAACATGGCCCCCGGCGGCAGCGGGAACCCGCCCTCCGCGAAGGCCCGGGTAATTTCATCGGCTTCGGACAGCGCGATCGAATCCTCCCGGTCCCGCTCCCGCTGGACTAGCATGGCCTCGTCGTTGGTGTCGATGCCGTACCCGCCGTCCGCCAGATCCGTGGCCAGCTTGGCCTTGACCTGGTTCAGGATGGACTGGTCGATGTCGGCAAACGATATGATCGGCGCGGTCGGCGACAGCACTTCGATGTCGTCGAATATCGGCTTTACCGGGCGCAGATTGTTGATCTTGTCCAGCGCGTCATCGGTGTAGTCAGTCAGACCGAAACCAAGGCTCGCCGGGATCGACACGGTGAACTCGGTGTTGGCTAGATTGGCGACTTTATCAATGAACCCCTGCGCTTGAGTCAGGTAGTTATTGGCAGTAATTTGTTGATCTGTAATGATTTCCGGAACTGTCGCCATCGACAAACCTCTCTCGAATTGCGCTACACTGGACTCTGATCACTCCATGGAGGAGCCCATGAAAACCACCCTGTTTTTGACTTGTGCTGCCCTGCTGTTTTCTGCACCCGTTGCCGCGCAGAAACAACCCGATCCCTACAGCGAATGCAGGAAATCCGGGAAATCCATTCAAGACTGCCGGCATCTAATGGATCCGAACCTGCAACGAGCCCTCAATCGCCAAGAAGAAACCGGTCGCCGCTCCGCCGCCCACCTGGAAGAACAGAAGCGCAAAGACCAGATGTATCAGAAGGACGGTCGTTGGCGTTGATCCTACTGGTCCTCCTCAAGAGAGGCCCAGTATTCAAAATCCTTGAGCCGGGCTAGGTTGCAGGGTATCGGCGCCCAAAACTTACTCTGAGGTTTGTAACTTTTCCGAGTGCTGCCATCTGTGGCGACGTGATACCCACCAGACTCTGATAAGTCAGAGCCCACGCCGAGCGCATAAATTTTGTCATTCCTGGTCACATACGCAACCTGTGCTGGCGTTCCCGGTGCGAACTCTGAATCATCTGTGCGAAGTTTCGAGCCATCGGAACCCAGCAGAAATTTCCCTGCCGGATCAGTAACTGGGAAATAGGCCACATCGCGGGAGCCGAACATCTGCTGAGTGGTGTTCTGCCCGACCAGCACATTACTGTAAAAATCGTTGCTGTTTCCGACGCCTGCAGCGTCACTGGTAGTCCCCACAAACGCAGGCGAGAAATATGTGTCAGACGCGAATGTTACCTCGGCGCCATCCCCTTTGATGATTTTCAGTTCTGGAAACTGATAAAACGAATGCGGGGCCTGCTCGCCCTGCACAAGGAACGCGCAGGTGTCTTTCAGTGAAGCAGAGAACACAATCGGCCTATAGTAATCCGATGCGTCAGCGGCTTCCTTCACCGTGACCACAGTCCCATCTGATTTATAGATTCTCGAATGTGTGACTTCATCCGGCCCGGCACCCTCATCGTATATTTGCCAGTACAAATACCCGACGCCGTGACTATCGACCTCTAGCGTCGCTCCGCGCAGTTCGCCGCCAGAGCCATTGATTTCAATCGAATGCTCGAATGACGATTCGGTGTACAGTCCGGTTTCCGGGCTTCTGCTGAATGTCACGAATTTCAGCAGTATCGGATTGGGCAGGCTAACCAGCCCAAACAGGTCGAACGGCACATTGGCATGCGCCACCACAAAACCGTCCTTGAACGCCTTGACCTTGAACGCTCCAGAATCATTCGCCACGGAATGCACGACCTGATCATCGATATAAACATCCAGAGTGCCGAAGGCCAGCCATCGAAGGAAGCAGATGTCGTGCTGGTTTGCCGCGATCTCGGTAATGATCTCGTCCGCATCGGTGGCCAGAAGTTCGCCGCGCGCAAGGCTGACCACCTTGGATAACGACCCCACCCGGTCCACACTGACGGCATATACGGCGAAAAAATCGTCATCCGTGGCAACCAGCTTGATGTTGCTGGTAGATACCTCGCCAAGGAACCGCACCTGGGCACCATCCGTAAGCAAGGTGCGCTCGTCGCCCAGAATGTCCGTATTCAACATGGTGACGCCAATTCGGTTGCCTGATAACTGCGGATCCCGCATGAACGTGTAACCAGCCGCGATTTCTGCCGTGAATCTCTGCTGGCCCGCCCTGTCCAGAATCGTATAGGCCGGATCGCCGTTGCCATCCACCCCGGCCGACATCGCTTTCAACACTTGCTTTTGGGGATCACCGCCCCCTCGCACAAACCTTGTCAAATCAGTTGCAATATTTGCAACGTGGTTTATCGGATAGGTTTTCGGCGCGTCCACATTCAAGGCATACATCGATATCCGGCCGGGCACCGAGGTCGAACCAGATTCCAGTTGACTCTGCAGTTCAGACTTCTGCTGCAGAAGCGATGCCGTCAATGCTTCCACAGTAGTTCCGGTAAGCAGCGCCAGCGCGGCCAGTGTTTCCGGGCTCGCCAGGATAGCGTCGATCTGTTCGATCTGCGACTGCGCATCTTCGGCATCAAACGTCACCGAGGGATTCGCATAATAAAAATCAAACCCGCCGCCGGCCGATATCCTGATCACATCCAGCCACACATCCCCCGCCACCCACTGCGACTGCAGGAATATCCGCTCGGCATCCGTGATCTGAAACCACTTTGTCCGAAAGTTCACGCCCAGCCGCTTCATTTCGGCCTTGAGGTCGCGGAGTTTTTTCTTGGCAAAGGGCAGCAACCACTCCCCGCCGGGGTCAATCTTGAGCCGCAGGGGCATCAGCCCACCCAGCGGGACAGGGCCACGGGCCTGATTCTCAGCAAATCGAAGTCAAAGGCTGCGCCCTCGAAATTTTCGATCTCTAGACAGATGTAATTCGACTTCAAGCCCTTGCCGAGTTTCACGCGCGCCTGATACATGCCGGTCTTGCCCGTGGGCTCCAGAGGGTATTCATGGGTCAACCCACCGTCGACCACCAGCCGCAGCACCAGCCGGCCGTCGCTGCGGTAGGACAGGAATGCTTCCTCGATCCGCTTCAATTCGGCCATGCCCAGATCCGTCAGGGCCAGCCGCACGCGCGCGGTCACGCTGGTGCCGGCATCATCATCACCGGACAGGCCGTAAATGCCGCCCGCACCGGCAGCCAGATACTCGCCGTTGAACCGGGCGAAGGAATTGAAGGGGAAATTGGTGTATTCGGACAGAGCGCCGTGGCGGGTGTTGGCCACCCAGGTCTTGAACGTGGGCAATACCGCAGCCGCGAGCCGGCCGGACATGGAAAAGGACGGCAGTTCCAGTTGCCCGGTCCACTCCAGCATCGACAGGTTGCCGGACATCGTGAACCCGGGCAGCGTCAGATCACCGGCAAATGCCTGCCCATTGGCCAGGGTGCCAGCCATCGTGAAGCCCGGCAGCCGGATATCGCCCGTGTAATTGGCGTCAGCCAGCAGCGCGCCCTGCATCGTGAACTGCGGCAATTCGAAACGACCGGTCAGAATGTTCTCTGTCTCGGCGAACGCCCCTTCCATCGTGAACAGGGGCAGCGTGAACTCGCCGGCATAGCCGTGGTTGCCGTCGTCCTCGAAGGCCCCTGCCATGGACGGCAGGGGGATGGTCAGGGCGCCATCCAGGAAACTCATGTCAGGACGCGGCGATCACAAGCTGGTTGGCGGTGATGGTCTGGACCGAGCCGTTGGCGATTGCCGTGGCACCGTTCAGCTGGGCGCCCGAGGCGGCCACCGAACCATCCAGCCGGAGGTAGGTTTCCGTGGAATCCGCCGAACCCGCATCCGAGACGCCCGCGATCCAGCGGAACCAGCCCGCCGTGCCATCCGCCACTGCGGTGCCCTGCCATGACTCATCCGAACGCTTGGTCATCGTGCCATTGCTGGACACCGCCCAGTTCAGGCCGTTCACCGGGGTCACGCCACTGGCCATAGTGCCAAAGGTCGCGCCGATCGTCGACACCGTGCCGGACAGGACATGCCCGTTCACCAGTGCGCCCAGCCCGCGATTGGCGGTCAGGATCACAGCCGTGCTGGTGGCCAGCGCCCGGTAGCGGGTGTTCTGGGGGTTGTTGTTGATGGCCGCCGCGAGGTCCGAGGCGGTCTGGGCGAGGGAGGAATTGAAGGTCGTCGTGCCGTTCAGGATTTCCTCGGAGTTCACCTTGACCGAGGAAATATTGCCCGAGGCACCGGAATCCAGCGACAGTGTGCCTGTCGCCTGCACTTCGGACGTGTGCGTGCCGCCAGACTTGGTGATCGTCACCAGCAGAGTGCCGCTCTCCGCGTCATTGGCCGAGGCTGGCTGCGCCCCGCTGAACATCTTGATTTTGCCGCCGTTCAGGGCCTGGCGTAGGGATCCGCCAGCATTGATGTAGTTGCGCAGTGCCGTGCTCATGCGAAGTGCCATGGGGGTGTCTCCTTAACTGAATGCGTTGTGGGCCACGCCGCTGCCTTCGAGCGCGACCACGAACTGGTTGATGCCGTTGCCCTGGCGCAGAATCCCGCCCCCCCGCTGTGCGGAAGGATAGGAATACCGGGCCTCCGTGAGATTGCGAAACGTGCCGCCGGTGGTGCCCATGCAATGCCCTCTGGGGCTGGCCCAGAAGGCGACACGCCCCGGCAGGCCCTCGCCGATGCTCCCGCCCTCGGCCGGCTGGTAGGCCAGCGTGCCCGGGATTGCCGGGTATCCCGCGACGGTTTCCAGCGCCCACTTGTCGGGGCTGGTGCCGCGCAGGAAGTAGGTCTTGTCTGCACCGATGAACACGCCGTCCTCGACGGGCGCCACCAGATTGATGTCCGCCGGGAACACATTGAACGCCCGCCGCAGCATGAACAGTTCATGCCGGTAGGGTTCCGAGCGCCACAGGATGTTGCCTTGCGCCACCAGCGTGTGCCCGCGGAAGTAGGACACCAGATGTCCGACGGGTGCGGGACCACCGAACTGGGTGTTCAGCATCAGCCGAAGATCCAGGCCGGCATTGCGATACTGGGCGGCCGTCTCCGCGTTGTCGATCACCAGCGCGCGGTAGAACGTCTCCGCCCCCGCTGGCGTCAGGTAGATGGCCTTGCGGCTCACCGTGGGGTCACTGGATACCGGGATGCCGGTGAATCCGATGCCATTGGTCCCCGTCAGTTCGATCGTGCCTGCCATTCCGGTGCCTGATTCCTGTCCGTCGTCACGCAGGAAGGTCACCGCATACTGGTAGCGGCCCGGCGGCAGGTTGCCCCCGATCGCCGACGCCGCAGGCTGTCCGCTCGGAATCTCGAGGCCCCAGCTGCGATGCGCCCCGCCCTGGATGACGCCATTCTCGAAGCCGTTGGCGTAGTAGGCGACCCCCGCCACTGCCCAGCAGGACAAACGTGCCCCAGCAGTCAGGCCACTGCGCAGCAGGGTCTTGCTGTAGGCCTCGCTCCCGGTCGCGTTGACCCGGTAGAGGTCGGTGCCCTGCACCGCCAGACAGAGGTTTCCATCGGCCCACAGCGAATGCGTTGCCCCGCTCAGGCGCTGGGTGCGCCCCGCGCGCCGCGTGATCCGCTTCGCGTCGTCAATGTCGATATTCTCGGCCACCTGCAACTCGGAGAGCGCCAGCCGCTCCGGTGCCGTGGTGTTGCGCAGGCCATCGAACTCCTTGAATTCAACGGGTTGCCCATACTGCGCCATCAGAAATTTCCGTCCTCGATGTCATGTGGCAGGTTGTTCCGCGCCCATTCTTCCTCGAAGGCCGTGGCGCGCTCCTTGGTGCCGAACTCCGCCTCGAACAGGGCCAGGTGCTGCGCCGCCATGTTCGCGTCGTAGGCTTGGCTGTCCTTCTTCATGTAGGCGCGGTAAAACACCCACTCCAACAGATTGATGTGGTAGCGCGACGGGATTTCCGGCGAATGCTCGGGCTCTACCATCGGCAGCAGCGGCTCACGCACCACGGTCAGGATGCAGGTGCCCGCGGCCGTGGGAATGCGGTAGGGGCGGAACTTCCTGGAATCCAGCCCCCGCACGTAGGCGGATACCGTGCCGGTGTGGTCCTCCCAGCCCGGGGTTCGGGCATCCATATCCCGGTAATCGATCGGCTCCAGCGGCAGCGTGCGGCCGGCGAGTTTCACCCGCCGCAGATAAATGATCCGCTCGTCCATGTCGTACATGTCAGTGCCACTGCCCAGCGTCACCCGCCCATGGGTATGGGTCGTGGTGGTGGTCCCGCGCACCGTGACCGCCGTGCCGCGGGAATCCACCAGCAGCCGCGCGCGTCGACAGGCTTCCACTTCGGCCTCGTTCAGCCAGGCCATCAACTCGTCATCCCGCCACAGGGGCGGGTTGGCCGTGTCGTCAGCCTGCTGCCGGAATAGTCCGATGAGTTCGCCAGCTTTCATGAATTCTCTCGATCGCCTCGCAGATGTCGTCAGGGCTGATGGATGCCGCGCACAGGGCCGCCCCTGTCGCAAACAGGCCGTCGACCACATGACCGGCTTCGGCCATCTGGTTGAGCAGCTTCACATCAGATGAAATCGGGTGATTCGCCACCGGCACCCGCCATTCCGGGCAGTGGTCACGGCTGTAATGCAGCCGGTGACAGGGGTAACACTTCACGTCCGCCGCAGGCAGCATGGACACCGTGTTCTTCCAGTCCCGCGTCAGGTTTTCGACGCTGGAGTGACTGAGCAGCACGATCTTGCTGTTCTCGGTGTAGGCCACGGCATTCAGCACGCCGGTTTCAGGCCCGATCACCAGGTCACACTCCCGCGCCGCCACCAGTGACTGCCGGATGGACCAGACACCGGAGCGACACATCACCCGCGGGTCTTTCTCCCAGCCGGCCTCGAGGATCTGGCAGCCGTAGTCACCGACAAAGATCACCTTGGCCTCGGGGATGGCCCGGAGCAGGCGCCCCACCACGTTGTCCATGTGCGGGTATGCCTTGTGGACACTGGAGCCCGCCAGCACCACCATCACCAGAAAGGCATCCTTGCCAAACGGCAGGATTTCCCGCGCCGCCCACTCGAATTCCTCGTCGGTTTGGTAGAACGCCGGCCGCGGCGGCATCGGCACCTGGGCGATTTTGTGCGTGAACTCCAGATAATTCTGGTTCAGCAACTCGCGCCGCAAGCTGTCCGGCCAGCTGTGGTTGGTTCGCCCCGGAATGGCCAGCAGCGTGCCCTCCACGCTCTCGGACAGGTTGATCCAGCGGTCGAACTTCTTTTCCCACGTCGCCCAGAACGCACCCAATTCGCCATTCGGCACCTGGTCTGGATTACCGTCCTGCAGCAGGAAGCGGTCAACATGCGGGTCGGCTTTCAGGATGTCGTACCCCTTGGGGGTCGTCATCACTGTGACGTGCCATCCCTCATCCTTGAGTGCCGGCAGGATCGAACTGGTCTGGATCATGTCGCCGAAGCCGCCATAACGCACAACACAGACGTTCTTACTGCCCGGCTTCTTCCAGGGATGCGGATGCTCGACGCAGCGCCCGTCATTGCGCCGGCGATAGACCTGGAAGAACGAATACTCCCGCCCCTCATTGCGCTCCTCGTTCTCGAGCAGATCCCAGCCCGACTCCCCGCTGGCCACGCGCAGCATGGCCTCCACGATGTCGGCCGGCCAGAAGTCATGCTTGTGGTCCGGATTGGCACCCGGCTGCCCGATGTTCGGGTAGAAGTCCCGGTGCGGCAGGTACAGCACCAGATGGCCACCGGGCTTGATCACCCGCCACCACTCCCGCAGGGCATCCTCGAAATGCTCGATGTGCTCCAGCAGGTGCGACGAGAACACGAAATCCATGCTCTTGTCGGCGAACAGGTCCAGCCGTTCGCAGGTGTCCACCACGACGTCCGGCTCGAAGTCCTGCCAGCCGAACCGCTTGTGGTGGTGCTTGTTGTCCACCCCGATGAAGTGGTTGAACGTCTTGAAGGGACCGCAGCCCAGGTCAAGACCCCGGCCCCGGGTATAGGGCACGATGTCGTATTTGACCTTGGCTGCCTCGTTGCCTTGCGGATCCTCCCGGCGCCAAACCACGGTTACTGGGCTCCGGTTTTCTTCTTGGCGGGCTTCTGCTCCGCCTCCGGCTGGACTGCCGCCGGCTTCTGGCCGCCGATTTCACGGCCCTGGTTATCGAACTTCACCCCGTCCTGCACATAGCGATGTTCGATGCCGGGGTCGTTGCCGAAGATTTCTTGAAACGGCTTGCTGCGGTCGAGAACTTTCACGTCAGTCTCCCATGCCCGGCGTGCTTTTCGTCGCGCCGGTGATTGAGCCTTCCCCGCAGTAGCCCTTGTCCAGGTCGCCGGTGCTTGCGCCATCCAACGACTTGTCCATGTGCTCCGCACGGTTGGCGGACTCGTTCATCGGCAGTTGCGGGCCGCCGATATCGCCCTTGCCACGCTGCTTTGCGTTTTCCATCTGCCTCTCCTTCGTGGGTGAATTACCGTTCCCAGCCGCTGGCGCGCCCGAGAAATCCGCCGTTTGTGCCCGGCGCCGTCGACAGTTCCAGCATGCCGCGGTCATCGCCGATCTTGGTAAAGCCGCGCCGGATGGCGGCATCGCTGGCCCCCTGCTTCGAGCCCTCCGTCGCCCCGTCCATTGAGGCGTCTGATTCCGGCAGTGCCTTGTCATCTTTGCGCATCGCAGTCCCTTCGTGGAATAAAAAAGGGCGCCCGGAGGCGCCCTTTCATGGCCACAGTCTGGTTACGCCGACTGTTCCGCGTCCGGCAGCACCTGATACTCGTACGTCACCAGCGCAACGCCGGTGGCGTCCGTGCCGTTGGTGGCCGACAGGACATTGCCGGACTCCACGGTGCGATCCAGGTTGTCCAGCTTCACCTTGGTGCCCGCGGCACTGGTGCCGAGGGTCGCGGTGCCCAGCGCGGTGGTGCCGTCCTTGATGATCACCGTGTGGCCCGCCGTGGTGCCGGCAATGGCCGCCTGCACATGGACCGCATGCAGACGTTTTTTCTGGAAGGTGGCGAACCGCGCCGACACCGCGCCGTTGCCGGCGGTGGTCTGGTAACAGGCTTCGCGACGCACAGTGCAATTCGGATGGTCATAACGCATGATGATTCTCCTGTCCCGGCAGCCTCCCTGCCGGGATCATGTTTGGGTAGCGGGGGAAGGCCCGATCCACCCTGGATTGGTGATGAACGATTACGACGCGCTGTCCCACTTCACGATCCGGCACTGCACCGGGTCGGTGTGGCAGAGGCCAAATCCGCCCAAGTAATACCAGGCCACGCCTTTCGAGCGGCCGTAGTCGCCGGGGATCTTGCCGCGCATTTCCTCGGGGATGGCGATGGCTTCCGCCACCGTGTCCTCGCCCATGAAGAAGCACCAGCTGGACTTGTTGCTGTCCCAGGCATCCGCGGTGCGGGTCTGCGCGTTCCACGTTGCGCTGTCGGCGGCGCCGCCCTTCGGGATGTGGGTCTGCTCCACGAAGCGCGTGTTCTCGTAACGGCCGATTTCACCGTTGAGAATCATCTGGAAGCCCTGATCGGTGTACTGCTTGATGGACTCCAGATCGTTCTTGAACTTGCGCAGCGTCGACGGGTGGGAAATCGCCACGTAGTCGTCGGCCATGAACGGCGGGATGTCCCGCTCTTTCATGAGGTCAACGACCAGCTTGACGTGCTCCTTGCCCATTGCGACGTTGTTGGTTTCGGTCGCCGTGCCGTTGGTCGTCAGCGTCAGCGCATCGGTCGACGTGCCGGAGGCCGGTACCACCCGCAGCGCGCAGTCGTCGAACTGCTCATGTGCCGCGATATCGAACGCCTTGCGGGCGTCGTTCTTGAGCACCTTGCGGATGATTTCCTTCACCGGCTGCTCGGACAGATCGTCCAGCTTGCCGCTGAAAGGCACCGAGTTGCCGAATTCCGTCACGGTCATCGTGCCCTGGCTGATCCGGAAGTTGGTTTCCGGCATGGTGTTGGTTTCCACCAGGGTGCCGCCCTGCTGCGCGACGTCGGAATACACGTTCCAGTGGAAGGTGTCGCCCTTGTTCAGACCCTGATGGGTCGCGTCCTTGATGTCCGCCATCTGGCGAAACTTGATGAGCGGCTGCACTGCCATCCGGAGTTCCTTCGACAGGTTGTCCGAATACATGTAGCCGCCCAGGGTGTTGACAAGCCATACTTGTCCGCTCATTTGAGGTTTCCTTTAGGCAATAAGCTGCCCTCGACGCCGTTTCATTTCGTTGACGACATCTGACGGCGTGGCCGGTTTTTCCGGACGCTGCGTCGTTGAGGACACGCTGGTTCGAGATTTGACGGCTGCCGCTGCTGCGGCATCCTTCGCTTGCTGACGCTGACCGCCGGCCTCGACACTTACCTTTTCACCACCCAGCGATACCTTCTTGCGCCACGCATCGAATTGCTCCGTTGCTTTGCGCACAGCCTCCTTCGGGGTATTGGCGGTTTTGGCTGCCTCATTGAGGTTGGCCTGCCAGATACCCAGAAGGGTCGGGTCGCCCCAAACATCCTGGTGGTTGGTCGAAAACTGCTCGATCTCTGATTCCCACTGCATTTGCTGTTTGACTTCGGCAGTCAATTCAGCCTTGTCGACGGTGGCCCCGGAGACTTTCGCCTCATCAAGACGTCGTGCGACTTCGGCCTGGACGGCTTCCGTCAACTTCTTTGCTGCTGCTTCCTGGTCCCCCTCGTACATCAGGGACACTGATTGCTGAATCGCGTCCGCGGCGGATGGCGATTCTTCTTTGTCCGGTTTGTCAGGCGCTGCGCCCTTCAACTTCTCGGCCTCGGCGCGCGCATTGGCCAGAATCTGGGCTGCTTCTTCCTCGGCGCGCTTCTTCGCCAGCGCCGCCTCCTGCAGCCGCTTGTCGGCCGCATGGAATTTCTGGGCATCTTTCAGCAGGTCGCCCACCACCACGTCCTGCTCCTGCCCGTCCACCTTCAACTTCACCTTGGTCTTGGCCAGATCCTCGTCACCGAGGAAGGTGTAGATGTCGCCCTGATTCGCGGGCACATCGTCCACATTCGCAACTGGTTCGCCGCCCTTGTCAGCCTTCAACTGCGCGGCCTGGCTGGGCTCCCCATCCAGATCCACATCATCACTGCCGCCCGTCACCGGGTCCGGCTTGTGCTCCAGCCGGACATCCGATCCGGCCTCCGCAAAATCCTTGTTGATACTCTCCGTCCGGCCCTTGGTTACCGCGTTCATCATTTCAGCGCGAGACATGCGCAGGCCGGGAATATCGGCCGCGCCCGATTGGGTAGCGTCCTTCATGTCAATCTCCTTGATGTGCTTCGAAGTTTTGGATCTGCTCTTGTGCGTTCTTGCCGCCCAAAATCAGTTCCTCGATCCAGCCGCCGATGCTCTCGCCCCAGCGGATGGTGTCCTGCAAGCGGCGGATGGCCGCCGTATCAGCGGGGTCTGTGTCCCGCAATTGCTCGTACGCCTGCTGCGCCACCTGCTGCGCGCGCCCGACGATGTAGCGGCCGACCTTGCTTTCCATGAACCGCTCGGCCTCGTCGCCCAAATCCACTTCGGCCAGCCACAACCGGACTTCCTGCGGAAACTGCGACAGGTCAATTTCGCTCACGCATCCCCTCCTTCAATGCCCGCGTTCACGCCCGCAGCCGGGCTGCCGGGGATCGCGGGTTCGAGCGGACTGGTGTTTTCGTCGACGGCAGGCATGGCGCCCGGGATGGCTTCGGGCTGCGGCAGATCGATGTCCTGACCACCGGGGGGCTCGGCAAACCCGGCGGACTTCAATACCTCGTCGGCCACAGGGGCCGTCTCCGGGGTTGCCACGATGATGCCGGCGGCCTGTGTGGCGCCGAATATCGTTTCCACCGCAGTCTTGGCGGCCTTCGCGCGCGCCAGCGCGGCATTTGCAGAATCCAGTTCCGGGTTGCGCTTGTTCGCCAGCTCTTGCTCCAGCGACTGAATGCGGCGCATGAGCCTTTCCAACTGCGGGTCGTCGGTGGCATTCATGAACCGCTTGCCGTCCTTGTAGCCCAACTTCCCGAACAGTTCCGATGTGACCGCCTCGAACGAGAGTTCCTGCGCCACCAGTTCCGGGCCGAACACGTCCTTGAGGCGCTGCACACCCGCCATGAACCGCTCCACCGAGTTCAGCGGATTGGTCGCACCCATGCCGACGTTGATTTCCAGCGTCAGATCCTGCAGCAGCAGTTCATCCGTCACCCGGTCGATGCCGAACCGCTGGATCAACTGCGCCTTCTGCCCGGCCAGGGCCAGCACTTTCTCGTTCGTCTCGTAGGTCTGCTCCATCCACAGGACTTGCTGCAGAACGGGCTCCAGCCACGTCTCCGTGAACGTCTTGATGGTGTAGTCCCCCATCTGGTTCATTTCGGAGGACAGCAGGTTCATCCCGCCCACCGTCTCATTGAGCCGGCGGTTGGTCGCCACGCTCGATCCCGAGAACGTGCCCATCAGGTCGTCGTGGTCCAGGTTCAGGCGGTCCTCCTCCTGATAGGCGGAGGATGTGACGTCGTTCCACTCCAACTGCTTCACGTCCTTGTCGACGTCGTTCACCATCGTCGCCGAGCCGGCAAAGCCTCGAGTCAGGCTGCGGATGTCCACCTGCTTGTGCCGGGCCACCAGCCACCGCTTGTTCAGCACCAGTGACACGTTGTCCCGGCGCTGATTGACCGTCTCGTTAATTTCAGACTGCACCGGGGCCGCCAGTTCCACCGGGGAGGACGGCATTGCACGGTGCGCCTCGATCACCGCAATGCCCATCACGTAAGGGCGTCTGCGCTTGGGCCGGTTCTTGAGCCAGGGGTAGGCGTCATGCAGCGGCATGGGGTCGCTCAACTGCAACTGGTCGCCCAGGGTGTAGTACACGACATCGCCACCGGCATCGCGCAGGATGACGCGCCGCACCCAGACCAGATCGAAGTCCGTGATCCCTGTGCTCGCGCCCTCTTTCGGGTCCGTCCGGTTGCCCTCCCGGATGATCCGCGTGCTGTCGGCATCACACTTCGCCGCCAGATACTGGCTATCCGATGCAGGTGTCCATTCCTGCCGGGCCTTCACGTCCTGCACATACATCGCCATCAGGTCGATGACGTAGGGGCTGGAGTTCAGTGGATCCCGCCAGTCTGCGCCGGGGTCAAAGCGGATGTTTTCCAGTGGCCGCAACTCGACGTCCGGGCCGTCTGACTCAAAATCCCAGTTCTGGTGCGACACCACCGCGCCCATCACATTGGTTTCCTGGTAGGCGCCCAGCACCGTCAGAAACCATGGCAGGGATTTGGTCAGGCGATACTGGAAAACCTCTTTCCAGAACACCGCGCTGGCCAACTGCATCGGGTCGTTGTCGTCGGTCGCCGTGATGTCGACGACATCCGCGGTCGAAAAAAAAGCCGCAGCAGCGGCGGCTTCGGATTTTCGGACGGCAGCCCGTGTCTTGGGCCTGAAAAACTTGTGCTTGCCCCTCCACGCCTCCGACAAATACTTCGACCCAATCGGGTGCAGGCTGCGGAACTGCCGCAGGTTGCGCTCCAGCTGGGACCGGTAGTTCGTGTCGAAGAATGACGTGCTGCCCTGGTACGCCTGATTGGCCAGCTTGAGGTAATCCTTGACCTTGGTGCCGTCCTCGCCGGGTACTGTGCCCTGATTCGGGGCCTCGGTCATCCGCGAAGCCTCCGGCTACGGTCCACCGCCTCAGTCACGCAGCGCGGCAGATCACTGCGCGCGGCCATGTAGTCGAACAGCGGGAAACCATTGGCGAAGGTCGGCAGGCTGTCAATGTGCTCACCATTCACCACCCCGCGGCGCTGGAAAAACCGCTCCAGAATCTCGCCGCCGGCGCGCATCACGCAGTCCAAGTTCGGGTCGGCATACACGCGGTCCAGGTGCAGGACATAACCGAATTGGCCGGACAGGCGCAGGTTGCGGATCGTGGCGATGCCGGTTTTCCCGTCGCAAGTCACGGCCCACAGATGCCCGGGATACTTTTCGTGCAGCTTCTCGGCCATGTTCTTGGCCACGACGTAATCGTTCGCGGACAGGTCCGGGTTGTCGGTCAGTTCAAGCAGCGATGTCTCGCTCATGATCCCTCTCGTTGTAAAACCAGCGGCCCACCGGATTGCAGTCTGGCGGACTCCCCGGGGGCCACTGGGACAGCCGCCGCACCGCGCTTCGGCCTGTCAGTCGTCAAACACTTCCGGCTCGCACTCGTTGCGAACCAGGTCAGCCTTCTGCCTATCCGTCATCCACAGCCATTCCTTGCGGGAATGCACTGCCTTGATCGATTCTGGCAGGTTGTCGTAGGCATCCTTCACCTTGGCCACCGGCGCAGTCTCCTGCTCGAGGCTTTCCGATATCTCGGTGATCAGGCTGCTAAGACTCATACGGCCCGTTGCCCTCGCGTTTCAGCACACGGCCGCCGCCGAACTCGTAGACCACCGGCCCCAGCGCAATCTCGCGCTGCCGCTTCGGATCCACGGCGTCGACCACTTCGCCAAAAAGCACCGTGGATGTCTCCACCCGCGGCGTCATGCGATTCTCGTCAGACATGGCTGACCTCCGTGGAGTAAGGGACCGGGAACAGTTGAATATCCCCACGCTTGCCCCATCCCGGGACGTCTTTGGCCAAAATCAATGACCAAGTATCCGCACCCAAATGCCCGGCGGCATGCGGCGCAATCTTCTCCACAGACCCTTCCGGCATGTCGCCAAGCGCCTTGCGCGCGTCTTTCGCAGTTGTTTTCATACGTGCTCAGGCTCCGTATCGGCTGGGTTGATGATGATCGGCGGCTGGGGATCCATGTCGTAGATGCGGCTCACGGCATCAATCAGGTCATCGAATGCGCCCGGCGCCGGATGCGCCAGGTATTCGACGATGAACCGCAGGGTCAGGTCATACACCGTGCCCTCGCCGTCCTGCTTCTTGATCGGCATCAGCACCCGGAACTTCTCGCCCTGCTTCGCCACGCGGCGCATGGCAGCCGTTTCGGACTTCGCCGGCTCGGCCTTCACTTCCCCGCCGTCCAGTTTCAGGAAGGACAGCCGGTGGGTGTCGTGCCAGACCATCAGCGGCAGGAAGAACCGCCCCTGCTGGAAGTCCGGCCGCAGGCGCCCAATGCGGTCACCCTTGGCATGCGGGCCTTCCTTCGGCCAGTTCAGTTCGACGATCGGGAAAGCCTCGCCGTCCCGCTCCATTTCACTCTCGAAGTGCTCGAGGTCGGCCTGTAGGCCATACCGCTCGTAACCCACGAATACGCCCTGAATCCCGGGCGCCTGCATCCACTTCCGCCGCAGACTTCGAAGTGCATCCCACCGCTCTTTCAGGTTCATCTTGTGGTTGAACCCGTCCAGCAGATACTTGTTGCGCTGGGCGTCCACCCCAATCACCGCGTAGCCTGTCCGGTCAGAGCCCCGCCGCTTGCTGTGCGCAGGGTCCCCGAGGATGTAGACATTCAGCGTCTTGGGCCGGATGTCCTGGAACCGCAGGTGCTCGGCCTGGAAGGTCGCCGTCGCCTTGCTGATTGGTTTCTGCAGCATCTGGGCCGCGAAGGTCACCGGTCCCATGTCCCGGCGTTTCTTGGCATGGGCCTCTGGACTCAGCAGCACCGGCCGCCCGGATTCCGTGCCATCATCGGTCGACGGGTAAATCCGTGGCCTCACCGAGCCCCGTTCCATCATGGCGTGATAGGTGTCCATGATGGCGTAGCGGGTGCCGATGTACCGCTCAAAGCCACCCTCGGCCACACCCAGGTTGACCGACAATTCCCACGCCCCGGTCGTTTTGGCGATCTGCTCCGGCGTGTTGACGCTCTCGCGGGTCACCACGTCGTCGTAGATCCGAACGTAGAAGTGCGCCCCGGTCGGCTGGCCGTCCACCAGCCCCCAAGCTTCGACGGTCGCCTCCTTGGGGTTCGACTGCCGACGCACCGTGATCCCGGTTTCCTCAGACCACTTGTCCGCCTCTTTGTGGGGATTGGCGAACAGGATGTCCGGGTATAGCCATTTCAGGCGCTCGTTCTGCTCGAACTCCTGCTTGATCTGCCGCAGGAACTTCTTGGATATCGGCCGCGTGTGACTGAATATCCCGAACGTCGGCTCAATGCCACCCCACTTTGGCAACGGGTCATCACCATGCGCCGACAGGATGTCCTGCACCGTGCCGCCGAAGGTGATGATCGTGCTCTTGTAGTGCTCCCGCGCCCACAGGTCGAGGCAGCCATTCGGCGCCGCCTCATACTCGCGCATGCGATCGAACAGCCACTGGTGCGCCATGTCCTTGCGGCCCATCAGGCACACCATCAGATAAACCAGGTCGCGCCGGCCAACCTCGCGCATCAACTCCCGGTTTTCGCCCACCACATCCGCGTACCACTGCAGGCAATCTACAAAGTCCAGCGCCTTGGCTGTTCTGTAAATCTCCTCGGCAGCGTTAACTACGCTTGCCGGCGCCCCCACTTGCGGCCTCCCTCCGCGCCTTGGCAGCCGCGATTACGGCATCGTAGTCCACCGGCACAGAGGCAACCTGCACCGGTCCGCCGTCAGGGCCTGAATGCTCGGCCAGCAACTTGTCGCTCAGGCGCTTCGGATTCAGTTTCGAGGCAAACCACTTCCGGGTTTCCACCTGCAGCCGGCGATGCTCGATCATGTCGGCGTGCTTGATTTCCGTAAAGGGACCGTCCTTGTCCCTCTTTTCCGTCCTGATCTGCCCGACCACCGGAGTGTCCGCAATCTCCACCGCTTCCTCGGCCAGCGTCCAGCCGCGTTCTTCACGCGCACGCGCGTACTGGCTGGAAAAGTCCACATGCAACTCGCACCACCTGGCGATCGTGCTGCGATCCGGCATATCCTCGGCCTCGCACACCCGCCGCTCACTTCCCCCATCAGCAATGCGCCGGCAAAACTCGTCGGCGAGTTTTTGCGAGTAAATCGTGGGGCGGCCCATCTTCGACTCCGACCGTTGTTTTCCCTTGACACCTTCCCCTGTTGAGGCCTTCGCCGTTGCGTCCTGGGCGATTCTGGCGGTCCCGTTTTCGGGCTTGTCTGCCGTTTTCGACGATTTCACGGGCTTTTTGCCCTTTGTCCCCGTTTTCGGGGCCTGCTTCGCTTTTGCCATCTCAATCCTTCGAGGTAAGCAAGCCGGGCCTTCCCGCCCGTTGGGTGCCCGCTTCTGCGGACTGAGTTACCACCAATTAAGTGCTTTGCCGATCATCACAGTCGGCATGGCAATACCGAGAATGGCCACCGCAGCATTGCGGCACCACTTCGTGATACTGCACACCGCGTCGATGTGATCGTTCATCCGGCGGGCCACGGTCATCAGGCCCGGCCCTTCAAATTCATTGTCGTCGTCCTTGGCAAACAGGGCTGTCTCGATGCGCTCGACAGACCCCTTCAACGACTGGAATTCCTCCCGCGTTACCGGCGGGAACCCTGTTCTGCGCTCCGCCCCTTGGTAGTCGTCGTTCATTCCCCTTCGCCCTCCAGTGCTGCGCGCAGCCTGGCCTCACAGGCGCGTCGTTGGTCAATCTCGGCCAGAATGGCCCGGTTCACCTGCACCGGGTCCGCGCCCGGCTGCAGGGTATCGACGGCGTAGCGGTCCAGGCACTCCTTGGGGCGCTCGATTGTCACGCGCACCGGGACCGGCTTTTCGATGATCTGGGTTTCGATCACCACCTGCTTCTCCGGGGCCGCGCAGCCCGCCAGCAGAAACAAGACCACCAGCGCGATTGCGGCAAGTGCAACCATCCTGCGATCGTCGCGGGTCATGGGCGCCCCTTACGGCGGGCCTCGACATGCTCCGTCTGCTCCGCCTTGATGGTGTTGCACCACTCTGCCGGGGGTACTGGCGGCCGGCTCAGGATCTCGTCGGCCTTGGCCTGGTGCTTCGCAGCCTTCCCGGCTGCCCGGTTCATCGCGGCCAGCGCGGCGTCATTCACCCGCTTGGCCTCGCCCACCACCCCAGTCACTGCCTTGCGCACGTCGTCGACGTTGACCGCGCACTGCTTGTTCGCGGCCTCGAGCGCGGTATTGGCACCGCGCAGCTGGGCGATCGTCGTGTCCTTGGCGGCCAAGTCACCGCTCAGGCGCCAGCCGTTGACGAGAGCGCCGGCACCGGCGCCCAGCGCCAGCAGTACGGCGGCGATGATCAGCTTTTCGCCCATCACCGCGCCTTGTGAACGTGAGCCGGCACCCGGCCGTGGTCGTGGATCTGATACCACCAGAACAGCGCATACCGGACGGCGCGCGCACAGGGTTTCAGCCGGTAAACCGTGGTCACCTTGGCCATCAGGCAGCCTCGGACGCCATGCGCGCCATATAGCCGCCCAGCGCCGTCACCACCGGCGCCAGGGCCGCGGCGAACTCGCCGAACGTGATGGTCTTGCCGACCACCAGAACGGCGGCGGTGACCACGTAAATCAGGGTGACCACCACCGCGAGCCCCGCGATGGTGTTCCAGTGCCGCTGTTGCATCAGGTGCCCAGCGTGGTCACGTACTTCTGCCGGCGCTCGTACAGGACTTTCTGGACGTAGCCACGGTTGATGTCGTAGGCGCTCTGCCCGTAACCCTGCCACTTCACGCGGCTCTTCGCGCTATGCAGCGCCACGTTGTCGACCCAGCGCATGGGGTTGCAGCCCGGGCGGTTGGCGCACAGCCGGCGATCCTGGAGTAAGCCCCCTTCGCCCCCGTTGTACGCCGACGCCGAAAAGGCGAGGCCGTCGTAAACCGTCTCGTACATGCCCTGGAATCGCCGGTGACTGGTCTTGTCCATCAGCACCATGGCCGTCAACTGCATCGCCGGGTCATAGCGGTCCGACCACTGCCAATCCCTCAAACTGGCGTGCGCGGCGCGCAACTCGGCGAATTTGTCGAACCTGACCGAGCCATCCGCCCGGTAGGCGATCGTGATCTGCCCGAATCCGACGCCATTCTCCCGACTGGTTTTCAGTTCAGCCCGGGGATTCCAGCACTTTGCATGCCGCGGCGTGATGCACGTCTCCTGTTCCACCTTGGCGGCGAAGTAGGACAGCAGCGGCGCCTGCGGCCAGTGCTCCCCGACCGTCTGACTGAGCAGCGGCAGGAAGGGCTGCGCCTTCTCGAGGGCTGAGGCGAAGGCCGGCGGCGCCAGGGTGGCGACGATCACTGCGATCAGGAACGTGACGCGAAACTCGATGATGCGGAACAGTCGGTTCATGTGACCTCCATGGGTTATGGTTTGCTCCAGCCGGCCAGAGCCAGCACCAGCAAACCGAAGAAAATCAGCAATCCGCAGACCACCAGGCCCGCGGCCGTGTTCGTCATACGCACCTGCCGCATGAGTTCAGCGATGTCGATCTGCGGGAACACCAAGCGGCTGATGATGATGGCCATGCCGACCAGCACCACGCCGAACAGGC
>LNFM01002690.1_pt1 | contig 36760 bp, 40 predicted proteins | sample 596031 | NCBI WGS metagenome assembly LNFM01 (sample SAMN04254537, study PRJNA301005) | activated carbon metagenome | isolation source: dual media filters at the Ann Arbor, Michigan drinking water treatment plant | place: USA: Ann Arbor | reverse complement strand
CAAGCTTCTTCAGTCATGCGGCTGTAGCTCAGTGGATAGAGTATTGGCCTCCGAAGCCAAGGGTCGTGGGTTCGATCCCCGCCAGCCGCACCAACAACGTTCAAGCCCTTGATTCGCAAGGGCTTTTTCGTTTTTGGCGTTTTGCTACATCGCCTTGCCACAAAGGGGCGAGCGATGGATGGACTTTTTCGGCGTGGTGGCGTCTGGTGGGCGCGCCTGGTGGTGCCGCAGCGGCTGCGGCATGAGGTAGGACGCCGCGAGTTCGTGCGATCCTGTAAGACATCTGATCAGCGCCAGGCCAAGCTGATTGCGGGGCTATTTATAGCCGGGTGCCCTCCTGCGGTCTTCGCACAGGTCTCAGATTGTCGCGAGCTTGAAACCTGCTAACGACTGCTTCAAGCGCGCTGCCTCGGTCGTCAGTGTTGAAGCCGACGCGGCCGACTGCTCCACCAGCGCAGCGTTCTGCTGCGTGGTGCTGTCCAGCATCTGCACGGCCTTGTTCATCTCTGCGATGCCCCCTGCCTGCTCGGCACTGGCGGTGACGATTCCCTCCAGCAGCCTGTGCAGCGACTGGACCTGTGACACCAGCCGTTCAAGCGCATCGTTGGTGTGCGAGACCTGATTGACACCGCCCTTCACCGACTCAGCCGACTCGGCAATAAGTTGCTTGATCTCGAGTGCCGCCGCCGCGCTGCGGGCGGCAAGTGCCCTCACCTCGCTGGCCACGACTGCAAAACCGCGACCCTGTTCCCCGGCGCGCGCCGCCTCCACTGCGGCATTGAGCGCGAGGATATTGGTCTGGAAGGCGATCCCATCGATGACGCTGATGATTTCTCCAATCCGATCGCTGGATGCACCGATGCGCTGCATCGTCTCTACGGCCTGGGTCATCGCGCGGCCGCTCTCCGCCGCCAAGCCCGATGCTGCATCGGCCACCCGGCGTGCTTCTTGAGCAGCACCGTCGTTGTTCCGCACGGTGGCGCTGAGTTGCTCAGTGGCAGAGGCGGTCTGCTCCAGACTGGCGGCTTGTGCCTCGGTGCGCGCGCTGAGGTCGGAGCTGCCGGTTGCCATCTCGGCAGCGGCGCTGCCGACTGCGTCCGCTACGCGTTGCACTTCGGCAAAGGAATGCGACAGGGCCTGCGTAGCCTGGTTGATGCTCTGGCTTAGCTGGCCGAACTCATCGCGGGTGTTGGGGACAAGTACCGGGCGCAGGTCCAGGCGCGCAAGTTGGTCGGCCATGGCCAGCGCTGCGCCCGAGGCGTGTCGGACCGAGCGCACGTTGACCCAGGCAGCCCATGCAAAACCCAAGACCGACAAGGCCAGCACCGTGAGCACCGCCGCCAAGGCTCGCTCGGTCGTGGTCTCGCTTTGCTTGACGGTCAGTTCGGCATGGTCGGCCGCCTGCATGGCGGCTGCGTCAACCATACCCTTGAGCTCCAAGTAGCGTGCGTTGCTCAGAGTGATGATGGTGCCCACCTCCATCCAACGACCGGCTCGCAGGTCGGCGGCCGTTGTGCGACCCACCTTCTGCGCATAGTCGTCCACGTGATCGGCCAGGTTGGCCAAGGTCTTGGCGGTTGCCGCATCGGCCGCCGTCGAGCGCATTGCTTTGGTCAGCGACTCCAACGTCACCAGTGCTCGGTCGATGGCGGCACCATGCAATTCCGTGGGATGGTCGTGCAGCTTGCTTAAGGGGTTGGCAGGATCGTGCATCTGTCCAGCCAGGGCTTGCACCCGTGTGGTGAGCAGGGCGGAGTCGAGACGGGCCAGCAGCAATACCGGTTGAAGCGCCGCTTCGTCGATAGTGCGGACCTGCTCGCGCAGCTGAAACACAAAGGTGGTGGCGATGCCCCCCAGCAACAACAAGAGGACGATCGAAGCAAAGGACAGTGCCGCGAACCGGTGAACAAGCTTCATGTTCCTATCAGCCTTGAAATCAATTGATGTTTGCTACGGCCAAGACCTTGAATCTGGCTGAGTCAGCTGGTGTCTCGTTACGCCAACATTGAGTTGAGTTTCGGCCATTTCAGCGCCGCCTTGAGCTCGAATACAGCCCGGTTTCAGGGGCAGTTCGCACCATGCCTCCAAAAGCGAGGTCGGTGTAGCGCGACGTTCATTGAAGAGCCGTCGCTTGGAGGGAGGGAAAACAAGCGGTCTTCATCCCGCAGAGGGCCAATGTCGATGCCACCACCACGATCGCTGCCGGCACCGCCAGCGGCACGTGCGCTAGCAGCGGGGTCAGCAGGAGCAGCGTGACCAGCACCACCGCCACGGAAAACACCGTGGCCCAGCCGGTGTGGGCACCGGCTTAGAGGTTGAGCGCCGAGCGCGAAAACGAGGAACTGGTCGGTAACGCGCCCACCAGCGCCGACGAGAGCTTGGCCAGGCCCTGGCCGATCAGGTCCTGGTTCTGGTCCCAGCACCAGGTTGGGCAACCACCCGAAGCGCGCAAAGCCCAGCACCAACTGCAGGCCGCTGCTCAGCAGCGCCAGCCACACGGCCAATTCGATCCAGCGCGCGCTGCCCGGCTCGGCCAGCCCGGTGAGCGAGGCGCTCACCAGCAGACAGGTCAGCGCCGTCGGGCCAACCGACAGCCGCACCGACGAACTGAACAGCATCGCCACCAGCGCCGGCAGCATGGCAGCATGGCAGCGTAGATGCCGGTGACCAGCGGCATGCCGGCCAGCGCCGCGTAGGCCACGCCCTGTGGAATCACCATCAGTCCGACGGTCAAGCCGGCCAAGGCCTCGCTGCGCAGCAGCGCTGCGTCGGGACGGGGCCAATTGAGAAACGGAAATAGGCGGACCAGGCGCAGCATGGGCCGATGCTACCCGCCAGCGGAGCTCCGATCCGGCTTCCGGCCGATCCGGCCTGGCCGCCGGAAGCGCTGGGCTACCAATGGGCCTGGATACGCCCGTCGACGATCCTGGACTCAAAACGCTTGAGCGGGCTGTTGCCCTTCTTGACGCAAGCGCCGCTGTGGGCATCGAATGCCCACTGGTGCTTGGGGCAGGTCAGGGTGCTGCCCTCCAGGGCCAGTTCTGGGATGTCTGTGCTCTGGTGCGGACAGCGGCTGTCGAACACCTGAACGGTCTGCTGGTCGCGGTAGATGAACAGACCGCGACCGTCGCACTCGGTGCGGACGACGTCACCATCCGGGACGTCGGCGAAAGCCATCACGTCGTGCCAGCGGGCGGCCTGGGTGAGCGCATCGGGCTGGAATCCGGGCAAGTCCAAGGCCAGGATGATGTCCACCGCCCAGACGATCTTGGCCAGCCCCAGCGTGGGAAACGCCATAAGGAGCGCGTCCAGCACCTCCATGGGCGTGCAGCCTTCGCGCAGCGCGCGGCCCAGGTACTGCTTGAAGCCGCGCTCGGTCTGCGCATCGACCTTGGTGATCACCGAGATCAGGTTGCGGGTCTTCGGATCCAGGTGCTTGCCGGCGTCCTTCAGAAAGGCAAAGTAGTGGCTCAGCGCGTCGGGCCGGGCCTTGAGCAGGTAGTTGAGTGCGTCGCTCATGCGTGCTTCCTTGTGCGGGTTGGCGGGAGGTTCAGTTCTTGGTCACGGCCACCAGCACCGGGGATTCGGCCAGGCCGATCACCTTTTGCGCGGCGCCGCCGATCCAGGCGCGGGCAAAGCCCCCCTCGCTACGCCGGCCAACCACGATCAGGTCGGCGCCCAGGCGCTGGGCGGCGGCGGTCAAGGCAAGGTGCGGCTTGCCCTGCAGCCACACGGCATGGGTGCCAGGCACCTGGGTGCGGGCGGTGGCCAGTGCGCGATCGATCGCCTGGGTGGCGTCCGGGTGGGCGATGTCGGCCACCGCCGCGAGCGTGAGCGGCAGGCCGCACTGCACGGCCACGGCCACGGCCTGTTGCAGGGCGGCGGCGTCGGGCGCCGCTGGGTCGAGCGCAAGCAGCACATGGCGTTGCCACATGGTGGCTCCGCGCGGGACCACCAGCACGCTGCAGGGCGCATGGGCCAGCACCTGGCTGACCATTTCGCCCACCAGCAGGTTGGCCAGCAAGCCGGGTTTGCCGCGGCGGCGGATGACGATGAGGTCGCTGTGCAGGCGGCGACCTTCGTCCACGATCTCGCGGAACAGCGATTCGCCGCGCCGCACCTCGGGCTGGCAGACCACCCCCTGGCTGGCGGCCAGCCGCATCAGGCCCGCGAGACGCTCGGCGGCCATCGCCTCGGCGCGCGCGGCCAGTTGTGGCGCCACGGCCTCGTACTCGGGGTTGCTGGCGATGGGCAGCACGGCCGCCAGCGGCAGGCCGCAGCGCTGGGCCAGCGCCATCGCCAGGCGTTCGCTGCCGGCATCGTGTTCGCTGTGTTCGGTGGCCAGCAGCAGGCGTTGGAAGACCTCGGTCATGTCAGTGGCGCCCGGCTGCCCGAAGCCATTGACGCGTCCCCACGAGGGGCAGCGAGCGAAGCAAGCGTGTGGGCAGTTTCATCCTAATGTCCAGCGGTGAGCACGCCCGATGCTGCCAGAAGCACCACCGCGGCGTCGGCCAGGCACACAAAAACAAAGGCCCTGTCGCCCCGCGCGGCGTACAGCGGCACCAGGGACAGCAGGCACAGCACCGAGCAACCGGCCAGCAGGGCAATGCCCGCCAGGCTGAAGAAGTCGCTGCGTTGCACCAGCGCCGCCCAGCCCCAGCCGGTGGGCGTGCCGGTTTGTGCCAGGTACTGGTCCAGCGGCAGCGTCCACAGCTCGGGCAGGCGCTCCAGGGGCACCTGCGGCGCCACCAGGCCGCTGACGTAGGCGGCGAATCCCAGCAGCGTCACCAGCAGGCCCACCCGCGTGCCCCACACCAGCAGGTCGGCGTAGCGGCGCTGCTCGGGCGGTTGCACCGGCGTCGGCGTGGTCTGGGGGCCGGGCGCTGCGTTCATGGCCAGATCCCCGTGCCTTTGAGCAGTGCGCGCGCGCCGGCAAACAGCAGCACAGTGATCACCAGCTTGCGGATCACCGAACCCTTGAGCACGTCCAGCAACCGGGCCCCGATGCGCGCGCCCAGCATCATGCCCACCACCGAGGGCACGGCGATCATGGGCAGCACGGCCCCCTTGTTGATGTAGACCCAGGCGGCGGACGAATCCACCAGCGACAGCACCACGCTCGATGTACCCGCCGACACCTTCAGTGGTGCACCCATCAGCAGATTGAGCGCCGGCACATTGGCCCAGCCCGCGCCGATGCCGAACATGCCCGCCATCACGCCGATGGCCAGGAAAGTGAGCAGACCGGGGATAGTGCGGTGCACCTGCCAGTGGATGATGCGCTTCGAAGCGCCGTCGATGAACACGCCGTTGAGCGCCAGCGCCTGCGACAGCGCGTCGGGCTGGGCCACGTGCGGAAACTCGGACTTCTTGGACACGAACATCAGCACCACGATGCCCAGCACCACGCCGCCCAGCAGCATCTGCACCACGTTGGCCGGCATGGCCAGGCCCAGCATGGCGCCGCCGATGGAACTGGCCGCCGCCAGCACCGACAGCGGCAGCGCCAGGCGCAGGCTGCCCAGGCCGCCACGCATCAGCGTGGGGCCCGCAGCCAGGGCGCTGGCCAGTGCCACCAGCAGGCCGGCACCGCGCACGAAATCCAGGTGAAAGGGAAAGAAGCTGCCGACGATGGGCACAAAGAGCGTGCCGCCACCGATGCCCGCCGGCACCGCGACGATGCCCATCAGGAAACACACCACGAACAGCGCCAGCGGCCAGACCCACCAGGCCACGGCGCTGCCGGCCGCCGCAGCAGTGCCGGCTGCATGGGCGGGCGACACCAGCAGCACAGAGGACAACGCCAGCAGCCAGGCGAACCGGCGGACCAAGGCGCCAACTCTCATCACGCCACCGTCTGGTAGTACAGGTTCTGAGGGTGGTTGGCCTGCGCAAAGAAGAACCAGCGCTCGGCCAGCAGGCCCAGGTACTGCACCACGAAAGCCAGCACCAGCAGGCCGGCCGAGGCCGACACGAGGCCCAGCGCCACCAGGGCCAACGGCAACACGAAGGCGCCGAGCAGGAAGGCCCATTTCACGCCGCGAAGGGCACCGGGCGACTTGCCGTGAAAGAACTCGCGCGTGTTGAACGACCCGCCCATGAAACCCTGGGCGCGCTGGGTGATCTGGGGATGGCGGATGCCGATGGCGGTCTGCAGCGTGGAGCGCGGCACCAGGCGCGCATTGCGCACCAGCGACAGCCAGCGGCTCACCAGTCCGACGGCCGTGAACAGCAGCGCCGCCACGCCAAAGACACCGACCAGCTCCGGTGCCTGCAGGCCCGCCAGCGCCGTGGCCAGCGTGCAGCCCGAGGCGAGACCCAGCAGTGCGTAGTTCACCAGGGTGAAGGGGCTGGCCCATTCCTGCAGGAACTTGATGCAGGCGTAGATCATGGCGGTGCAGACGAACAGGACCCCACAGGCCAGTGCCGTGAACACGCCGAGCGCCAGCGCGTACCCCAGGCCCAGCGCGTGCGTGACCGTCCACACAAACAGGCTGCCCATGAACAGCGGCAGGGCGATGACCTCGCGGCTCAGCCACGAGGTGCGCCACATGGTCGCGGTGCGCCAGGCGCGCTCGGGCCGGCCCAGGTGGAAGAACGAGGCCACCAGGCCGGCCATGGTCAGCGCCAGCGCCACCGCGCCGCCGGTGGTCAGGAAAGCCGGCGATGCAACGCCGGCCAGTTGCGCGCCAAACAGGGCGAGGAACAGGCCCTGCGCCGCGCCGATCAGCGTGGTGAGGAAGATGACCGAGAAAGCTGGGTTCATGGCGTCACGTGGCAAAGTCTTCGCGACCAGCACCTTGTTGTGGCAACTCGGGCAACTGGCCGTCGATCTTGAGCGGGTTGTCCACCCGCACCAGGTCTTCGGCGTGGATGGTGATTTCGGTGCGGCGGCGCGGCAGGTAGTGGTTGGAGGGTCGGGTGTTCCACTCGGGCATCAGCGCATAGCCGCCCTGCTCGCGGATGGCCGTGGACACCACCGACTCGGGGTCGTGCACATCGCCAAAGAGGCGTGCCTTGGCCGGGCAGGCCAGCACGCAGGCGGGCTGGCGTTCGGCCACGGGCAGCGTGGTGCTGGTGACGCGGTCCACGCACAGCGTGCACTTGTTCATCACCTTGCGGTCTTCGTCGAACTCGCGCGCGCCATAGGGGCAGGCCCAGCTGCAGTACTTGCAGCCGATGCACTTGTCCACGTCCACCAGCACGATGCCGTCCTCGGCGCGCTTGTAGCTGGCGCCGGTGGGGCACACCGGCACGCAGGGCGGGTCTTCGCAGTGCAGGCAGCTCTTGGGGAAGTGCACCGTCTGGGTGTTCGGGTACTCACCCACTTCAAAGGTCTGCACCCGGTTGAAGAAGGTGCCGGTGGGGTCGGCGCCGTAGGGGTTGTCGTCCACCAGCGGGCCGGCCGCACCCGAGGTGTTCCACTGCTTGCAGCTGGTGACGCAGGCGTGGCAACCCACACAGACATTGAGGTCGATGACCAACGCGAGTTGTGTCACAGCGTGCCCTCCCGGTTCACGAGTTGGGTCATGCCTTGCCCCCTTTCTTGCCCATGCCCATCCCGGCCATCCAGCCGCGGCGTTTCGGTGCCTCGACCATGCCTGGCACCATCGTCATGGGCCGCTCGGCCTGCGGCCAGGTCTGCTGGGGTTCATCGGGACCGGCCGGGTAGATGCGCACCCGCACGTCGTACCAGGCGGCCTGGCCGGTGATGGGGTCGCTGTTCGAGACGGTCTTGCCATTGGCGGTGGGCAGCTCTTCCTTGATCAGGTGGTTGATCAGGAAGCCGCGCTGCGATTCGTTGGCGTCGGCGCTGAGGTTCCAGGCGCCGGCCGCCTTGCCGATGGCGTTCCAGGTCCAGACCGTGCCGGGCTCCACCGCTTCGCTGTAGCGGCACATGCAGCGCACCTTGCCCCAGGGCGATTCCACCCACATCCAGCCGCCGTCGGTGATGCCCTGGGCCTGCGCGGTGCGGGCGTTGACGAAGAGGTAGTTGTGGGTGTGGATCTGGCGCAGCCAGGCGTTTTGCGAATCCCAGGAGTGGTACATCGCCATCGGCCGCTGGGTCACCGCGTTGAGCGGGTAGCGCGTGGTATCGGTGGCCTGCTCTTCCAGCGGCGCGAAGTAGAACGGCAGCGGGTCGAAGTAGGTGATCACGCGCTGGCGCAGGTGGTCCGGCGGCTGCTTGGCGCCCTGACCGGTGGGCTTTTTGCCCTGCGCGGCCAGGCGGAAGCGCTGCATGAATTCGGAATAGATGTGGATGACCACCGGGTCGCGGTCGCGGCGCAGGCCCACGCTTTGCGCCCAGCGCATATAGTTGTCGTTCCAGTTGCGCATGTACTGCTGCGAGGGTTCCAGCTGGTGGTGGAACACGCAGTTGTTCTTCTCGTACATCTCCCACTGCTTGGGGTTGGGCTCGCCGCGCATGCTCTTTTCGCCGCCCTTGCCGCGCCAGCCGGCCAGGAAGCCGATGCCCGAGCCGGGCGCGGTTTCGTAGTTGACGACAAAGTCGGGGTAGTCGCGGAACTTGCGCCCGCCGTCGGCCGCCGTGAAGGCCGGCAGCTTGAGCCGCGAGGCCAGCTCGACGATCACGTCCTGGAAGGGCTTGCACTGGCCGGTGGGCGGCAGCACCGGGATGCGCACCGCATCGACCGGTCCGTCGAACTCGCTGATGGGCCGGTCCAGCAGCGACATGCAGTCGTGCCGCTCCAGATAGGTGGTGTCGGGCAGGATCAGGTCGGCATAGGCCGTCATCTCGCTCTGGAAGGCGTCGCACACCACCAGGAACGGGATCTTGTACTCGCCGTCCTCCCGCTTGTCGTTGAGCATCTTGCGGACCTCGGACGTGTTCATCGTCGAGTTCCAGGCCATGTTGGCCATGAAGATCATCAGCGTGTCGATCGGGTACGGGTCGCCGCGCCAGGCGTTGGTGATGGCGTTGTGCATCAGGCCATGGGCCGAGAGCGGATGCTCCCAGCTGAAGCCCTTGTCGATGCGCACCGGCTCGCCCTGGTCGTTCACGAACAGGTCGTCGGGGCTCTCGGGCCAGCCCAGCGGCGCGCCGTTCAGCGGTGTGTCGGGCTTCACCGCTTCCGGGCCTTTGGGCGGTCTGGCGTTCGGTGGAACGGCGCGCGGGTACGGCGCCTTGTGGCGGAAGCCACCCGGGCGGTCTATGGTGCCCAGCAGACTCATCAGGATGGCCAGCGTGCGGATGGTATGGAATCCGTTGCTGTGCGCGGCCAGCCCGCGCATGGCGTGGAAGGCCACCGGGTTGCCGGTCACCGATTGGTGGCGCTTGCCCCAGCTGTCGGTCCAGGCGATGGGCAGCTCGATCTTCTGGTCGCGCGCGGTGATGCCCATCTCGCGCGCCAGGCGGCGGATAGTGTCGGCCGGGATGCCGGTGATGCCTTCGGCCCAGTCGGCCGTGTAAGGCTTGACGCGCTCCTGCAGCAGCTGGAAGGCCGGCACCGCCGGCGTGCCGTCGGGCATCTGGAAGAGGCCCAGCAGCGCGGGGTCGGTGCCTTCGGTGTGGTCGGCCACCGGGGCCTGGCTGTGGCGGTCCCACCAGTAGAAGTTGGCCGGGCGCAGCGGGTTGACGATGTCGCCCTCGGCGTTGCGCAGCATCAGGCCGAAGTCGTCGCTGTCGGCGTCCTGGTTCACCAGCTGGCCGGCGTTGGTGTAGCGCGCCAGGAATTCGCGGTCGTACAGGCCCAGCGCAATGATCTCGTGCACCAGGGCCAGCAGCAGCGCGCCGTCGGTGCCGGGTTTGATGGGCACCCACTCGTCGGCGATGGCCGAGTAGCCGGTGCGCACCGGGTTGATGCTGACGAAGCGGCCGCCCTGGCGCTTGAACTTGGCCAGCGCCGTCTTCATCGGGTTGCTGTGGTGGTCTTCGGCGGTGCCGATCATCACGAACAGCTTGGCGCGGTCCAGGTCGGGGCCACCGAATTCCCAGAACGATCCACCGATGGTGTAGATCATGCCGGCGGCCATGTTGACCGAGCAGAAACCCCCGTGCGCCGCGTAGTTGGGCGTGCCGAACTGGCGCGCGAACAGGCCGGTCAGGGCCTGCATCTGGTCGCGCCCGGTGAACATCGCGAACTGCTTCGGGTCGGTGCTGCGCAGGTGGCGCAGCCGGTCTTCCAGGATCTGGAAGGTCTCGTCCCAGCTGATGGGCTCGAACTCGGCGGCGCCGCGTTCGCTACCAGGCTTGCGGCGCAGCGGCTGCGTGAGCCGCGCGGGCGAGTACTGCTTCATGATGCCCGAGCTGCCCTTGGCGCAGATCACGCCCTGGTTCAGCGGGTGCTCGGGGTTGCCCTCGATGTAGCGCACTTCGCCGTCACGCAGGTGCACCCGGATGCCGCAGCGGCAGGCGCACATGTAACACGTGGTGTTCTTGACTTCGGTGGCCGCGCCCGGCAAGGGGGGGCTGCAGGGATCGTGAAGCGGTGTGGCAGACATGCGGTGGGGTCTTTTCGCTGGCGGGTCAACAAAATGGAGCCATGCCAACCGTCCACCCTCGCTTCGCCCGGGCCGGACCGTCAGTGGGGACCCATTAAAGACAGTGGCCGCAGCCCCGTCTATTACCGACAAGGGTGACCCGGCATCACCCAGATGGGTAGCGTCCTGCGGTGCCGGGCGCGCTGGCCTGCTGCCCGGCAGGGCCACTGAAAAATGGCCCCGAGCGGATTGGGGTTTTCAGCATGCATCAGTGCATGCTTGCGTACTACCATGTGAACTCACCACGAGATACCCCACGGGGTTCCCACCAGAACATGTCCACGCTCATCGTCAAACCGCCACAGGATGGCACCATCGCCACATTGGGCGCGGCGTTGTCCGGGACACCAGGCGACGACGATCTGGAGCTGCTGCTGCAGCGCTTTCTGGTGTCCATTGCTGCACTGGCGGGCGCCCAGGCGGGCGCGGTGAGGGTGCTGACCGATGACGGGCATCACATGCGGCTGGTGGCTCAGCTGGGTCTGCCACCCCATGTGCAGGAAGCCGAGCGTCTGGTGGACCGAGGCTGTGGCATGTGCGGCACCGCGATCGACGGCGATGTGCTGGGCTGGGTCGACGATCTGCGGTCCTGCGACCGAAAAGGCGGCGGACACTATTTCGGCGGACAGTGCCAGGGCGTGCTGGCCATCTCGCTGACGCACGCTGGCCAGGTGCTGGGGATTTACAACCTGTTTTATGAGGCCAGGACCGAGATCCCGGCAGCGACGCAAACCATCCTGCGCCTGATCGGTCAGCTGCTGGGCCTCTCGCTCCACAACGCCCGGGTCGAGCGCGAGCGCCTGCGGGTCACGGTGCTGAAGGAGCGCCAGGAAATGGTCAACGAGGTGCACGACTCGATCGCCCAGACATTGGCCTATGCGCGCATGCGCCTTCCCCTTCTGAACGACGCCATGCTGGCCCACGACGACCCGAAAGCCATCCGGTATTTTTCAGACGTCAAGCAGGCCGTGGGGGAGGTGCACGACAACTTGCGGGAGGTCATGACCTACTTCCGCACCCGCATGGACCCACTGGGCCTGTTGCACGCGTTGCAGGGCATCGCCGACGGGTTTTTCGGCCGCACCGGCATCGCGCTGGAAATCCGGAACTCGGTCCGGCACCTGAACCTGTCCGATGCCCAGGAGGTCCAGGTGTTCTTCATCGTTCAGGAATCGCTGGCCAATATCGCCAAGCACTCCATGGCCCGCCACGCGACGGTGATCATCAACAAGACCCCCGAAGGACTCGAATTCATGGTCGAGGACGATGGCCTGGGCATGGCCGCGCCGGGCGTTTCCACCATCGTGACCTCGGCCAAGGAGCTCGGGGCCACCACCCACTTCGGGCTGGAGATCATGCAGAGCCGAGCCCAGCGCCTGGGCGCGAGTCTGGATGTGGGCGACAACGCGGGAGGTGGTACCCGCGTGCGCCTGCTGCTGCCCGCGGTGCCTGCCACCACCGCAGAACGCACACCATGACAACGCCCGCCACGCAGGCCATGCAGACCCGGGTGATGCTGGTGGACGACCACGCCATGTGCCGAAGCGGGCTGTCCGAATTGCTGCAGAACCGCAGCGGCATGGTCGTGGTCGCGGCCACCGGGGACCGCGCCGAGGTCATTCCTTTGTTGCGCGAGTTTCAACCCGAGCTGATGGTGCTGGACCTGAGCCTGGGCCCGGTCGATGGCTTGAGCGTCTTGCGTGCGGTGCGCACCGAGGGGATCGAGGTGCCGGTGGTCGTGCTGACCATGAGCAACAGCGAAGAAGATCTTTCAGCGGCGCTGAGGGCCGGCGTGCGCGGCTACCTGCTCAAGGACATGGACCCCGACGACGTGATCGAGTCCATCGGCCGTGCCGCGCGCGGCGAGCTGGTGGTGGCGCCGGCCATGGCCGTCAAGCTGGCGCAGATGTGGCAGAGCGGGCAGAAGGGCTCGGTCAAGCGCGACCTGGTGGACACCCTGACCGAGCGCGAGCGCCAGGTGCTCGACCAAGTGGCGCGCGGCAAGAGCAACAAGGTGATCGCGCAGGCACTGGACATCAGCCACAACACCGTCAAGCTGCACGTGCGCCACATCATGGCCAAGCTCGACCTGGGTTCGCGCGTGGAAGCGGCGGTGTACGCGTTCGAGCACCGCACCTCGACCGACGCTTCATCCAGGCACGGTGACCTGGAGACTCCCTCGGGGCGCCGATCGAACTGAAGGTCTTGGCTCGGATCATGACGCAGTGCAACCCAGGGCACCGCCGGGCCGGCTTTGCCGGACGGCCAGTGCCGCCCCCTTGAGGGGGGGCGCGAAGCGCTGCGGGGGTGTTCAGCTCAATTGGCCGCTGCCGCATTCAGCGCTGGCAACCGCTGCGGCACCGCCAGGTGGGCTGGCGCCAGCTGGCTGGTGTTGCCGGTCTGCGGGTCGAACCAGTGCAGCGTGCCGTGCAGCTTCACCACATCGCCCACGATCAGCAGGCTCGGCGATGTGAACCCGCTGCCCGCCACCTTGGCCGGCAGGTCGCTCAGCGTGCCGGTGAGCACTTGCTGCGTGGCCAGCGTGCCGTGCTGCACGGCGGCGATCGGTCGCGTGGCGGGGGCGCCGTGCGCCATCAGCTGGCGGCAGATGTCGGGCAGAGCGTTCAGTCCCATGTAGATCACCACCGTCTGGTGCGGGCGCACCAGCGCTTCCCAGTCCAGGTCGGCGCTACCGTCCTTCAGGTGGCCGGTGACGAAGAGGCAGCCCTGGGCGTGGTCGCGGTGCGTGAGCGGGATGCCGGCGTAACTGGCCACGCCGCAGGCGGCGGTCACGCCGGGGATCACCTCGAAGTTCACGCCGTGCGCGGCGAGCTCCTGCATTTCTTCGCCACCGCGCCCGAACACGAAGGGATCACCGCCCTTGAGCCGGACCACCTGCTTGCCCTCGCGCGCCAGTTGCACCAGCAGCCCGTTGATCTGCTCCTGCCGCATGGTGTGTTCGTTGCGGCGCTTGCCGGCAAAGATGCGCTGCGCACCGGGCGAAGCGAAGTCCAGCACGCCCGAAGACACCAGGTTGTCGTAGACGATGACGTCGGCCCGCTCCAGCAGGCGCACCGCCTTGAGCGTCAGCAGTTCGGGATCGCCGGGCCCGGCGCCCACCAGGTAGACGCAACCTCCGGACCGATGGGGAAAGGGTCGAATGTTCATAAGGTTCTGCTCCCTGAGCCACAGCCGCCACCGGAGCCGCAACCGCCGCTGCTGCAACCACCACCGCCGCCTCCGGTGCTGCAGCCGCTGCCCGCGGAGCTCTCGGCAACCAGTTGCTGGCTCGCGAAAATGAAGTTGAACTGGCCTGGCTCCAGTTCGACGAAATCGAGCACGGTGTCTTCCAGCAAGTCGGCGTGCGCCGCGGCGATCACCACCGCCACGTCTTCCAGCATCAGGCGCGTGTCGTTGTCCGCGACATCGTCAAAGCCCATGCCGTAACCGATGGAGCCGTCGGGTTCGCGCCGGGCGGCCACGCGCAAGGCCATGTGTCCGGCATCGCTCTCGCGGGCGGCCTGTCGTATCTGTTGTGCCGCGGTCGGTGTCAGTGAAAACATGCCAGCTGCCTTTCAGTGTTCGCCTTTGGTGCGCAACAGGCCGGCCAGCCGGTTGCCCTGTTTCTGCGGACCCCCGCGGGGGAAGAGGTCGTGCAGGTGGTGGTTGCTGCCGCGCTCGGGGCCCCAGACCACCGTGAAGTGTTTGATCATGGTGCGCACCTGGGCCTGCACGCCGTGCTCGACGTAGTGCGTGCGCAGGTAGCGCACCAGTTCCCAGTGCTCTTCCGTCAGCGCCAGTTCTTCCTGCACGGCCAGCGCGCGCACGAAGTCTTCCGACCAGTCGCCGAGGTCGCGCAGGTAGCCTTCGGAGTCGGTTTCGACCGGGTGGCCGCTGACCATGAGGATGCGGGTGAACGCGTCCAGCGGGCGCGCGAGCGTCTCGTTCATGCGGCGAGCCTTTCTCGGGGCTCCACGCGCGCGCCCTTCGAACGCCGGGCGCGCACGAAGTCGACAAAATGGCGCGCCCAGTCGGTGCCCGCCACGCTGCGCAGGTGGGCGTAGGTGGCCAGCAGGTTGTGCACCACGACGCCATCGTGTTGTCCATCGATGCCGTGGCCGCGCGTGACGCGCCAGGCGAAGCGCGTGTCCGCCGGCAGCCCGTCCAGGCTGGAGTAGTGGAATTCGTGGCCGCGCACGGACTGGTCCCGCAGCCCCTCCCAGGGCATGTGGCCGGTGGCTCTGAGGTGCACATACCCGCGCCCCACCGGCTTCGGGTGCAGCGTGGCATCGCCCGCCACCGCGCCCACCATCTCGCAGCGTTCGCCACGCCATTGCAGCGAGCGCGCCAGGTACATCAGGCCGCCGCACTCGGCATAGGTCGGCAGACCGTCTCCAATGGCCGTGGCGATCTGCGTGCGCAGGGACACATTGGCTTGCAGCTCGCGCATGAACAGCTCGGGGAAGCCTCCGCCGATGAACAGGCCGTCGATGGCATCGGGCAGCGCCGGGTCGCACAGGGTGTCGAACGGCAGCAGCTCGGCGCCCGCGTCGCGCAGGGCCTGCAGGTCGTCCGGGTAGTAGAAGCCGAAGGCCCGGTCCTGCGCCAGGGCGATGCGCACGGGCTGCGCCGGACTGGCCACGGGCGCCATGGGCATGGCCGAGAGGTTCAGCGCCGGTGCGCTGGCGGCCAGCGCCCGCACCCGCGCAAGGTCCACCTGGGCGGCGATGCGTTCACCGATCAGGCCGATCTGGCGGGCCGCGTCGGCGTGTTCGTTGCTCGGCATCAGACCGAGGTGGCGTTCGGCCACCGCGAGGTCGGCGTCTTCGGCGATGGCGCCCAGCACCGGCACGTCGGTGTAGTGCTCGATCACGGCACGCAGCTTGGCTTCGTGGCGGCTGCCACCCAGGCGGTTCAGGATGACGCCGCCAATGCGGATGCGGCGGTCGAAGGCCTGGTAGCCCAGGATCAGCGGCGCGATGCCGCGCGTCATGCCGCGCGCATCGATCACCAGCAGCACCGGCAGGTCCAGCAGCTGCGCGAGCGCGGCGTTGCTGTTGCTGCCGTCGAGCGCGAGTCCGTCGTACAGGCCCTTGTTGCCCTCGACGATGCTGATGTCGGCGCCTGCCGCCTGGCGGGCGAACACGGCGCCGATCTGCTCTGGCGCCATGAGGTAGGGGTCGAGGTTGTGGCAGGCGCGGGCGCTGGCCCGGCCCAGCCACATCGGATCGATGTAGTCCGGCCCTTTCTTGAAGGGCTGCACCGCGAACCCGCGCGCCGCCAGGGCCGCGCACAGGCCCAGGCTGACCGTGGTCTTGCCCGAAGACTTGTGGGCGGCGGAGATCAGCAGGCGGTCCATCGGGTTCAGCTCTTGGCGGAAACGAAATCGTCCTGCGGCATGAAATCGAAAGCTCGAATGCCCACGACCGTCAGCAACAAGGCCGCCCCCAGGCCACCGACACCGAGCAGGAACTCGGGCAGCGAGGGCACGTAGCTCGCGATGGCGCCGTCGCCGAAGCTGCTGCTCACTGCATGGCCGGGAAAGATCTCCAGCGGGAAGGCCTGACCGCCGATGATGAAGACATAGAGGAACGCAAACGCGCCGGCGACGACCAGGGCCGAGGCGGCAAACGTATACCGCGCACCCGACAGCTTCGGGTGGAACAGCAGCAGCAGCGGCAGCACCGAGCCGATCAGCACATAGCCGCCCCAGAACAGCAGCGGGTAGAGGCCGCCATCCACGAGCAGGAAGCGCTCGAAGGCGACCTGCTTGGCGTAGTACAGGTTGGTCAGGTGGTAGACCGTCACCAGGTACAGCGAGGCGGCGATGAAGACACCCAGCAGCCGGGCCATGCGGCGCCGGATCGCGCTGTCGAGCACACGGCCCTCCCAAGCGTACATCGTGGACTGGGTGACCAGGAAGACCGCCAGGCCCCAGCCAAAGCTCAGCACGATGAACAGCGGCGCCAGCAGCGCCGACTGGTAGGCCTGGCGCGCGACCAGGAAGGCGAAGATCGAGCCGGTGCCGGTGGTCAGCACGAAGCGCCAGACCAGGGCCGCCAGGCCGGCTGGCTTGGAATACTTGTTCATGCGCCGTTCGAACATGGTCCACAGGTAGACCGCGACGATGGCCGTCATGCCCGAGTAGAGGAACACGTTCCAGGCGAAAACCGATTTGAAGTTGTAGTGCGTGGCGGCGACGATCACGCGATCGGGCCGACCCAGATCCAGCATCAGCACCATCAGGCCGCCCATCAGCAACGCGATGCACAGCAGGCCCGAGAGCGGTGCGCGGTGCTTGTAGACCGTCTGGCCGAACACCGAGCCGATCGAGGCGACGTTGAGAACCCCCGATGCCGCGACGACCATGAAGATGGCGAACACGTGGGGCAGGCCCCAGACGACCTGGTTGTTCATGCCGGTCACGATGTGGCCGTGCACCTCCATGTAATGCGACGCGCCCAGGCCCACGGCCGTGATCGCGCCGGCCAGGATGGCGACCAGCCAGAATTTGCGGGTGTCTTCGCGGGTTCTCATGGGTCTATATCCCGTGGTAGCGGACACCCGGGTCCAGCTTCAGGTCGGCGCGCAGCTGCGCCGTCTGGATCGCTCGCACGCGCTGAGCGATCTCGCTGGTCGGGTCGTTGAGGTTGCCGAAGACGATGGCACCGTGGCCGGCGGCGCTGCAGGCCTGCACGCAGGCGGGCTGCTCGCCCCGGTCCACCTTGTGCACGCACATCGTGCAGCCCTCGACCGTGCCCATGCCGCGCGGCACGTCGGGCTTCTGGTTCGTCTGCGGTTCGTGGATGAAGGAACGCGCCTTGTACGGGCAGGCCATCACGCAGTAGCGGCAGCCGATGCAGATGTGCTTGTCCACCAGCACGATGCCGTCGGCGCGTTTGAACGAGGCCCCGGTCGGGCATACATCCACGCAGGGTGGCTCGGCGCAGTGCTGGCACATCACCGGCAGCGACTGGGTCCGCCCGGTGCGGATTTCCTTGATCTCGATCTTGCGGATCCACTGCGCGTCGGTGGGCCCCGGGTTCTGGGGCAGACCGTTCTCCGTCTTGCAGGCGTTCACACAGTCGGTGCAGCCGCTGCTGCACTTGGTGCTGTCGATCAGCATGCCCCAGCGCACCTTCGGATTGGCGCCTTCGCTCGGCGCTGCCTGGGCGATTTCGATCAGCCGGATGCCGGGCGCCAGCAGGATGCCGGCCAGACCCGCGGCGGCCACGCCCAGGAAGCCGCGGCGCTCGGGCTGGGCGGCGTCCTGCGAAGGGGTGGGCGGCACCGGCTTCATGGCTGGGGCCTCGCGGAAGAGGGCTCGGCGCCGAGCGCGCGCACCAGCCGGGTGAGCTGGGCGGTGGTGCCCGTGGGGTGGACCAGCGGGTGAAAAGAAGTGGTCGCCGCGGGTTTGGTCGCGTGGCATTCGAAGCAGTCGACCTTCACCGCGGCAAAGCTGTGGCAGCTGACGCAGAAATTGCTCTGGGTGGCCGCCACGCTCTGGGTGGTCTGGCTGGCGTGGCACTCGATGCAGGCCTTCAGGCTGTGCTTCGCACCGCGCACGCCACCGTGCACCGTCTCGTCGCGCTGGTGCTTGAGGAACTTCATGTGGTCGCGCCGCATGACGGCCGGGTCTTCCACGCACTGGCCACCACGAGCTGCTTCGATGACGGGCTTTGGCACACGAGGCGCGGCACCCGGCGCATCGGCGGCAAGCACCACCGCGCCGGCCAGCAGCAGCCAGAGGGTCGCGGCGCGAGGAAAATGGTGAAACAGGTGACGCATCGGTGTCACTCGCCCAGGCCCATCTGGATGTAGCCGGTCGGGCAGACGTCCTGGCAGATGTGGCAGCCGATGCACTTGCTGTAGTCGGTGTCCACATAGCGGCCGGTGGTCGACTTGGACTTGGGCACCTTGAACACGGCGGTCTGGGGGCAATAGACCACGCAGTTGTCGCACTCGAAACACTGTCCACAGCTCATGCAGCGCTTGGCCTCGGCCTGCGCCTGCGCTTCGACCAGCGCCTGCAGGCGCTCGTCGAAGTTGCCCAGCGCTTCCTCGGCCGTGAGGTTGACGATGGTCCGGCGGTTGCGCGGCGTGTAATTGAAGTGGCCGAGGAACAGCTCCTTGTGCGAGATCACGTAGCGGTCGGAGCGGTTGTCGAAGTTGTGGATCGCCACATTGCTGGTATCCGTGCCAAGGATCGGCTCGTGCACGGTGCTAAAGGTCAACCCCTTTTCGATCATCTTGCGCTGGAGGTCGAAAACGTGCACATCGATCTTGGGTCGCCTCTCCAGCGCTTCGCCTTGCAGGAAGCGGTCAATGCCCTCGGCCGCGATGGCGCCGTGGCCGATGGCCGTGGTCAGCAGGTGCGGGCGGATGATGTCGCCGCCCGCGAACACGCCCGGTTGCACCTGGTAGTTTTTGTCGGCCGGCACCGCGCCCTTGCCGTTGTTGAATTCCTCCAGCCCGGTGAAGTCCACCGCCTGGCCGATGGCCGAAACGATCAGGTCGGCCGGGATGTCTTCCTCGGTACCTTCGATGTTCTTGATCTCCAGCTTACCGCCGACGATCCTGGCCTCGCAACGGACCACGCGCAGCGCGGTGGCGCGTCCGTCCGGCCCACGCACCACACCCACCGGCGCCAGACCGCCGCGGATGGCAATGCCTTCGGACAGGGCGTGTTCGACCTCGTGCTTCGAGGCCTGCATCTTGTCGACCGAGAAGATGGAGGTCAGCGTCACGTCCGCGCCCTGCTTGGCCGACACCGAGGCCACGTCGTGCGCCACATGACCAGCGATGGCGAACTCGGGGCGGTCGCTTTCGTGGATCTGGTCGATGTGGCCGAGCCGGCGCGCCACGGTGGCGACGTCGATCGAGGTGTCGCCACCGCCGACCACCACCACGCGCTTGCCCACGTGGCGCAGCCGACCGTCGTTGAAGGCCTTGAGGAAAGAGGTGGCGGTCACGCAGTTGGGTGCGTCAGCCCCTTCCACGGGCAGGCCGCGGCCTGATTGCGCGCCCAGCCCGAGGAACACGGCGTCGAAATCGGCGCGGATCTGCTCCATCGTGATGTCGGTGCCGATGCGGCAGTTCGTGCGGGCCACCACACCCAGGTCCAGGATGCGCTGGATCTCGGCGTCGAGCACCTGGCGCGGTGTGCGAAAGCCCGGGATGCCGTAGCGCATCATGCCGCCGAGTTCGGCGCGTTCGTCAAACAGCGTGACGGCGTGGCCGCGCAGCGCGAGCTGGTAGGCCGTCGACAGACCGGCCGGGCCGCCGCCAATGACGGCGACCTTCTTGCCACTGGAAAAATCCGGCTTCTTGAAGGTCAGGTTGTTGGCGATCGCATACTCGCCCAGGAAGTGTTCGACCGAGTTGATGCCGACGAAATCTTCCACCTGGTTGCGGTTGCAACCCGATTCACAGGGCGCCGGGCAGACCCGACCCATCACCGAGGGGAAGGGGTTGGCCTCGGTCAGACGGCGGAAGGCGTATTCCTGCCAGGGCATGCCGGCCGGCGGCTTCTCGACGCCGCGCACGATGTTCAGGTAACCGCGGATGTCCTCCCCCGAAGGGCAGCTGCCCTGGCAGGGCGGCGTGCTCTGGATGTAGGTCGGGCACTTGTGCGAATGATCGGCGTTGAAGATCTGCTTCTGCCACGGCCCCGGCTTGTGGTCGCCGTCCTTGTAGCGTCGGAAGTTGAGGGGCTGGACGCTGGCGGAATCGGGGTTGGCTGACATGTCTTGTCTCCTGGGATCGTGATGTGGTCGCGGGACGTCGGGCCTTGCGCCTACTTGTCGCCAAGCCGGATGGCCTTGCTCACGAGCTGGTGCACACCGCCGACCATGCTCATGTCAAAGCCGTACTGCGGCAGCACCTTGGTGAACTGCGCCTTGCAGATGGCGCAGATGGTGGCCATGAAATTCACGTCGTGTTCGTCCACCACGTTTTTGAGCGCCTCCATGCGCGGCAGCGCGCCCTTGACGCGCAGCTCCAGCAGGTCGTCGGTCAGCAGGCCGCCGCCCCCCCCGCAACAGAAGGTGCTTTCATGGATGGTCTCGGGGGCCATGTCGTGGAAGTTGTTGGCCACCGCCTTGATGATGTCGCGCGGGATGGTGAACTGGCCACCGGCGAAATCGCCCATGCGCGAGGCGCGCGCCACGTTGCACGAGTCGTGGAAGGTGATGATCCGGTTGTCGTTCTTTTCCTTGTCGAACTGCAGGGCGCCCCGCACGATCAGGTCGTGCGTGAACTCGCAGATGTGCATGGGCTGCTTGTAGCGGTGGTCGAGCTGGTTCTGCAGTTCGATGGCAAACGGGTCCTTGCCACCGGCGCCGATGCCCACCAGCGTGTTCCAGAAGCTGTAGGCCACGCGCCAGGCATGTCCGCATTCACCGACCACGATGCGTTTGACGCCCAGTTCCAGCGCGGCCTCGCGGATGCGCAGGGCGATCTTGCGCAGCTGCTCGTAGTTGCCGATGAACATGCCGAAGTTGCCCGCTTCGCTGGCCTTGCTGGAGAGCGTCCAGCTGACGCCTGCGGCGTGGAACACCTTGGCGTAGCCGATCAGGCTGTCCACGTGCGGCTCGCTGAAGAAGTCGGCCGATGGCGTGACCAGCAGCACCTCGGCGCCTTTCACATCCAGCGGAAAACGCACGTCGAGGCCGGTCTCGTCCTTGGTGTCTTCTTCCAGGCCCAGCAGGGTGTCTTCCAGCGCCGGCCCGGGAATGCCCAGGTTGTTGCCGATGCGGTGCACCTTGCCGATGATCTCGTTGGAATATTTCTGGCCCATGCCGATCGAGTCCATGATCTCGCGCGCGGCCATGGTGACTTCGGCGGTGTCGATGCCGTAGGGACAGAACACCGAGCAGCGGCGGCATTCGGAGCACTGGTGGTAGTAGCTGTACCAGTCGTCCAGCACCTCGCGCGTCAGGTCCTTGGCGCCAACCAGTTGGGGAAAGTGTTTGCCGGCGAAGGTGAAGTAGCGGCGGTAGACCTGTCGCATCAGGTCCTGGCGCGCAACCGGCATGTTCTTCGGGTCTTCGGTGCCGAGGAAGTAGTGGCATTTGTCGGAGCAGGCGCCGCAGTGCACGCAGGCGTCCATGTATACCCTCAGCGAGCGGTACTTGCCCAGCAGCTCACCCATCTTGTCGATGGCCTTGGCCTGCCAGTCCTCGACCAGCTCACCCGGAAAGCCCAGGTTCTTCTGGATCGCCTCCGACGCCACGAAAGGCTTGAGGTGCGACGTGGCCCCCACCTGCACCAGCGGGATGACCGGGTAGGGCTTCAGCTTGGGGGTGGTGAATGCGGCGGTGGCCATGTCGGATCGGTGCTCCGTTTACTTGTCCAGGGCCGCGGCCCAGGTGGCCATGTGCCGGGCTTCGCGCGGGTTGTCGGTCATGTAACGCGTCGGGCTGAAGAACAGACCGGGTGCGTGCAGCAGTTTGCTGATGGGGAAGATGATCATCAGCAGGGCCACCAGCGACAGGTGCACCAGCAGCACCGGGTCCGCGGGCAACGGCTGCACGCTCAGGCGCATCAGGCCCAGCATGAACACCTTGACCGCCACGATGTCGGTGTGCGCGACGAAACGCATCGCCAGACCGGTCAGGCCGATGGCGATCAGCAGCGCCAGCATCAGGTGGTCCGAGGGGGTGGAGATGTAGCGCACGCGGTCCACCAGGAAGCGCCGCGCCCACAGGCCCGCCAGTCCGGCCACCATGGCAAAACCCGCGTAGGTACCGAAAGGCTGCACCATGGCAATCGGCAGCCAGACCGGCTCCTGGAAATAGCGCACATGGCGCAACACCACCAGCAACAGCGCGGCATGGAACATCCAGCCGAACAGCCAGGTCCATTTGCTGGAGCGAAACAAGCTCTCGAAGAACACGACTTCGCGCGTCAGGCGCCAGCCCACGCCCGTGGGCGTGAGCGGTGCGGGCGTGAGTGCGATCTTCAGCGGCGCGGGCGTGCCCGCGTACTGCCGGATTTTCAGCGCCAGACCGACCACGAAGAGGGCGGTGGCCAGGTAGAACAGCGCAGCGAAGAAGATCGAGAGAGCGCTCATCACATGGACCTGTGTCGGGGTGGCGAAGTGATCAGGACATCAGCGCAGCCCGGCGCACCGGACGACGTCGCTCAGACGCAGCCGGTCGGCTTGGGCAGCCCGGCGATCTTGCAGGCCTGTTTGGCCGGTCCATAAGGGAACAGGTCGTACAGGTACTTGCTGTTGCCCTTCTCTTCCCCGAACTGCTTGCCGATGGCTTTGGTCAGCACGCGCACCGCCGGGGCGATCTGGTACTCGTTGTAGTACTCGCGCAGGAAGTTGATGACCTCCCAGTGGTTGTCGGACAGCGGGACTTTCTCTTCTTCGGCGATGTACTCGGCGATCTCCTTGTTCCAGTCGGCCAGGTTGATCAGGTAGCCCTCTTCGTCGGTTTCGTAGGTCGCGCCATTGATTGCGATGCTCATGTGTTTCTCCTCAGGTTGTCGGAATGAAAATGCGGTGGACCCAGGTCTCAGAGCCAGCTGTTGGAGGTGCTGTGTTCGGCCACCAGGTCCACGAAGCCGCCGTAGTCCACCAGCGTCACGCCGTCCAGGGCCCGCGAGGCCATGCCGCGCGCGTCCATGTCGGGCTTGAGCGCATAGAACTTGATCTGGCCGGCGGCGTCCTTCAGTCGGGCCTCCAGCGGGCTGCCGGCGGTGGCGGCGTAGACGCCGTCTTCGATCAGCAGCACGGCGTGGCCAGGCAGCGCCATGCGCAGGCAGCTCGCCAGCGATCCGGTCTGGTGGGGGGATTTGTTGACGATGTGCAGCATGGGGTTCTCCTCAGAAACTCAGGACCACGTCCTGCTGCGCCATCAGCTCGGCCATCTGCGCGGTGTCCAGCACCTCGACCGGCACCAGCAGGTCGGCTTCGCCCAGGCCGCGCTGCTCCAGCGAGTCCCGGTCCACGTAGAGCTTCTCCACGTCGTAGCCTTCCAGCGCCCGGTAGCTGGGCGAGAAGTTCTTGATGCCGATGTCCTTGGTCTGCTGGCCCTTGACCAGCTCGTAGACACCGTCGTCGATGAACACCAGGCTGACGTCCTGATCCAGCGTGGCGGTGATCAGCACCACTTCCAGGCTCTCCAGCGCGTAAATCGTGCCGTAGGGGGCCTTGCGGTTGACGAACATGAACTTCTTCATTTCAGTCTCCGAAGGTGATCAGACGGTCGGCCTTGACGCCGCTGTCCACCAGCTGGCCCAGGCCCGAGATCCGAAATCCAGGGGCCAGCACCTCGTCTTTGATGCCGCGGCGCAGCGCAGCCGCCACGCAGACCACCAGGTCGACGTTGTGTTCGGCCTTCAGCGCCGACCAGCGGTTGACGATGTGGCGGTCGTCCTGCGGCGGCTCGGTCAGCCGCGTCGCGTTGTTGACGCCGTCGTGGTAGAAGAACACGCGCTGGATCTCATGCCCTTTGGCGATCGCCGCCACGCAAAACTGGTAGGCGCTGTCGGAGGCCTGGTGGGTGTAGGGCCCCTCGCTGACGAGTAGTCCGAATTTCATGGGCTGGGTCCGCGGGCGTTGGTCAGAAACGGATGTGGGTCGAGGCGTTCAGGCTGGAGCGCGAGCCGCGCCAGTCGTCGATCAGGTACTTGGTGAACGGCAGCTCGCACTTCTCGAAGAAGTTGGGCCAGCCGATGCGCTCCACCCAGTCCGAGAGACGTTCCCACGGGCGGGCGTCGGCCTTGTAGGTGTAGAGGATCTTCTTCACGATCTCCGACACCTCGGGCCAGCGCGGCGGGTTGTTCGGGATGCCCGAGGCCACCATCTTCATGAAGGTCGGTTTGCCGCGCGCATTGGAGTTCTTGCCGCCGACCCAGATCGCGAACTTGGAGTGCTCGGGGTCGTTGATCTGCATTGGCGGGCAGGGCGGGAAGCAGGCGCCGCAGCAGATGCACTTCTTCTCGTCCACTTCCAGCGAGGGTTTGCCGTTGACCAAGGCGGGGCGGATGGCGGCCACCGGGCAGCGCGCCACCACTGCCGGGCGCTCGCAGGCGTTGGCCACCAGGTCGTGGTTGATCTTGGGCGGCTTGGTGTGCTGGATCACGATCGCGATGTCGGCCTGGCCGCCGCAGTTGATCTCGCAGCAGCTGGTGGACAGGTGCACGCGGTTGGGCATGTCTTCGCGAATGAACTCGGTGTAGAGCTCGTCCATCAGCGCCTTCACCGCGCCCGAGGCGTCGGTGCCGGGAATGTCGCAGTGCAGCCAGCCCTGGGTGTGCGCGATCATCGACACCGAGTTGCCGGTGCCGCCCACCGGGAAACCGTTTTCGGTCAGGGCCGAGATCAGCGGCGCCACCTTGTTCGGGTCGGACACCATGAACTCGATGTTCGAGCGGATGGTGAAGCGCACGTGGCCTTCGGCGTAGGTGTCGGCGATGTCGCACAGCTTGCGGATCGTGTGCACGTCCATCTGGCGCTGGGTGCCGGCACGCACCGACCAGACCTCGTCGCCGCTGTGCGAGACGTGATGCAGCACGCCGGGCCTTGGCCGGTCGTGGTAGCGCCAGTTGCCGTAGTTCTTCAGCAGGGTCGGATGCAGGAACTGCTTGTTGTCCGGCACGCCGCTCTCGATGGGGGTACGCATTTGGGCCATGGGTTGCCTTCCCGGATTGGACGGTTGAGAAGAAATCGGGCGGGGAAAAGGGCGCGGCGCCGTTCAGGCCGCGGCCTGTTTGCGCGCCATGTACTTGGCGGCTTCTTCGTCCCAGTCGTCGGTCCGCACGTAGGGGTTGGTGCGCGGTGTGGACACCATGTTGGGGTCCACCTCCAGCTCGATGCCTTCGAGGAAGTTCACCAGACCGATGCGTTCGATCATCTCGCCGGTGCGCTCGTGTTCCAGTGCGTTCTCGGCGAAGAAGTCAATGATCTTCTGCGCCAGCGTCACCAGGCCCTTGTAGTCCTCTTCGGTCTTGAGCGACATGAAGGGCACCACCACCGTGCCCATCAGGTCACCGATCTTGAGCGTGCGCTTGCCGCCGACCAGAATCGTGGCGCCGGTGTCGGTGCCATGGGCCAGCGCGCCGGTCATGACGTTGATGCAGTGCATGCAGCGCACGCAGTTGCCGTTGTCGATTTCCAGGCACTGCGTGTCGTTGATCTTCACGCTGGAGATCTTCGGCCCCTGTGCCACGTCCTTGACCTCCTTGAGCAGGATGGTCTTGGTCGGGCAGCGGTTGATGACGTCGTTCACCAGCTCGTTCATGCCGTGCTTGTCGAACCACTTGCGTGCCAGGGTTTCGTCGGTGCGCATGTTGTCGCGCCAAGTGCCGATGACGGCCATGTCCGAGCGCTGGATCGAGTTCATGCAGTCGTTGGAGCAACCGGAGAACTTGAACTTGAACTTGTAGGGCAGGGCCGGGCGGTGGATGTCGTCGAGGAAGGTGTTGAGCACCTGGCGGTGCGCACGGGCCTCGTCGTAGCAGGACTGTTCGCAGCGTGCCGCGCCGACGCAGCTCATCGAGGTGCGCACCGCGGGCCCGGCGCCACCGAGGTCGAAGCCGAGTTCGTTGAGTTCGTCAAAGGCGTCCTGCACCTTGTCGGTCTTGGCGCCCTGGAACATGATGTCGCCCGACTGGCCGTGGAAGGCGATCAGGCCGGAGCCGTGCTTCTCCCAGATGTCGCACATCTTGCGCAGCACGTCGGTGTCGTAGTGCATGCCGGGCGGTGGCTGCACGCGCAGCGTGTGGAATTCGGCGGCGTCGGGAAACTGGGGTTTGCCGTCAGCATCCTTGAGCTCGGTGAAGCGCGGGATCACGCCGCCGCCGTAGCCGAACACGCCCACCGTGCCACCCTTCCAGTAGCCCTTGCGCGTCCGGTAGGAGGTCTCCAGCTGGCCCATCAGGTCCACCATGTAGTCCTTCTCGCCGGCCAGCCGCTTGAGGCCGGTCACGAAGCTGGGCCAGGGGCCGCTCTCGAGCTCGTCCAGCATCGGGGTGTCGTGCATCTTTTTGGCCATGTCTTGTCTCCTGTCGGGGTGCCGTTGTCGGCAACGGCGGTCTCGCATCGTGGGCATCGCGCAGGCTCTGTCGGCCCGTCTTCCGGTCTGGGGTGCATCGTAGGAGCCGGGGTGGGCCTCTTGCTATCCCCCTCGTTGGCTAGGCGGGACTACCCAGATGGGTTATGCGCTGCCACCCGTCCCGGCTATAGACGCCCGCGGCCGGAATTGCGCCAATAGCGCAGATGAAAGATGCCCGCCAGCCGGCGCAGGCCCCAGAGTGACGGAGACATGAGCCAGATCACCCCGCTAGACCGCTTCCGGGTACCCCTCGGTGGGCAGGAGATCGAGTTGCAGCAGTTCGTCCACGACGGTGGTGGCATGAGCCTGCTGCGCACGCGTATCCGAGAAGGCAGCCGCTTCACGATCTTCGACATCGACCCCCAGACCGCCGAACACTGGGGCCAGGCGCTGATGCGCTGGGCGCAGGAACAAGCCCGTCGGAAGGAGGCTCCATGAGCCCCGACGAACCGCTGCAGGCCACCCTGGTGGACATGGTCTTTCCGCTGGAGGGGCACAGCCTGCCGCGCGATGCGGCACCGGCCCTGCATGCCGCTCTGCTGCGGGAAATGCCCTGGCTGGCCGCCGAGGCGCTGGCCGGCATCCACCCTCTCAAGCTGGTGCCTGGCACCGACGCCGAGGCGCTGCTGTCGCAACGCACGCGCCTGCTGCTGCGGCTGCCGCGCGAGCGCTTTGACGACGCGGCCGGGCTCGCAGGCCGCACCCTGCAGGTCGGCGGCCATGCGGTGACCCTGGGCCGCCCGCATGCGCGCGAACTGCTGCCACACCGCACCCTGTACGCCTACGCCGTGGCCGCCGAGGTGGACGACGAGATCGCCTTCATGCGGGCGATGGACGCCGACCTGCAGGCCCTGGCCGTGCGTTCGCAGGTGATCTGTGGCAAGCGCCAGCAGCACGACTGGCCCGCCGGCGCGCAGACCACCTTCAGCCTGATGCTTCACGGGCTCGGCGCGTCCGACTCGCTGCGCCTGCAGGAACTCGGTCTCGGCCGTCATCGCCTGCTGGGCTGCGGCATCTTCGTGCCGCACAAGTCGGCCGCGGCGGTCGGCGAATAGCTTCAGTTTTTTCAACCCCCAACACGGAGGCACCCGCATGGGCTACATCATCAATGGCGTTGAACTCGAAGCCGATGCCGAGGGTTACCTGCTCGAACCCGACTTCAGCGAAGACGCGGTACAGGTGATCGCGGCGGCCGACGGCATCGTGCTGACGGCCGAGCACTGGGAAGTCATCCACTACATGCGCGACCAGTACCGCGAGCACGGCCACACGCCCAATTTTCGCAACATGCTCAAGGGCTACGGCGAGATCCGCCAGGGCGTGGACAGCAAGTACCTGTACGACCTGTTCCCGCTCGGACCAGCCAAGCAGGCGGCCAAAGTGGCTGGCTTGCCGCAGCCGCTCGGCAAAGGCGGGTATTGAAATGACCCCCCTGCGTCGGCTTCGCCGCCTTCCCCCCACGGGGGGACAACGCCAGTGGCCGGGCGGAGCCCGTTCCACGGCGTTTCCCGGCTGGGGCACGGCGCCCTGGGCGAGGCTCTTGGCGCTCGCTTGAACATGGCCCTGCGCATCAAGAACCAGTGGTTTGACAACGGGCGACCGAAGTCCGCAAAGGAGACCGCGAGCGTCGTGGCCTTCATCGTCTGGCGCGTGACGCAGAACATGGTCAAGCAGATGCGCGAGGCCCGCTTCGACATCGACGTCGGCCCGCAGTATTTCGCCTTCATGCGCGAGATCCTGGGCTTTCTGCTCCAGGTGGTGGACCGCATGGCGTTCGAGCGCATGAGCGCCGAAGAGCGCGGTGAATTCACCGGGGCGCTGGTGCGCCGCGTGGCCGAGATCCTGGAGGAGAGCGAACTCGAGTGGCTCGGTCCACCACCCGCCGGTGCGGACAGCTGGCGCAACCAGTTCATCGATTTCTGCAACGAACTGGGCGAGGCTTATGCCGACTTCGGGCACGGGCCCGACGGGCCGGACTTCGGCTTCGTGCGCTACCTGGGCAGCCGCATCGAGGGCGTGTTGCCGGCCAAGGACCGGCACTGGGTCAAAGACCAGCTGATGGCCTATGAGGTGCCGGAGGCGCTGGAGATGGTGCGCCGGGGCATGCACGGCGCCCTGTCCACCGAGCCACGGCCCAAACGCCGCGCCACCCTGAGCGGAGACTAGACATGGCAGCCAGCACCCCCAGCCCGTTCGACCTTGACCAGCCGCAGGCCTACGCGCAGTGGCGGGCCGCCAAGCTGGCCACTCAGCCGCAGCGGGCGGAAGACCTGATCGTCGACGTGGCCGATCCGCGGCACCTGAGCGCACACGAGCGCGCGGCCCTGCTGCGCACCTGCGCGCGCGCCAACATGGTGGTCTACCGCAGCCCGGTGATCGAAGAGGACAAGTCGCTGCCGCGCCTGCTCGGAGCGCAGCTCGGCCTGCACCGGCTCGACGCCAACTGGCTGGCCGACGAAGATGGCATCTCGCCGATCGCGGTGTCCACCCAGCCCGCGGGGGCGCGGGCCGACTTCATCCCCTACACCGACAAACCCATCCGCTGGCACACCGACGGCTACTACCACCCCTTGTCGCGCCGCATCGAGGGCATGGTGCTGCACTGCGTGCGCGCGGCGGGCGAGGGCGGTGTCAGCGGGCTGGTGGACCACGATCGGGTCTACATCGCGCTGCGCGACGCCAACCCCGCCTGGGTGCGGGCGCTCATGGCGCCGGATGCCATGACCATTCCCGAGCGGGCCGACGAGCACGGTGTGGCCCGTCCCGCGCAAAGCGGGCCGGTGTTCAGCGTGCTGAGCGGCCCGGACGGCGACCACGCGCTGCACATGCGCTACACCGCGCGCACCCGCAGCATCGCCTGGAAGGACGACGCCGACACGCGCGCGGCCGTCGCCTTCCTGGAGCAGCTGTTGTCCGGCGACGCGCCCTGGATCTTTCGCCTGCGGCTGCAGCCCGGCATGGGCATCGTGGCCAACAACGTGCCGCACGAGCGCAGCGCCTTCACCGACGACCCGCAGCGCCCGCGCCTGCTGTACCGGGTGCGTTACCTCGACCGGGTCGGCGCGACGCCAGCGGCCACAGCCCCCGGAATGCCGGCGGCCCGGGTGGAGCTGTCGGTGTGAGCCACTGGCTGACCATCTGGCGCGCCGCCCAGCTCGTGGGCGTGCCACGCGGTGTGCTGCAGCAGCAGGTGCGTTCCGGCACCCTGGTGCTGAACGAGGGCCTGGTGTCCACCGATGAGCTGCTGCGCCTCTACCCCGGCGTGCAGCTGGAAGAAACCGGCCTGCTGGAGCGCGTGGCCCACATCCGCGACGAGGCCTTCGGCAAGCGCCTGCGCGAGCGGCTGCTGCCCAGCCAGGAGGTGCTGGCGCAGCGGCTCTTCCACCAGACGCAGGAGCTGGCCGATGTGCGGCGCTGGCTGCAGCGTTACCACGCGCTGGTCATTGCGCTGCAGGCTCACATCCATGCCCTGCAAGACACGGGTGCCACGCCGCTGGCGCTTTCAGAACTGCAGGATTTCGTCGACCAGGGTCTGGCGCAGGCGCTCGCGACCGAACAGGCCGACCTGCTCACGGTGATGGACGACATGCTCAAAGTCATGACAGCCCAGGTGACGGTGCGCCCCAGCGGCCGTGAATTCTGTGTCGAGGGGCACGACACCCTGTTGCAGGCCGGCCTGCGCGCCGGGCTCAAGCTCAACTACGGCTGCGGCAACGGCACCTGCGGCATGTGCAAGGTGCGCGTGATCGCGGGCCAGGTGGTGCGCACCCAGCCCTGCGACTACCCGCTGTCCGAGGCCGAGCGCGCGCAGGGCTACACCCTGGCGTGTGCGCACACCGCGGCCAGCAGCGAGCTGACGCTGGAGCTGCTGGAGGCCAGCGGCCCGCAGGACATCCCGCAGCAGCAGATCGTGACCACGGTGCGTGCCGTCACGCAGCTTGCGCCAGGCACCCGCCTGCTGCACCTTCAGACGCCGCGCAGCCACCGCCTGCGCTTCCTCGCGGGCCAGTCGGTCACGCTGGGCCTGAGCCGCCCCGACGGCAGCGACGTGCACGCCCTGTATCCCATCGCCAGCTGTCCGTGCGACGACCGCAACCTGCACTTCTTCGTCGAACGCCACGCACAGGACCCGTTTGCGCGCCAGCTGTTTTCCGACGGCATCCAGCCTGGCGACAGCGTCACGGTGTGGGGCCCTGTGGGGGACTTCGTGCTGGCCGAGAGTGCCCGGCCGCTGGTCTTCGCCGCCTGCGACACCGGCTTTGCACCGGTCAAGAGCCTGATCGAACACGCGCTGGCGCTCGACACCGCGCCCTCGCTCTCGCTGTTCTGGCTCGCCACGCGGCCCGACGGGCACTTCCTCGCCAACCAGTGTCGCGCCTGGTCGGAAGCACTGGACCCGTTCGAGTACGAACTGCTGGCCGAGCCCGACGTGACCTTTGGCGCGCTGCAGCTCGCGCGCGCCATGCGCGCCGACCTGTTCGAGATCGAATGCGACTTCTATCTGGCCGGGCCTGAGGCCTTCGTGCGTGCGCTCGACGCCGAGCTGCGTGCCGCGGGCGTGCCGGCGGCGCAGATATCTAGCCTGGTGTTGGCCGAGCCGGTGGGGGCGATGGCATGAGCGGGTCTTTGCACGCCGAGTCCGCCTGCAGCGGGAGCGAGGCCTTTGCGCTCCGGGTCCTCGGCACCAGCATGGAGCCCGAGTTCCAGGAGGGCGAGATCATCCTCATCGAGCCCGATGGCTTGCTGCGCGACGGCTGTTTCGTGCTTGCCCAGCACGCTGGCGAGTGGATCTTCCGCCAGCTCTGCCAGCAGGCCGGCGGCTGGACGCTGCACGCGCTGAACCCGGCCTTCGCCGACCGGCCGCTGACCGATCTGTCGGCCGTGCGCGGTGTGATCATCCAGAAGGCGCTGCCCGGGCGGCGCCGCGCCAGCAAACGCTACGTCTGAGGGAGTGCCGTGCCGTATTACATCTACCGCCTCAAACCCTTCGGCCAGCTCGACAAGCTGGCCGAACACGGAGCTTTCGCCGCCGCGTCCGGCCAGGCCAAGACGCTGCGCACCGCGTTGCCGCCAGGCACCCCCGACAAGGTGAAGGTGATCTTTGCCGAGTCCGAGTGGCAGGCCGAAGAGCTGCTGTGCCAGGTGCGCGAACCCGGGCACCCGGGCGAAGAGTAACCACGCGGGGCCGTCCATGCTCGACGAGGCCGCCTACCGCCGCACCCAGGCCGAGGCCAGCCGCCTGCCCTGCGTGTTCAGGGTGGCGCTGCTGGCGCGCCAGGCCGTGTGCGAACTCGCGGTGCGGCACTCGGTGGCCGAGCGCGAGGTGCTGGCCTGCGGCCACGCCCCGGCCCATCTGAACTGCGAAACGCTGGAGCGCCTGTTCCTGGAGCGGGCCACCTTCCCGCTGAAGATGCAGCCTGGCGAACCGCTCACCCACGGCACCGCCATGCGCCTGCACGGCGGTGGCCTGCGGGGCCTGCAGCAGGTGCTGGGCGCTCCGCAGCCCGATGTGCACCGCCTAGTGATGCAGGCCCAGCGGGAACACGGCAGCCTGGTGCACCTGCCCTGGGAGCGCATCGTCGCGCAGATCCTGGCCTGGCAGCCACGGCGCCGCACTTCGAAGCCAGACAGTTGATCAGCCTACCCTAGCGCTGTTGCCACTTCATCGTGACCACCGCGCCGCCGACGATGCCCGTCAGCGCCAGGAAGGAACCGATCGCCAGCGTGGAGATGCCCGACAGCCCCTGGCCGATCGTGCAGCCAATCGCTGTCACGCCACCAAAGCCCATCAGCACCGCGCCCACCAGCTGGGTGCGCAGGTCTTCCATCGACGCGAAGCCTTCCCAGCGGAACTGCCCGGTGCTGATGGCGTAGGCGAAAGACCCGAGCACCACGCCGATGGCCGAGACAATGCCGAAGGTCATGCGCAGCGACTTGTCGGTCCACATCATGAGCATCTCCAGGTTGTAGGCGACCGGGGCGACGAAGCTCATGGACTCCAGCGTGCGGGTGTTGGTGGCGAAGTACACGATCTCCATCGTCTCCGGGTCTTCGCCGTGCCCGAGGTGGCCGGTGAGGTACCACGCCGCCACCACCAGCAGGCCCAGCACCACCGCGCCCAACACGTGCGACAGGTTGCTGCGGAAGCGCTTGTCCTTGAACACGAACGCCAGCAGACCCAGCCCGACCACCGCCAGGGTGATCAGCAGCGACGTCTTGTCCGGCAGGCCGGTCAACCTGGCCAGGATCGCCGGCAGGCCCTGGGCGCTCAGGCCCCATTGCGACAGGTCGATCGCCACCGGATCGAGGAAGCTGGCGCGCCACTGGCCAAACAGGCCCTTGAGCGTCATGTAGGCCGAAATCGCCAGAAAAGCCAGCACCACCACCGAACGCAGGCTGCCGCCGCCCACGCGCACCAGGTTCTTGTTGGTGCAGCCCGCGGCGATGGTCATGCCCACGCCGAACAGGGTGCCGCCCAGCAGCAGCGACAGCCAGGGCAACACCGGCCGCTGGTAAACCGACTTGGAGAGGTCGATCAGGCCGAAGTAGTACAGCAGGTTGGCCCCGATCACCGCCACGGCAATGGTCAGCAGCCACATGCGCATGCGCCCCCAGTGCTCCATGTTCACCACGTCCGAGATCGCGCCCATGGTGCAGAAGTTGGTCTTGTTGGCCACCGCGCCAAAAATGAAGGCCAGGACAAAACCGCCCCAGACCACCAGCGTTGACGGGTTCATTCCTTCGCTCATGTGCAAGTCTCCAGATCGATGAGGTTCATGGGGTGGTCCCCCCCGCGACGCGGGTGAGCGTGCTGCGGATGGCTTCGGGTGCGTTGACGATGCGCATGAACTGGCCCATGCCGAGCGCCGGCCACGCCAGCGCGATGCGGTAGCGGGCGTACAGGGCGTACACCTTGTTGTCCACGATGAACAGCTCGTAGGGCAGGCCCGCCACGTGGCCCGCGCCGATCTTGTTGACCCACCAGCCTTCGCCATCGCCCGGGTCGTTCATCGCGACACCAAACACCGCGGTCTTGTTGCCCGGGATCACCACCTCGTACACCCGACGGGTGGCGCCCACGCCTTTGGCCAAGTTGTCCTGCACCGTCTTGAGGGCTGCCTCGAAGCTGGCGTGGGTGCCGAGCAGGCTGTTGTCCGAGTCGAACCGTTCCATGCCCAGCATGTAGCGGTAGTTCGCCAGATCGCCTTCCGGTACGTCGCCCCCGAAACCCGGGCCGGCACCCAGCGCCCTGGCCAGGCGAGCCTGTACCGACTGGGCCGCGGCCTGCGCCGCCGGGTACTGGCCGCGCAGGTAGGCGCGGTACCAGTACGCCGGATTCATGTAGCTCAGCGTGCCGTCGCTCTGCAGCCCCACCCGGATGGCAGCGGCCACGATGGCCGGCCCGCCGAGGCTGCGCACGGCGGCCAGCATGTCGGGGTCGGTCACCACCAGGCTGGCGTGGCCTGGCAGACCGGGGGGCGTGTGGCGGCCCACCACGGTGAAGCCCGCGGCCTGCAGTTTCCTGTCCACCTGATCCAGCTGCGCCGGCAGATCGGCGCCGGACAGCTTGTCGCCCTGCACATAGGGCGCCAGCGCCAGGCAGGCCTGTGACGAGCACAGCAACACGCACCACAGAATGAAACGCTTCATCGCAGGCCTCTGTCTTGTTGATGCGGTCCGGGCCGGTGGCCGCGTGAGCCAGCGCAAGCGTCAGATGAACAGGCAGACGTCCGATTCACCTGCGAACTTCATGAAGGTCGCGGCGCCGCCGTATTCGACCTCCTTGATGAACTCGCTGGTCTCGAACTCGAACAGGTCCACCGTCATCTGGCAGGCGACGAACTTGACATCCAGCTCCAGGCAGACGTCGCGCAGTTCCTGCAGCGAGGCCACGCCCTTGGCCTTCATCTTGTTCTTCATCATCTTCGTGGCCATCGCCTCCATGCCGGGCAGCATCTGCACCATCACCGGCATCGGCACCGGCATCGGCATGGCCGGGTTGGCCAGCGGGCTGATCTGCACGCCGTCCAGGCTCTTGCGCAGCAGCTGCAGACCGTAGAAGGTGAAGAAGATCTGGACATCCCAGCCCAGCGAAGCCGCGGTGGACGCCAGGATGAACGGCGGGTAGGCCATGTCCAGCGTGCCCTTGGTGGCGATCAACGCCATTTTTTTTGTAGCCACGTTGCGTGTCTCCGGCGTGGGGGGGAAAGCGCGGGGGAGCTTCAGGCCTTCTTGAGATAGAAGACGAATTTGCTGTTCTCGCTGCCTTGTTCCAGCAAGGCGTTGCCGGTCTGCTCGGCGAACGCGGCCATGTCGCACACCGAGCCGGGGTCGGTCGCCACCACGCGCAGGATCTGCCCGCTGGCCATGTCCGCCAGCGCCTTCTTGGTCTTCACGATCGGCATGGGGCAGGCCAGGCCCGAGGCGTCAAATTCCTTGTTGAATTCCATCTCTGTCTCCTGAAGAGTTTTGGGCAGCCTTGCATCGCCGCATGGAAGCCGATTCTTCAAGAGGTCCACCGAACCGTCTATCACCGCAAAGGGTGATGACGGGTAGCCCATATGGGTGATGTGGTTTTCCCGTGGCGCAAAAGAGCGCGGCCGGTGCGTGGACAAGGTCCACAGGGCCGAGGGCGGGTCAGCGCTGCGGCATGTCTTTCGCTCCGAAGCCGAGGCTGACCGTCGCGTCGGCCGGGATCGGCGGCATGGTCGCGTCCCAGGCCAGCCACTGTTCGCGCATGCGCGCCAGCCGGTCGGGCTCGTGCTTTGCTCGGTTGGCGCGCTCGCGTGCGTCGGACGGGATGTTGAACAGGTACTCGTGCCCGTCCACCATCAGGTACTTCCAGTCGCTCAGGCGCATTGCGCGCTGGCCCCGGTGGTTCATGCGCCAGTACATGGGCCGCTCGAAACGCTGCGCCGGATCGCGCAGCAGGGCTTCGAGCGACACGCCATCCAGCGGGTGGTCCGGGTGCGGCTGGCCACCGCCCAGTTCGAGCATCGTGGCCGACCAGTCCATGGTCAGGCAATGCTGGTCGCTCACCGAGCCGGCTGGAATCACCGCCGGCCAGTGCGCGATCCAGGGCACGCGGATGCCGCCTTCGGTCAGGTCCATCTTGCCGCCCACCAGCGGCCAGTTGTCGGAAAAGCGTTCGCCGCCGTTGTCGCTGGTGAAGACGATCAGCGTGTCCTCCAGCAGGCCCTCTTCGCGCAGCGCGGCCACCAGCCAGCCGATGCCTTCGTCCATGTGGTGGATCATGCGGCGGTAGGCCTCGACGGTGCCGCCGTGCAGGTGGAACAGGTTCTTGGCCACCTCGGGTGCGACGTGCGCGTCGTCGCGCGTTTCCCAGGGCCAGTGCGGCGCGGTGTAGTGCAGGCTCAGGAAAAAGGGCGTGCCGTTGCGGGCCTCGGCCGCGCGCGCCTTCACCTGCGCGACCGCCCTGTTCGAGAACACATCGGTCAGGTAGCCCACTTCCTTGTGCGACTCGTCGTTGATGTAGAGGTCGTGGTCGCCGCTGGACGAGCAGTGCGTGAAGTAGTCCACCCCGCCGGCCATGATGCCGAAGAACTCTTCGTAACCCGAACGCAGTGGGCCGAAATGCGGCGGATAGCCCAGGTGCCATTTGCCGATCAGGGCGGTGCGGTAGCCCGCGTCCTTCAGTAGCGAGGGCAGGGTGGGCACCTCGGGCGGCAGGCCCAGCGTCTCACTGCCTTTGCTGCGGCTGTTGATCGGCTCTTCGAGCGCGCCGCGCAGCCGGTACTGGTAACGCATGGTCGCCATGGCGAAGCGCGTGGGCGAACACACCGGCGAGTTGCTGTAGCCCTCGGTGAGCTTCAATCCGTTCGCCGCCAGCGCGTCGATGTTCGGTGACACGGCGCCAAAGCCGGCTGGCCGGCCGCCGTAACAGCCGAGGTCGGCGTAGCCCAGGTCGTCGCTGACGATGTAGATGATGTTGGGGCGGGTCATGTCAGTCGAGCTGCACGCCGGTGGCCTTGATCGGGCCTTCCCAGCGTTTGAGGTCGGCCGCCTGGGCGGCGGCCAGTTCGGCCGGCGTGGAGCCCACCGGCTCGTAACCCTGCTCGATCAGCTTGGCGCGCAGCGCGGGCGTGCGCACCGCCTTGGCCACCGCGCCACTCAGCATGTCGCGCACCTCGGGCTTGAGCCCCGCCGGCCCGTACATCGCAAACCAGGCGGTG
>LNFM01002689.1_pt1 | contig 36768 bp, 44 predicted proteins | sample 596031 | NCBI WGS metagenome assembly LNFM01 (sample SAMN04254537, study PRJNA301005) | activated carbon metagenome | isolation source: dual media filters at the Ann Arbor, Michigan drinking water treatment plant | place: USA: Ann Arbor | reverse complement strand
GAGCTTGGCTAGCGGGTTACCCCTCCTAAAAATTGGACGAAAGTCAGTACCCGCCCCTCCTTTGCTCCACGTGACGTCGGGAAATCGCTCGATTAGATCAGGATATATTGGGGAGTACGGATCACCTGAGGAAAATGGTTGGTTTTCTGCCATTACCTCGAGCGTCCCTAACAACAGCGTATCATCCCACAGCTGCTCAACCCCCGCCGAATCCAGTCCCACCCAATTGGCCAACGGCTATTCCTAACGCTTTAAATGTTCCACGTCGGTAACGTTTGCCGTTATTTAATGCAGGGAGCAAGTCCAGAACTGAGAGTGTGTTTAAGGACCCCGGCGAAAGAATTTCAAGCGGTAGAAGCTACTTACGTTACCGCATGCTCTGCAGAACATCGATGTTCATCTCAGCGGTCAGATGTTTGGCATAAAAGCGGTCAATCATTTCTACACTGGTTCGGGCATTTCGGGCCAGCGTTAGCAAGCACATGTCTTTGCCTTTGATCAGCCGAAACATGATCGACGAATGACGCAACGAATAAAGCGTCCTGTGTTGGCCCGATGCTGAGACATACAAACCTGCTGATTTGCAGACAGTCCGAAAATTCCGGCTAAACGTTGTCAGCACAAACTTGCGGTTTTTGTACTTCGGCATGAACACGAAATCGTCCGGTGATCCATAACCGTCAGCTTTCGATGCCTTCAGCAGCTTTTCATATATCGGCACTGCATTGGCCATCGACACAATAGGAGCATAATCCGTTTTGCTGAAATCTGTCGTAATCCGAAGATACTGGGTTTCTTTCGTTCTGACTATTTCGACGTGTCTGTGCCGAAGCTGCTTGATGTCACTTGGACGCATGAACGTGTTCACGGAGAACGTTATGAATCTCCGAAGCTCATCTGTAATATATTGCGTACGAACCTTCGTTTTCAAATCCTCGTGCTTCTTACATTCCTTCAGCAGATGCTGGTATTCCTTCAGCGAGAACCATCCACGGACACCCTGTTTCAAACTCACTTCAGGCATTATCGGGGAATGAGTGATAACGCCTGATCGGACAGCTTGCTTGAGCGTCTTGTTTACGAAAACCAAAATGACCTTGATCGTGGCAGATGACAAATCACGGTCCGTCAAATCGTCGACGAATTCCTGCAACGTGTGATGACTTATCTTTCGGACATCAATCGAGCCAAGGCTTTCTTTGCAATAGCATCTCAGGATTCGCTGCTGATCGGTGACTAACGTTCCGGCACGTTCACCCCGCTGCACTTTACGCACATCACGCTCTATCACTTCGAGGCCAAAGCGGTTGAAGCTGAAGTCTGCCTTGCCTGAATTTGGCTGACTGCCGAGACTGTCGGAAATATACTGTGCTTCAGACCGTGCCATTACGATGTTATTTGTTCGAAGCGAACGGGTGACCTGCTTTCCCTTCCGCCGATACCGGGCGTAATAAAATGGTGATCCGACAACTTCGGTCAGTGTTACATTTCCAATCCTTTCATTTAACATTTTCAAAATACTCCATGTTCAATCTTTGGACGACCTGCTTGGCCGTCTCAGGAGCAAATTTGCCCCCTCTTCGTGTGGAAATACCCGCATCGTTCAAATATCGGGCAATTGCAGAATAGGACTGACCATCATTCCATAGTGGACGGATTGTCGGTTCCAATGTTCGGGCAAAATCTAACGCGTCAGACTTGTTTTGAAGCGCCAGAGACGCTCCATTCCGACCAAGCTGGACCCCACGCCGCTTTGCCTCAGCAAGCGCATTTTTTGTCCGCTCAGAAATCAGCCTGCGCTCTTCCTGAGCAAGAGCTGCAAATATGTGTAATTGGAAATCCGTTGCGTGAGGCATCTCAGCCACGACCAAGCCAATTCCCTGCTCCATGATCCCGGCTATGAAACTCACCCGCCTTGAAAACCTGTCCAATTTGGCAATCAGCATTTTTGCGGAATGCTTCTTAGCATGATGAATGGCCTTCCATAATTCGATCCGTGTATCGAGTTTGCCAGACTGCACTTCGACAAACTCAGCAATCAGCTCATCCTCAGGATTGAGAAATTCTCTGATCTTTGTTTGCTGCGCAGCCAGCCCTAGACCGCTTCGGCCTTGGGTTGCTGTAGATACTCGGAAATAGGCAACATAGCGTGTCAATGAAGGGCTCCGTCCATAATAAACCTTGGTTTGCTATGGAAACTGTCCCTCCAACACATTGAGGAAGCAACAGTTATTGCCCATTCTCGTTAACGGATTAAAGCAAGGTCAGGGACCAGCTGACCGTATATCGCAGATATGTTGTGTTTATCAACCTTGAGACTGTGTGTTCATGAGGGCCCTATTGGGACCAAGCCTGTCGAAGCACTTTTTCTAACCTGTTAAGTGAACTAACCACACGGGGCACTGCGTATTTGTAATGGGGAACGGAGTAGCGTGAACCGTTCGTAATACCATCAACGCGTGCGGCTAGTAGGTCCAAAATTGACTGCTCACCCTTGCGTATCACGACAGACTGACCGCCTCTACCGAACGGCGTTGCGTACTCTTTGAACCACTCTTCAACGCGGTAATGCGACGGGCAATTAATAATACTCAGTACAACTTCGTCCTCATAAATTACCTCAAGGAACATTGAACAAAACCAGCCATATACTGCTCCGTCAGACCCGATATCAGACCGGGTACGGCCATCAACGATAAAGTGTTTGCCTGAATCTAGCTTTTTAATTCGCTTGTCAGAGAAATGCTCATACTCATTTAGAAGAGTTTGCTTGAGTGCTCTGACCGCATCGACTGACATAGATTGCATTCCGTTCGTAAGGTGGATTTTCCGAATATTTTAACAAAAACTGTCTTCGGGAAGAAAGCATATCGTGATGTAGGCCACAATGCTTTATCTCTACAGTTCGAATGGTTACGTGCAATCTAACTGGTGACGGAAGGATGATTATGTTGAAGAAATATTGCCCCTGCGTCGATCCCAGAACAGTGTGGATCGAAGAACCTTTAGAAAGCTCACACAGGTATCGTGTTCACTGTGGAGTGTGTCATACGTATGTGAAGTGGGGCAATGAGCTAGAGTTGCAGAGCCTAAAAGACAGAGGCGTCGAAGCAACGGTCAAGCCTCATGGATATGAACCTCCACGCAATACGCTGGACGCATTTTTTACGTAACAAGCGTGATTTCTCACAAAGAGCGCGACATTCATCTTCGGCTCGAAGGTTCACTTAGCGAATCATACAAACAGATAAACAGTTCCAACTGTTAACACACAGACAACACCGTATAGAACAAAAAGCGTAAATCGGCGATAATGCGACGTTGCAGAAGCCGTCTCAGTACGCCTCAAAGAAGCCTTGTTTGAATCATGTTGTGGAAAACCACACAAAAATGATTTGCAGGGCTTGCAGAAATCAAACGCATCATGCAAATATAGAAACGCCACGGAGGATGAGTCCGTGGCGTTAGGTTCCATCAGCGGGTTAGACTAACGGGGGTTAAGAAGATGACGATCAGAAGATAGCCGAGGGGTCCATAAGACCCTGATGTCAGACTAAGGTCCGGCGTCGCCGTCCTCATATCTCCGCGATGCGGGGACGGCTCTCTAATATTCACTTGAGTTGGAGCAGTCAAGAAATGGCGACTGAAAATGAGACGAAATCCTCTTACGAGGCCGTGTTAGCCGATCTTCGTGCGCAACGAGAGAGGATAGACAACACAATCCGTGTGCTAGAAACAATGAGCGCACTCGGCCTCGTTAATAATCAAGGTTCGCAAGATTTCCGCAACACGCCATCTAACCCAAGTCAGAATGCCAACGATGCCCTTTCTGAGGGAGAGTTTCTGGGGATGTCAATTGTTGACGCCACAAAAAGGTTGCTGGCAATCCGCAAAAGGCAAATGGGCAATAAGGAAATTGCAAAAGAGCTAGCAGCTGGGGGCCTTGTCATGAACTCTGCTGACCCGATTAATATCGTTGGTTCGGTGATGACACGACGATTCAACCAAGTTGGAGACGTGGTCCGTGTTGGGCGCGGAACTTGGGGGCTTAAAGAATGGTATCCTAATCGCACTTTTAAGGTGCCGAACAAAATTCAAACACTAACTGGTGATGACGTCGAGATCGACGCTGCCAGGACGGAACTTGACGAACTGATTGATGGAGTTGTGGCGAGTGAAAACGTAGTTGCGTGAGACACACTACCACGGTTTAGAGATGCGGTTATGACGGCACTAGTCTACTGCTCGAATTGATTCACCATCGCTAAATTCACATCAGCGACGTGGGCTTCCGTTGTTATTCTTCGACCAAAATAATCGAATAACACATTGCCAAACAGAAGATGTAGGTTCCATTTCATTCCACAGCTTTTCGACCCGTTAAGGTCGATAAAGCAACAAACGAGCAAGGCCTATCGGTAGCTTTTATCAAATCTATCCCATCACCCGTTGCTAGCAATTTGTCGATTTCGAGCGACGGAAACACTTTCGAGAGCCTTTCCAAAGCAATTGCTACGGCTGGCGTCGGCGGACACATGTTTGGGATAAAAGGTTTACGGGCATTCTCTACGTCTGACCGTTTGCAGGCTATTCCAGCCGCCGACAGAATGGACGCAAATTGTTCCGCTGATCTGCCATGAACCTTATGTTCTAACCCAGCTTGGGACTTTCGCCATGCAGCACACAACACTTGCCGCAGTCGATTAAGGTCAGGATCGGTCTTACGAAGGTACTTGGCACCTTCCTTAGATAAAGCCGACTGAGACAGAACGAACACGCCCAGTTCACGATAATCGGCTTCGGTCTTAATGCAGCGAGGCTTTGCAGATATTGCATAGCTTTCCCAGTATTCCCTCATTTTTGCAAATTGATCGATCGTATCCCAAGGCTCCGTGCAAAATGCGAGGTGGCCAGTGTCGATATCGGTCCATGCAGCTGATGGTCGGCGCTTCCAATCGAACTCCATGTTTAAACGCTTTGACAGCGCTTTTTCAACAAGGTCAGCATTATGCTCAACAATGTCCCGAATGCCTGTTTTCACAAGCAGAGGAATCAAATCGTCAGGCTTTCGGTTGAAAAACATCTTCACAATGTGATCGTTTTGCAGTCGGCTATCGTCCAGATACGACGCCGTATAAATGCCCCCTTTGGCAAGCACGATGTTGACACTGTCGCCTGCATCTGAGCGGCCCTCAATAATCGTTGCCTGTCCACGGGTACGCCAACCTAATGGCTTCCTAACACGATGCTTAATTTCCAACATCGTAGGATCGCCCGTTAAATTATCACGGCTTTGTCCGTACAGCATGGCGAGAGGGCCGTTTGATGCAGCAGCAATATGTTCAGCTGTTGCATTGGTCAGAAATCCATCGGTGGTGCAGCTGAATACGCAAACTTCAGGAGGCAGCGAATTGATGATTTCACCCAGAACTGATCGAACGAAAGACGTGATGTAAGCAGCAAAATATGGATTTGTAATCTTGCTCTCCGGCAATGACTTCATCTCTCTGTCACGCATATCGTAAACACGCTTCTGCCGAAGGCCTTGGGCGGTCTTGCCATAGCTTGAATTGCTCAATTCTTTCCAGAACAAGGCGCTGAGAGAGCCCTTCGGATAGGATGCACGTTTCTTGATGCAGTCGCTAATGAACGGGCCGAATATCGGATTGTTGCTTTGTGTTGGAACAACAACCCCGTGAACAATTCTCAACTTTGCCCCAAGCGATTTTGCTAAAGCGATTTCGGGGGCAGCACAGTCGCTCACTCCCTCACGAGGAAAGACAAGGCCGTTATCAGTACGGATCGGCAATGTCGGAAAACGAACGGATTTAGGAAATTTGAATTCGACACGGGCCATGCCGAGCGTTGTTGGCGTGTAGTCAGCAACCTTAAGCGACACCCGCGTCTTCCGCCATCTTGGCTGTCCAATCAGAGCCATTGCCGTTGGGTAAGCGCTGGATAAATCGTAGTCAGTCCAGTCATCTTCAAACGCCGGACCAAACCAGAATTGCTCGTTGCGGCCACCATGATAGCATTCAGTGGCCAGCGGTATATGCCACTCAACCTCCTGCATATTCACTTCGTCAACTTTTTTAACAAAACGGTTCAGACGCTTGCTGAAATATTTCACTTTGATCTGCTCTTTGCCGAGCAGTTCGTGTGGCTTTAAATTCAGATCGTCTTTCCAAGACTGAAGAAGCAGCTCAACACCAATGCTAGTGAGCGTGGCCGGTACTTTTCGTTTGCCTAAAATGTCTTCACATTGATCGATCAACTGCTGCAAATAACGGACGCATATAACAGCATCATTGATTGCATATTTCTCGAACAGCTCTGGATTTTCTTCAAGCAAAACATCCATATTAATTTTGTAAAACAGATCACGTTTGGGATCAGGATCGAGAACAATTTTCTCCTGACCGACTAATTCCCCAAGAGCTTTAAGGCTCTTTGACGTTGCAGGAGTGAGCAGCATCGTGTCACGAAGTATAACATTTATGTCGACCAACTCATCATCTTCACATTTGAGCAGGTATGGAATGTGTCCATCGATTGATAAAAATGTACTTCGTACGGATGAGATTAATTCAGCAAGGGTTTGAAAATCAGCAAGAGCTGGAAAATCTGCTCGTGTGAAATGCCCTGCAATATAAATTCTGCGTGGTATTGTTTTGATCGATTGAGATTCAATACCTTTAGCAAATGCAAAAATGAGAATGTCTATCAGCTTGAGACGTTCACCGTCATTGGGATAGCAGATGCCGCTCCACTCTTTAGCGTCCGGCTGATTTTTATCATACAGACTGCAATGTATTTGATATGATAACACCTTGTATTTGCCGTCACCGGCACGTATCTCTTCCATAGACATTGGGTTATCAGGCGTTTTAAATTCAGTATCAAAGCCGATGATCAAATATTCAGGAGCTTTATCGGACGTATTTTTTCCGTAAAAGTTATCCCTCTCCACCCATATACAACTTTTACTGAATTTATTGTCTTCAGACCGGATTGTTACTTCTGTTTTACAGTCAGCAAATATGGTTTTGTTTTTCGTAGGCTTCATAAATGTGTCAGCATCCATAGGATCAAAGACAGTCTGCTAGACCGTTCAGTCCTTCCTAGCAGGATGAGGTAAGTTCAACACAAGCTTTTGAATATGTGACGCTAGTCGTTCGTGTCACGTTACACGAAACGGAGTAACATTCAGGGGTTTGTTATACATCAAGTCAGCTTATCAGTCTGAGTGATGTGATGGTGCCGCCTATAGGATTCGAACCTACGACCCCCGCATTACGAATGCGATGCTCTACCAACTGAGCTAAGGCGGCGCTGGCGTTGATGCCAAGGCCGCTCGCATAGCCACCTGCCGTCGCGAATTCAAGCGTCCTTTGTACGCAAATACCCCGGCGGGAAACCACCGGGGTATTTGTTCCATCGGGTAAGACCCGCGTCGATTAGTCTTAACGCAGCAGGTTAAGAACGCCCTGTTGGCTCTGGTTCGCCTGCGCCAACATTGCGGTCGATGCCTGGCTCAAAATCTGAGCCGAGGCGAGCTTCGTAGATTCTGCCGAGAAGTCAGCGTCTTCGATCCGCGATTTCGCTTCTGTCAAATTGGTGGCGGTTGACGTCAAATTGTTGACGGTTGCATCGAGGCGGTTCTGCACGGCACCGATGTTGGCGCGCTGCGTCGCGACCGTGTCGATTGCGGTATCAAGCAGGCCAAGCGCTGTGCTGGCACCACCCGAAGTTGACAAATCGACCGCGGCAATGCCCAGGCCAGCTGCTGTCATTGCAGTAAGTGCAATGTCAACAGTCTCACCGCTTTCAACCCCGGTCTGGATGCTGATCGTTTTTGCAGCATCAATCAGAACAGTTCCGTTAAAGTCGGTCCGCGAGGTGATATCGCCGATCTGTGCAACCAATGCGTCAGCTTCTGCGTCGATCGCGGTACGGTCAGATGTTGCAGCCGTGCCGTTGGCGGATTGAACCGCAAGTTCGCGCATCCGGACGAGGATGTTCGAGATTTCGCCCATTGCGCCTTCAGCGGTTTGCGCCAGCGAAATACCGTCATTGGCGTTACGAACGGCCTGGTTAAGGCCGCGGACTTTGGCATCCATGCGGGTTGCAATGGCAAGGCCGGCGGCATCGTCTTTTGCAGCGTTAATACGCTTGCCGCTCGACAGGCGCTCCATAGCCTGGCCAAGCGAGTTGTTCGCCATACGCGATGCATTTTGGGCGCGAAGTGCGCTCACATTAGTGTTGATTACGGTCATTTTGAATTCCTTTGCTGTCTCTCAAATGGGGCAGCCCGGTTCGGTGAGCAGCCTCGGCAAGCAGAAACGACGGTTTTGGCAAACCCTTTAGCTTTGCGTTGTCGGAATACTGGCGAAGTGCTGCCAATTTCCTCAAAAACCACAGAATTTCAATTACTTTGCAAAACTGGCACGTTGATTGCTTTATCATCCGCACAGGCAATTACGCCGTGGGACCAAAGCATATGTCGACCATTGACCAGAGCCGATTGCTGCAGATGCGCTCTTCGATTCTGAGCCAGAACGGCGCGCTGCAACGTGCCGCCGGACGGGGTGCCGATACCGGCGAAACCATATCAGCGTCGCCATTTGCGAAAACGATGACCGATGCGCTTCAGGTTGTGAATGCCCAGCAAGGCAAGGCAAGTGAGCTTTCGGCTGCATACGAACGCGGTGATACGCACGATATCGTCTCGGTCATGGTCGAACGGCAAAAGGCATCGATCGGGTTCGAGGCAACGATGCAAGTGCGGAACAAGCTGCTTTCGGCGTACCGCGACATCATGAACATGCCGGTTTAACCGATGGCCGAACAGCAAGTCCTCTCTCCGGACGCTCCGCTCGCCAGCAATCAGATGCAGCGCGCAGTTTCGCCGACCATGCCTCCGTTGGGCTTCGGATCATTGCGCGACATTACGAGCCAGCCAGCAGTGCGAAAAGCATTGCCTGCCATTGCACTAACCGGCGCGATCGGATTAGCCGCAATTACCTATTTTGCCTTAAGCACACCTGCGCAGACACCATTGTTCCAGGGCCTCGCCGAAGCGGACAAGGCAGCGGTTGCTGATGCGCTGCAAGCTTCAGGGATCAGCTACAGCCTCGACCCAGGGACTGGCGCAATTTCTGTCGATGCAGGCAAAGTCTACGAGGCACGGATGCTGCTGGCGGGACAAGGCCTACCCAAAGCGCAGCCAAACGGGGACGCGGTTATCGCGTCGCTGCCGATGGGATCGAGCCGAGCGGTTGAAGGCGAAACGCTGCGCGGGGCCCGCGAGGCAGACCTTGCCCGCACGATCGAGGCCATCGATGCCGTCAAAACCGCGCGCGTTCATCTCGCCACTCCTGAGCCTAGTGTCTTCGTCCGCGAAGCGCGTGAACCTGCCGCATCAGTGATGCTGACGTTACAGCAGGGACGAAGCCTTTCCGAAGCCCAAGTGCGCGCCATCCGTCACCTTGTTGCGTCGTCGGTTCCCAGTCTTTCTGCAGACTTAGTGTCTGTAATTGACCAGAGCGGCGCGTTGCTTTCGTCCGATCAAGCAAGCGCCGAAGATAAGATGTTCCAGTTGCAGATGCAGATGGAAGACCGATACCGCCAGGCGGTTGTCGCTTTGCTGACCCCAATTGCCGGTGCAGGCAATTTCTCGGTTGAGGTTAATGCCGATGTTGATGCCAGCGAAAGCCAGTCCACCCGCGAAACCTATCCCAAGGATGACCGTGCATTACGCAGCGAAGAGGGCAACAAGTCAGTCAGCGGATCCGCCGGACAAGATGCCGTCGGCATACCGGGCGCGCTTGCAAACCAGCCACCGCCCGCAAGCGAGCTGACAAACACACCCCCTGGTGCTGAAACTGCCGCAAATGGTGCCGGGACCCAAAGCGAGGAGACCTATACCCGCAGCTTTGACGTAGGCCGTGAAATTGCGGTAACCCATCAACCACAAGGTGGTTTGCGTCGCCTATCTGTCGCCGTCGCGTTGCGCGATGGACAAGGCGCAAAGAAGCGCTCGGCTGGCGATGTCGCCGCGCTCGAAAATCTGGTCAAAGGTGCCGTCGGTTTCAATGCCGAGCGCGGTGACGTTGTCGCTATTTCAGCGCGCCCGTTCGCCGAACAGACCGAGACACCAGTCAACTTTTGGGACCAGCCTTGGTTCTTTCCAATGGTTCAACAAATTGGCGCTGTCCTCGCCGCTTTGGTAGCCTTCATTTTCATCGGACGCCCGTTAATGAAAGCGGCGAAGGGACGGATGGCAGCTGCCAAAGAGCAGGCAGAAACCGAACAGCAATTATTGGCTGTAACAAGTAACCCACGTGCATCCAAAGAAGTCACGATCGAAATGATCGAAGCTGCGCCAAGTTACGAAGCACGCGCAAATCTGGTCCGTTCGTTTATCCGTCAAGATCCGGAACGTGCGGCTCTGGTTGTGCGCCAGATGATTGGGGAGCGTTCCGATGGATGACGATATCCTGGAAGGCGAAAATGAAATATCTGCGCCGCGCATCGGTGGCGGGCTGTCCGCTGCGATCTTGCTGATGCTGCTTGAGGACAATGATGCCTCTGCGATTTTGCAGCATCTCGATCCTGCTGAAGTCAAATCATTGGGCAAGGCCATGTTCGAAGCATCGAGCGCGACCGAAACCGATGTTGAGGCCGCGCTTGAAAAGTTCGTCAATAACAACCGCACTCTATCATCCTTGGCAGTAGGCGCGCCAACCCGAATCCACGGCATGATGCATCAAGCATTGGGCGATGTCCGCGCCGGGCCAATTTGGACCGAAATCGCGCCGAAGAAAAGTTCGATAGCGCTTGAAGCGCTTAACTGGATGGACATTGCGACGATTTCAAAATTGGTTGCGACCGAACATCCGCAAGTGGCAGCCATTGTCCTGTCTGCATTGCCACCCGAGACCGCCGCTCAGGCAATTGCGGGGCTTGATGAAGCGACGCAATCCGATCTGTTGTTCCGGTCTGCCACTTTGAGCCAAGTGTCAACTGAAGCGATTGAGGACATCGAAGCGATTTTGGCCAAACATGGACCAAGCACGCAAAACGCAATGCTTAAAATGGGCGGTCAAAATGATGTCGCCAAAATCGTCAACAATCTGTCGCGACCACTTGCCGAAAAGTTGCTGAAGTCCATTCGCAAAAAGGACAGGCAGTTGGCCGACGCAATCGAGGAAGAAATGTTCGTCTTCGAAGATCTCGCCAATCTCGATACGAAATCGTTGAGCGCAGTGCTCCGTAATGTGGAAGCCGACAGGCTGGCGCTTGCCATAAAGGGTGCAGACGCTGCACTCGCACAAAAGATGCTCGGCACGCTGTCGGCACGGGCCGCTCAAACCATTACCGACGAGATTGCCGAAATGGGGCCCGTCAGCAGGGCAGATGTCGAAGAAGCGCAAAAGGCGATTATCGCTGTTGCAAGATCGATGGCGGCGTCGGGCGAAATCATGCTTGGGCCGCAAGGTGCCGACTATGTTTGAGGCAACGACACTCTCCCTGACCGATATCTTTGAAGCGCGCAGCGACTTCAAACCGCGTCGAATTTCTTCGTCTGCGCCCGTGCAACGGCCAGAAGCTGAAGACCGATACAGTGTTGGGCTGGCCGATGGACAGACGCTTGCAGAAACCGCCTTTGCCGTCGAGCGCCAAAGGCTGCTTAACCTCATCACCAGCGCCGATGCATTGCAAGCTGAAGACAATGCAGAGATTGGTTTCCTGCTCGACAATAGCATTCGCCAGATCGTGCGAAATATCATTGGTGAAATCGCGCTTGATCCTGGCTTTTTGGAGCAGCAGATTTTGGCGGCAGCTGCGCTTCTGACCGAAGCAGACAAGGGCCGCCACATTTGCTTGAACGCTGATGATCTTGCGTTGCTGTCTGGTATTCGCCTTCCATTGCCATGCAAGGCCGACCCAGATCTTCCGGTTGGCAGCATCCGGATCGAATGTTCCGAAGGTTGGATCGAACATGGACCCGCCTTTGCATTGCAACGTCTGGACGACGCGCTTCGTTCTGCCGGAGACGCACCATGACAAGCCGTATCGCAACTGCTCTTTCCGCTCGACTGGCTTCGACTCGGCATATTATCAACCAGCCATATCATGTCGGCTTGTTGGCCGCGCATAATGGCGTGTTTTTTGAAGCGACAGGCTTTCCTTACCCATTGGGCACCGCTGCGCAGATCAGCACATCAGGTGACCAGGTTATGGACGGCGAAGTCGTCGGTTTCCGCGGCAATCGCGCCATCATCCAGCCGCTTGGCGCAATGGCCGATATCGGTAATGGCGCAACGGTTACCGCAGTTGGCCGCAATGATCTTGTTGAAGTCGGCGACGCTTTACTAGGGCGCGTAATCGACGCGATGGGCGATCCAATCGATGGTCGCGCAAGGCCAATTTGCAATGACCGCAGCGGATTGCTGGGCGGCAGTAAAAACCCGCTCAATCGTGGCCGTGTCAAGCGAGTTATTGACACCGGGGTTAAGGCAATCGACGGCCTTCTGACCATTGGCGAAGGTCAGCGCGTTGCGCTTATTGCTGGGTCGGGCGTCGGCAAATCGGTACTTATGGGTCAAATTCTGCAGGGCATTGATGCCGATATCATCGTTGTTGGCCTGATCGGCGAACGCGCCCGCGAAGTCACCGATTTTGTCGAAAGCAAATTGAACGACACGATCCGGGATAAAACCGTGGTTGTGGCGGTTGCCGCCGACCAAGTGCCGTTGCTTCGCCTGCGAGCTGCAATGCGCGCAACAGCGATTGCTGAATATTTTGCGATGAAGGGCAAGCGCGTACTGCTGTTGATCGACAGCCTGACTCGAATTGCGCATGCGCAACGGGAGATCGGGCTGGCCCTTGGCGAACCGCCAACGATGAAGGGCTATACCCCCTCATCGCTTGCGTTGATCCCGCAGCTCGCCGAGCGCGCCGGTGTTGACAAGCAATCGGGCGGCTCGGTCACAGCGCTGTACACGGTGTTGGCAGATGGTGGTGACCTTGATGATCCGGTCGTCGACGCTGCCCGCGCCATCGTTGATGGCCATATCATATTGTCGCGCACCATGGCCGAAAATGGAATTTTCCCGGCGATCGACATTGGCCGGTCATTGTCTCGGTTGATGAACGATATCGTCGACGCGCCGCACCTTGCGGCTGCGGCGCGGTTCAGGCAACTCTGGTCAAGCTTTGAACAGGGCCGCGACCTGGTCATGATGGGTGCATATGCGGCGGGTAGCGACCCAGTGTTGGACGAAGCGATTAGGCGTCGCGACGATATGCTCGCGTTCATAAGTCAGCCCTTGAATAGCCTCACCTGTTTTCCCGAAGCTCGGGACAGCGTTATCGAAGGCTTTGGCCGGTGAGCGCTCGTACCAGCATCCAGGACCGAATCCTTAAAATCCGTTCAGTAAAACGTCGAATGGCTGAGCGGCACCTCGCGCAATCGGAAATCGAATTGCGCAACATGAACGAGCTTGCCGAACGGATTGATTTGGTACGACAGGGCTTGGGCATCACCAGCGGTGTGCAGCATGGTGTGCAGTTGCGCGCCAATAGCGAAATGATTTCGCGGCTTGATAACGCCAAACGGTCCATCGCCGCACCGGCTGCGGCCGCAGCGGACAACCGAGACCATAAAATGGAACTTCTCGTTGCCGCGCGTCAGCGTGAAACAGGCGCGGAAAAGCTCGCGAATTCGGCTGCAAAGCAAGCGCGTTTGGTAGCTGAAATGCGTGAAAATGCGATGCGGATATTCCGGAACATCGCCGCTGTGGAAGGGGAGCAGCCATGACACATCTGGCTACAATTCAATTATTCTTGCCCGCCGCGCCGGTCTCGCCGACAACGCCTGCTGCAGTTGCCTTTGACGACATTTTTGCAAGTATCACAGCACCAACGCCGCATGCTTGTCCTCCCTGCTCGCCCCCCCGGCCCATGCAGAACCATCCCGTGTCCATATTGGATGTTGCAGCAGCTTTTGCGCTGCAAAAACCGATGCTGCCAATGAGCGAACCGGAAGTTACGCTTGATCCGCAGACGCAACTTCAGTCCCAGGCGCAACCAGACGAGGTAAAAGCCGAGACTGGTCCCATCCAAAATGAAAAATCTGAAGGCGTTCAAGTCGCGACACCAATAATGGCTCAGCCATCATCATCCGGCAAGAACCAGAAAGATCTTGGTTCGGAAACCAAGATAGATCTTGGTTCGGAAACCCGGAAGGCTGGCTTCGAACAGCAGGTGCAACTCGTTCCACAACCAGCTGTCCCGGTTCTGGCGCAGATGTCGCCAACTTCGGAGCAGGTGCGGGCTGCTGGGGTGAATTTGAAAAGTACTGTTGATCCGGAACTGAAGCCAGCAATGCTTGGTGTCTCGTCATTACCAACACAAATCGACATGCCAAAGGCGGCTAAACCCAAGCTCATGATGGCTCTGGTTCCGGAAGCCAGGCAGGCCAACGTTACTGACACTGCAACTGCGACTGACAACAGGCTGCTTCAGTTGCCATCTGTGCCGCAGGTTGCGCCAACGGTGGCCCAGGCCGCGACACCGGTTCTCGAGATACAAGTAACCGTGCAGACATTGGACATGATGCAAGATGCACTTTGGTTGGACAATCTGGCGCGTGACATCACCGCGAGCGCGGCGACCGACGGCAAGCTTCAGTTCCGGCTGTTGCCTGAATTTCTCGGCAAGCTCGACATCGCGCTCACGCACAAGGACGACCGCGTCGACATTGCAATGCAGGCGAGCACCGAGGCTGCGGCACGGATAATCTCTGGCGATCAGCCACGACTGATCGAAGAATTGCGTCAGTCGGGCGTCAAGGTCGGCAATTTCGAGATGTTCAGCGGACAGCAAAATGGCGCGTCAAAACAGCACAGCCAACAGCCGTCATCACCTCCGCCCGCCGCAGCAACAGAATCCAAACCACAGCGTCAACGCAATCGCGATTCGCGCTTCGCCTAACAGAAAGCTTGATGAAATGACGAAAGCAAAATCAACTGTCGAGACCGATGCAAAGCCGAAAAAGGGCAGAAAAATGCTGCTCATCGGTATCGGCGCAATCACACTGTTGGCGGGGGGGGCCGGTGCAGGCGTTTATCTCACCGGTGGAGTGACTGGAAATCAGCCCGCAGAAGATCCGCGCCGACCGAAACTGGTTGAGCGATCCGATGAGCCAGCAGAAACGCCTGCGGCAGGCGAAGAAGGCAAGCTTGTGCTGAAGGAAGGCACCGTTTCGGTCAAAAACGACCGAGTGCCGGTTGACCCCAAAAAATACGAAGTAACCTATATCGGATTGGAGCAGAGTTTTACCGCCAACCTCGCCGATGGTGCAGGTTTCGTTCAACTGGGCCTTAGCCTTTCGACATATTATGACAGCAAGGTAGTCCAGAACATCGAACGTCAGGGCGTGCCGATCCGTTCGGCTGTGTTGATGATATTATCGCAGCAGGACGCTGCGGTGCTTTCAACGCCTCAAGGCAAACAATTGCTTCAGCGCGATCTGACCGATGCCATCAATCAGGTACTTCGTGACAAAGAGGGCTTTGGCGGCATCGACAATGTCTATTTTTCCAATCTGGTGATCCAATGACCGCCGTCAGCCTCATGCCCTCCGGTCAGCAAGAAGCCGACTTCGACAACCTGATGGTGGTTTTCGAAAAGCTCGCCCGTTCGTTTCAGGAGATTTTTTCGCAAGGCACCAAGATTGAGGCTAAAGCCGGCCCGATAACGCATGCGCGCTATCCCGAATGGCGGATCAGCCAGAATCCTTTTGGAATTTTGCTCCGATATGCGCCGGGCACTACTATCGGCGATGTTGTTATTCACATTCCAGGTAACCTGATCAGCCAGATCATCGATATCGCTTATGGCGGCAATGGCCAGATTGCGACGCGAGGCTCATTTTCGCACACCGAAATCCGTTTCATCGAACGATTGGCCAACAAGTTGCTCCCGTTATTGGGAATGCATGCGAGCGATGGAATTGCCCCGCAAAGCAGGTTGCTTGAAATGCAAACAGACATATTGGCTTTTCAATGGCCGAAATCCTGTGACCAGATCGTCGTAGCCAGCATTTTTGTCGAATGTCCCGATATTAAGTCTGCGACAATCAGCTGTTTCATGAACGTTGCGACCGCAAAACAAATCATTGAGGGACTGTCTGAGAAGCAAGCACCCAGTGCTGACACCAACCCGGTATGGAAGGCAAAAATGCATTCGGCCGCGTTACGCGTTCACCTGCCAGCACGCGCGGTTTTAACTCGCGCTGAATTCCCCGCTGCCCGGCTGCTCAGCCTGGCCCCCGGCGACATTTTACCCATATTATTACCAAACCAGGTCCCCCTGACTGTTGCTGGCCGCCCATTTGCGCGCGGCACTATTGGTGAGGCCAATGGCCGAGCCGCCCTTAAAATCGAACATATCGAAGGATCAGATCATGAGTGACATGACCGAAGCTCCCAATTTACGACCAGCCGACCGGGCCGCCAACATCGACCTGCTTTCCGGCATCTCATTGCGCATGTCAGTCGAAGTCGGTTCGGCATCGATTACATTGGCTGCCCTGCTTGAATTAAGCGAAGGCAGCGTTGTCGAACTCGACCGCCAGGCAAATGATCTGCTCGATATTCTGGTCAACGGAACTTTAGTGGCCAAAGGAGAGATCGTTGATGTGAATGGCCGCTATGGCGTCCGTGTCGTCGATGTCGTATCTGCCGACCGCCGCTTGGCCGGGATGGAGCGCCGGTCATGATCGTCGAATATTTCGTCCGGCTTTTCCTGCTTATCCCGCTGATCGGCGGACTTGCTTGGGGATCGCTTTGGCTTTGGAAACGCGTGCAGCTTGGCCTTCCAGTCAAGTCCGAATGTAATCGCCCGGTTCGCGTTGTGGATGCCGTCGCGCTCGGCGCAAATGGAAAATTGCTGGTCGTCGAATTTAATGGCGACACGTTGCTGCTTGGTGTCTCGCGAAGCGGGATCAGCAGACTGGCATCCGGGGACAAGGGCGCGTTCGATGCGTAAGTTCTGGATAATCTGCATGCTGGCCATCGCCCTGTTCTCAGGCGATGCCGCGTTTGCCACATCCACTGGTGCAGGAATCGAAAAGGCATTGCAGACCGTGTCAGGCGACGGCCGCCCGCTGTCGCTGTCGCTTCAAATCCTGCTGCTGATGGGTTTGCTGACGGTATTACCGTCGCTGATATTAATGATGACCAGTTTTACCCGGATCATCATCGTGCTATCGATATTGCGGCAGGCACTTGGGCTCCAACAGACGCCGCCCAATCAGGTCTTGGTCGGCCTGTCGCTGTTTCTGAGCATTTTTGTCATGCAGCCGGTGTTCACCACAATCAACACCCAGGCACTTGAACCTTATGGCCGCGACGAGGTGACATTCGAGCAGGCTGTATCGACGTCCGCCGCCGCAATGCATGGTTTCATGATCAAACAAACGCGTAAATCCGACCTCGCATTGTTCAGTGACATTGCCAAGGCAGGCAAATTTGCCAAGCCTGCCGATGTGCCGTTTTCGATCTTACTGCCAGCCTTCGTCACCAGCGAGCTGAAAACCGCGTTCCAGATTGGCTTCATGATATTCCTGCCATTCCTTATCATCGACTTGATCGTCGCATCCGCGCTCATGTCGCTTGGCATGGTTATGCTATCGCCGACCATCATATCGATGCCGTTCAAACTGCTGCTGTTCGTGCTGGTCGATGGTTGGGCGCTGACCATGGGATCGCTTGCCAGTTCGTTTGTGAGTTAGCCGAATGGACCAGGATTATTTCATCGGCGTGGCTCAACAGGCGCTTTGGATATTGGCGCTTGGATCAGCTCCGATCTTGATACCCGCGCTGATCGCAGGCGTCGTGCTCGGCATGGTTCAGGCCGCGACCTCGATCAACGAACAGACGCTGAGTTTCGTGCCCAAGCTTATTGTCGTCGCCGTAACGCTGGCCCTTTTCGGGTCCAGTATCATGATCTTGCTGGTAGACTTCACCAAGGATATTTTCGCGCAGATTCCGATGCTGGTACAATGATTCCAGCGGGATTTGAAAATGTCGAACAGCAATTGCTGGTCTGGATGCTGGCGATGATCCGCCCAGGCGCTGCGTTTCTGGCCGCGCCGATGTTCGGCGCAGGCGCTGTGCCCGTCCAATTACGACTGATACTCGCTCTGGCTGTCGGCATCCCGTCGGCAACTGCGGCAAATATGGCGCTGCCAGCTGCTGGGATCATTTCAGTGCCCGGATTTTTGATGATCGCTGCCGAAGTTGTGGCAGGATTGGCGCTTGGCTTTGTCATCCAGATTGCGTTCGCTGCGGCATTGGTCGCAGGCGAGGCAATCAGTAACGCGATGGGTTTGGGTTTTGCGTCAATGGCTGACCCAACGGGTGGTCAGTCAAGCCCAGCGGTCGGGCAGTTTCTGTCGATGCTGGCCATGTTCCTTTTCCTGGCTGCCAACGGCCATCTGACGTTGATTTCCATAATTGCCGAAAGCTATCGCGCGCTGCCGCCTGGTGACGCGTGGCTTTCCTTCAAGGCCATTGGCGGAATTACCAAATTCGGCGGCCTTGCATTTTCGGCCGGACTTTCAATTGCCCTGCCCGTTGGATTTGCACTTGTTCTAGTTCAGATCATCATGGCCATGATCGCGCGTTCAGCCCCGACGCTTAATTTGTTTGCCGTCGGAATGCCCGCAGCATTGCTCGCCGGGATATTGCTGATGGGAATGGCGACCCCCGTGATGGCTGATACCATCACGCACGCAATCCGGCTTGCACTTGACCAGGCGCAGGCAATTGGAGGTGGCGGTGGCTGACGCACCCGAAAAGGACCAGCAGACTGAAGCGCCAACCCAAAAGCGCAAAGCCGATGCGGTCAAGGAAGGCGACGTGCTGGCGTCCAAGGAATTGGCAACTGCGCTGATGATGCTTGCAGGCACCGCATGGTTGATTGCTCTTGGCGGCTGGTTTTTTGAATCGAGCAAGATGCTGCTTAAAAGCGGCTTGTCGCTCGATCTTTCAGATCCTGACCGGTTTGAACCGCTTGATGCGCTGTCGGGCGCGCTTTCTGATCTGGCATTGCCATTTGCGGGTTTGCTGATCCTTTCGATATTTGCGGCACTCGCTGGACCTGCAATGCTCGGGTCTTTGGGTATGCGCGGCAAGGCAATGGCATTCAAAGGCAGCCGAATCAGTCCAATCGCCGGATTGAAGCGCATGTTCGGCACGCAGGGGCTCATCGAACTTTTGAAAGCTACCGCCAAGGTCGTTGCGCTGGGTTATGCCGGCTATTGGGCTATCTCAGGCGAGATTGCATCATTGCCCGGTTTGGCAGCAACCGACCCTGCCTCCGCCGTTGGCTTTATCGGCGATAAGATCATCGTGACCATCGCCATGCTTGCAGCCGGACTTGTCTTGATTGCAATCATCGATGTGCCCGTTCAGTGGCTGCAACGCAACCGGCGGCTCCGTATGTCGAAACAGCAGCTTAAAGAGGAAATGCGCCAAAGCGAAGGTGCGCCCGAGCTTAAACAGGCATTACGCATGCGCCAGCAGGAAGTGGCGATGTCGTCAGCACGCAAGGGAATGGCCGACGCCAGCGTTGTCCTAACCAATCCTACTCATTTTGCCGTCGCGCTTCGCTATCGTCCCGGGCTGGATGCTGCACCAACGGTTGTGGCGCGCGGTCGCGGCGACGTGGCCTTGGCGATTAGGGCATTGGCCAAGGAAAACCATATTCCGACGCTTGAATATCCGCAGCTTACCCGCGCGATTTACTTTACCACGCGGACCGGACGCGCTGTGTCCGAAGATCTGTATGTCGCGGTCGCCGCCATTCTTGCTTTCGTATTCCGGCTTGAAAGTACGCTTGCGAATAATCTGGTCAAGCCAGTCGTCGACGTTCCCTCCACTAAACGCTTCGATGCCGATGGCCGCCGGTCGGCCTAAATTCACTGCCACGGCGGTCGTATAGGGGCATGAAGGAACTCGATATGCTGACATCAATCGCTAACAATCTGGGCTTTGGTTCGGGCATCGATACCGCTGCGCTGGTTGCCGATCTTGCCGCAGCATCACGTACGCCAAAAGTGCAGCGCTTCGACGCATTGACCCGCGCAAATCAGGCAAAAGTAAGCACATTGGCACAAGCGCGCAGCGACCTCGACAGCTTCGCCGACTCGCTTGCGGATTTGGCAGCAGGTGGGACATTGCGGAGCCAACCAGTAACATCGAATGACGGCGCGATAACGGTGACATCAGCCCCGGGTACGTTGCTCGGTAGCTATGCTGGCGAAATTGTCGTCAACAGCCTTGCCAAGGCACAAACCATTTACTCCGGCTATACAGGTTCCGGGACCGATCCCATCGGCCAAGGCGGCATGACGTTGACCGTGGGGACCACAAGTTATGCGATCACGGTAGGAGCCTCCAACGACAGCCTAAATGGTCTTGCCAGCGCGATCAACGCAAGCGGCAGCAGGATTCAGGCCAGCGTCATCAACGACGCTGGGAATTTCCGCCTCGTCCTGAAAGGCGAAAGCGGCGCAGCGAAGGCGTTTACGTTGGCCGCCGACGCTGGGGCGGATCCTGGTCTGTCACAATTCACGAGCGGTCAAATGACCGTGGGCCAGACCGCGAGTGATGCCGCATTTACCGTCGATGGTGTTGCCTATACCCGCGCAACCAACAGCTTTTCCGACGTGGTTCCCGGGATGAACATTTCGCTTAAAAAAGCTGACCCGCTGTCGGCGATATCCATCAGTTCGACCCGACCCAACGATGTGTTGAAACAGACATTGGGCGATTTCGTTTCGGTGTTCAACACGCTCAAAAACGACACCCAATCGGCTCGCTTATCCAATAATGGCAATCCTGCGCTTCGCGCATTCGAGCGGCAGTTGAGCGCGTTTATCGCGCAACCACTTACTGGCGATGCCAATATCCGATCTCTGTCCGACGTTGGAATATCGACCAATCGTGACGGCACGATTGCACTCAATAGTGCGAAGCTGGAAATTGCATTGCGTGATTTTCCGGACGCGGTTGAAGCGATCTTTAATCCGCCACGCGATACCACGCGTACCGAAGCCACCGATCCCGGGATTGCATTCGCATTGGACGCGCTGCGTGATGCTGCGGTGGCGAGTAATGGAGCACTAGAGCAAGTCCGCTCATCCTTGCAGCGCGAAGCCGACAATATATCGAAAAACCGCGACCGGATGGAGCAGCGCGAAGCCGCGTACCGCACGCGACTTGAAAAGCAATATGCGGGGATGGACGCGCGGATTGGTGCGTTGAAGGCAACGCAGAGCTATCTCGAGCAGCAGATCAAGCTGTGGAATAATAGCGACAGCTAAAGCCGATGCAGCCCAAAACCCACCCTGCGATTGCCAGTCAACATTACCGCATGCTCGACTTGCAAAGCCGTGTTGCCAGCGCCAGCCCACATGGGCTGGTCGCGCTGCTGTACGAAGAACTTTTGCGCTCACTTGACCTTATCTCCGCCAATCATGCGCAAAGAAAAGTGATTGCAGGCAACACGCATTTGAGTAAGGCGCTGTCGATTATCGTCGCGCTCCAGGGCAGTCTTGATTTTGGGAACGGCGGCGAACTCGCCCCTGTACTGAACCGCATCTACCGTTCGGCGGCGCGCAGCCTGAATGAAGCAGCGAGAGACGACGATATTACCAAGGTCAAATACGTGCGATCAGCGATCAGCGATATCGCCAATGCTTGGCAGGCGCTCACCTGATCAGCCGCCGTTGAGCACCCAGCCGACGCTGATCTGGGTGGCCGCCAGCGGGACATCCAGCCGCGCCTCGCTAAAATCAACCTTTGCGCCTGGCGCAAGCGAGCGAACCTTAGGTTTCATTTTCCAGCTGTAAACCGGCCTACCGCCAGCATCCTTCAGCGTAACCAGCATTTCGGGCACATCTTGCGCGGTGCTTGTAGGATTGACGATGCTACCGCTGGCAATGAAATATGGCGTGCCATCTTCGCGCTCATTCAGTTCGAGATTTTCGTTCAGCACGATCTTCAGGTCAGGCTCGGCGCTGGCCATTCCCAAACCGATATTCGGCACGCCATAATACCACACCGCACCACCGATCGCCGCAACAATCAACGCGAAAGCAACAGCCGCCATCGTCCACAATTTGGCTGGATTGCGGCGGGGTTTAAACGGCGGCTCATGCGCAAAATGGCTTTGCGGCGGAAGTTCTTCAAAATAGGTCGCCGCGCGCGCTACTGACGGTTCGACAAAAACTGCCGATGGTTCTGGTATACCCTCAGCATCGAAACGCGCGAAACTCGGCTGAGCCGGCTCCGCGCGGGGCTGCTCCACCGGAGGTGGGGGTGATGGCGTAGGCGGTGGGGCCACCACTGCCGGAAGTTCTTCTTCCGCTGGAGCCGCATAAGCAGGCGCTGCAACAGGCGGCGCGGGCGCAACCGGCGGGATCGCCCCTCCTTGAAACCAACTATGTTTGCAATTGGCGCACCGAACCTGACGCCCATCCATGCCAATGGCACTATCCGGCACGACATATCGGGTGCGGCAGGAGGGGCAGACTAGCAGCATTGCCGTGCATAAACATCAGGCGCACGCGAGTTGCAACCCTGCTGTAATAAAATGCTGTGGACGGCGGTATCGCCGGGTCAATCCTATGGTTAATAGGCTTTGCCCCGACATGCGGTTTGTGCCATCTCGATTGCCTATGCAAAGCGTGGTGGAATTCGACAATGTGGGGCTGCGATACGGGACGGGGGCGGAAACGCTAACCGACCTAAGTTTTACGCTTTTCCCTGGCAGTTTCTATTTCCTGACCGGTGCCTCGGGTGCGGGAAAAACCTCACTTTTGAAGCTACTGTATCTGGCACACCGCCCCAGCCGCGGTGCTATCAAGATGTTCGGGTATGATGCCATCACATTGCCACGCGATCGCCTTCCCGGTTTCCGCCGCCGTATCGGCGTGGTTTTTCAGGATTTCCGGCTGGTGCAGCATCTGTCGACCTTTGACAATATCGCATTGCCGCTTCGCATCGCGGGCATTCAAGAGAAAGACCTGCAAGGCCCGGTCACCGAAATGCTGGCATGGATCGGCCTGACCGAACGCGCCGACGCCCGGCCTGCCACGTTATCAGGAGGCGAACAGCAGCGCGTCGCGATTGCTCGCGCAGTGATTGGCCGTCCCGAAATGCTCGTGGCCGACGAGCCAACAGGCAATGTCGACCCCGATATGGCGCTGAGATTGTTGCAGCTGTTCGCTGCTCTCAACAAGCTTGGCACTACCGTGGTCGTGGCGACGCATGACATCCACCTGCTGCAAGAAGTCGACGGCGCGCAGATGATGCGGCTCGATAAGGGCCGATTGTCCGATCCGACGGGCTCGCTGAAGCACCCGCCGCGCCCGCTGGTTCTCAAAAACTGATGCTGCTTGATTTCGCCCTGCCCACGCATGATCGCAAACTGATCCCCGAGGGCCGGCTTTCGGGGCAAATGCCCTGGGTGATTGCGATCATGCTATTTTTGACCTTGCTGGTGGCTGCAGCTGGACTAACACTGGCCGATGCGGCGCGCAAAGGCGGCGATGACCTGGCGCAGCAAGTTACGGTGCAGATTATCGAGGCGGATCCGGCACGACGCGCCACCCAGCGCGCAGCAGTTGCAAAAGCGATGCGCGGTTTACCCGGCGTCGTATCGGTTAAGCCGGTAACCGATTCAGAAGTTCGCAACCTGCTTGAGCCATGGCTCGGCACCGGGGTCATTGACGCCGATATTCCGGTTCCTGCTTTGGTCGATGTCCGTTTTGGCAACTTGCCCACAGACGCCATGCTGAAACAATTACAGGACCAATTGCGACCAATCGCGCCTAACACCAGACTGGATTCGCACAGCAGCTGGATGGCACCTTTCTTCCAGTTGATGTCAGCGCTTGTCCTGCTTGCGGGCGCTGTATTTTTGCTTTTACTCGTAGCGACATCAGCAGTCGTCGTACTGGCCGTCCGCAGCACGCTCAACACGCATCGGGGCACGATCGAGATCATGCACATGATGGGCGGCACCGATTTGCAGGCAGCGCGGCTGTTCCAAAGGCGGGTCGCACTCGATGCGCTACTTGGCGGCGTCGTCGGCTTCGGGGCGGCGGCCGCGGTCATATTAGCCATTGGCGGGCGTTTTGCAGCCGCTGAACCCGGATTGCTCGCGGCCGCCTCGTTCCCGTGGTATGGCTGGGCAATATTGGCGTTCATTCCGCTTGCGGTGATGGGTCTCGCCATGCTTATGGCGCGTTGGACAGTGATTTCGGCGCTCAAGAAAATGCTATGATCAGACGGTTATTATCATTCATCCTGCTGGCATGGGCGCTTGGTTTTGCCTGGTTTGCGCTGCTTCTGCCGCAACCTGCAGAGATGGCCAATACCGACGCCGTAGTCGTCCTGACCGGCGGGCCAAACCGGATTGATCGCGGCTTGGAGATACTCAAAGCGGGCAAATCCAAAAAAATGCTGATCTCGGGCGTCGACCGCGATGTGCGACCGCCTGAATTGGCCGCACAATATGCAGGGTCCGACAGATATTTCGATTGCTGCATCGATTTGGGATTTGCTTCGGTCGACACCCGTTCGAACGCGCTGGAGACGGCGCGGTGGGCGGCGCGGAACAAGGTCAAGACGCTGCGGTTAGTTACGCATGACTGGCACATGCGGCGCGCACGTTTTGAACTCGATAGGGCATTGCCCTCCAGCATCATGGTGACCAACGACGCCGTAGCAACCAAGCCTTCACTCCGCGCATTGTTCAAGGAGTATAACAAATATTGGCTGCGGGCGCTGGCGGCGCTGGTCGGGATTTAACGTGATCTCCGCGATCCGCACGCTTTTATACACTATCATATTTTTTGGTGGTTCGATCTTCCACGCCGTCACCGCTTTCATCGGCAGCCTGACCTCGCCGCGTCTGATGCACTGGGCGGTGCGTGGCTGGTCGCGATATCAGCATTTTTGTGCACGATGGCTATTGGGCATTAAAGTCAAAATCGATGGCGATATGGCTAACAAACCGGTGCTTTACGCCATCAAGCATGAAAGCATGTACGAAACGATCGACATGCCTCGGGTTTTTCACCGGCCGTCGGTGGTCGCCAAAAGGCAGCTTTTCGACATTCCGTTCTGGGGCAAAGCCGCGTTGGCTTACGGTATGATCCCGGTAGACCGCGAAGGCGGCGCCGGCGCTTTGCGCGATATGCTGACGCGTGCACGTAGATTGCTCGCAGATGGCCGACCGATCATCATTTTCCCCGAAGGCACACGCGTGATCCACGGCGAAGCACCGCCGCTGCAGTCGGGCTTTGCCGGCCTTTACAAAATGCTGAACGTACCGGTTGTACCGGTCGCAGTTGACAGCGGCAAGTTGATGCCGCGCAACCATTGGCTGCGCAAATCCGGCGTCATCACCTATAAGGTCGGCGAAGAAATACCGGCTGGATTGCCAAGAGCAGAAGTCGAGGCGCGGGTACACATCGCGATGAACGCACTAAACGTTTAGTGTTTGCGCCCAAAATCGGGCACATCATCGTCTTGACCCTGTTCGACAATCGAGCGCCTTATATCGCGGGTCCGGCTGAATAAGGCTTCGAGTTCGTCGCCCTTACCATAGCGGATGGCACGTTGCAGCGCGGTAAGGTCCTCGCTGAACCGCTGAAGCATTTCCAGCACCGCTTCTTTATTCGACAGGAAAACGTCGCGCCACATCACCGGGTCCGACGCGGCAATCCGCGTGAAGTCACGGAAACCGCCTGCCGAATATTTGATGACTTCGCTTTGCGTCACGCCCTGCAGGTCGTCGGCAGTTCCAACGATGGTGTAGGCAATCAAATGTGGCAGATGACTGGTGATCGCCAGCACCATATCATGATGGCGCGCGTCCATGATTTCGACATCGGCACCTAGCCGCTGCCAGAATGTCCGCAGGCGCTCGACGGCAACCTCGGGCGCTTTTTCCGGTGGCGTTAGGATGCACCAGCGGCCTTTGAACAAGGTCGCAAAGCCAGCGTCGGGACCGCTTCTCTCGGTTCCTGCGACTGGGTGTGCGGGGATAATGGTCGCGCCGGGCAGTACCGCCGCCAAAGCTTCGGCGACGCTTTGTTTGCATGATCCAACATCACTGACGATTGCGTCCGCGGGCAGGTCTTCGGCAAACTCCTCTGCAACTGCGCCCATTGCGCCCACCGGCACACAGAGGATAACAAGGTCAGCGTCGGTAACCGCTGCCCCTGCCGTATCGGTAACATCGTCACAAAACCCAAGCGCTACCGCCCTTGCCCGCACGTCCACATCGGCATCATGCCCGGTAATCCGCACATCGGGCATCTGTGCCTTCACCGCCCGCGCAACAGAGGAACCAATCAGGCCAAGGCCGATGATCGTCAGGCGCGCGAACGGCAGCATTAGTTATGCGCTTCGAGTATTTTGCGAAGCGCGGACATCACGCCACGATTTTCGTCTTCGGTGCCAATGGTGATACGCAAGCCATTGCCAAGTCCCTGTCCAGGCAACCAGCGCACGATATAGCCTTCGTCCATTAGGCCCTTATATGCGACCTCGGCGCTGCATTTGCCTTCGAACATCACCATCAGGAAATTCGCCCATGACGGCACCACCTTCAGGCCATGGTTTGACAGCGCGGCAAATTCGGATGCCATCCACTCGCGCCATTCGGTATTGTGCTTACGGCTGCCCTTCACAAATTCCGTGTCGGCCAATGCAGCAATTCCCGCAGCTTGCCCTGCTGCGGTCACATTGAACGGCGCACGGATTCGGTTAAGCGTCGCAATCAGTTCAGGATGGCCGTAAGCCCAGCCTATGCGCTCCGCGGCTAGACCGTAAATTTTGGAAAAGGTACGGGTGATCAGGACGTTGTCGTAGTTCCGTGCGAGATCGAACGAAGCCGGACCGTCATCTTCGAGATATTCGCCATAGGCTTGGTCGAGTACCAGCACGCAATCCCGTGGCAATCCTGCGTGCAAACGTTTCATTTCGCTATCATTCAGATAGGTGCCAGTCGGATTGTTCGGATTGGCAACAAAAACCACGCGCGTTTTATCGGTGACCAGCTCCAAAAGCGCATCGACATCAGTGCCATAATCCTGGTCAGGCGCGACCACGACATTGGCAGCGCATTTGCGCGCGGCGATGTCGTAAACCGAAAATCCATAACGGACATAAATGATGTCATCGCCCGCGCCTGCATAGCCCATCGCAATCAGGTTGAGCAGCTCGTCTGAGCCGGTGCCACAAACGATCTGGCCGCTTTCCAATTCGTAATGCGCGCCCAAAGCTTCGCGCAGCGCATTGCTGGCCGGATCGGGGTATCGCGCCAAGGTCAAACGCGCTTCAGCCATTGCGGCGGTCGCATCCGCGCTACATCCAAGCGGATTTTCGTTGGCCGATAACTTGATCAGCGCGCGTCCGTCATCCGACCTAGCTTTGCCAGGGGTGTAGGCGTTGATGGCGTTGATCCAGGGTTTTGCTTCAGGCTTGTTCATGCGCGCCGCCATAGACGGAGCAGTTAAAGAGCGCAACGCCTCCCCCAATCGTCATCCTGAACTCGTCTCAGGATACCAACCAGCATCGTGTGTTATCCTCAGACAAGTTCAGGGTGACGATGGATATTTTGTTGTTTCGGCCCAATCCGCTGATATGGCAGGCCGGATGCAAGGGGATGAGCGTTTCGGTCTGGACAGAAAGATACGCCTGCTGGGGCCGGTGAAGCTCGACAGCGGAGCTGAATTCGCGCCCATCGATTTCGCGTACGAGACTTACGGCATGCTCAATGCCGAGAAGAGCAACGCTATCCTGATCTGCCATGCGTTAACTGGCGATCAATATGTCGCGTCGACGCATCCTGTTACCGGAAAGAATGGCTGGTGGACGCGGATGGTGGGTCCGGACAAACCGATCGACCCAGCGCGGTATTGCATCATCAGCATTAACGTCATGGGCAGCTGTATGGGATCGTCTGGCCCGGCCAGCATCGATCCATCAACAGGCGGCGCTTATGGCATGGCATTTCCGGTCATTACGATCCCCGATATGGTGCGCGCGCAGGCGATATTGCTCGACCATCTGGGGATCGAAACACTCGCTGCCGTCGTCGGCGGGTCGATGGGCGGGATGCAGGCGCTGAGCTGGGCTGCACTCTACCCGGACCGCGTGCGTTCGGCGGTCGTCATAGCCTCTACAGCGCGGCATTCGGCGCAGAATATTGCATTTCATGAGGTTGGACGGCAGGCGATTATGGCAGATCCGCGCTGGAACAATGGCGCCTATTATGGACGTGAAGCACCGGCCTCAGGCCTCGCCGTCGCGCGGATGGCGGCGCATATTACCTATTTGTCCGAAGCCGGCCTTACCGAGAAATTCGGACGGCGGCTGCAAAACCGCGACGCAAAAAGCTTTGGCTTTGACGCCGATTTTCAGGTCGAAAGCTATTTGCGCTATCAGGGGCTGAGCTTTGTCGACCGGTTCGATGCTAATAGCTATCTCTACATCACGCGTGCGATGGACTATTTCGATCTAGCAGACACGCATGAAGGCGTGCTTGCCAAGGCCTTTGCAGCCACCAAATCGCGGTTTTGCTTGATCAGCTTCGACAGCGACTGGCTTTATCCCACCGCAGAATCGCGACGGATCGTCCACGCGCTGAACGCGGCAGGCGCCGCCGCTAGCTTCATTGAGCTATCAAGCCCGTTCGGTCATGACAGCTTCTTGCTCGACGCGCCCGAAATGAACCGAATTGTGGATGGATTTCTTCGCGCTGGAGAAGGCCAATGACCTCGCTCCGCCCCGACCTTGCCATAATCGCCAAAAATGTGCGGCCCGGTTCGCGTATTCTCGATGTCGGCTGCGGCGATGGCCAGCTCATGGCGGCTTTGCGCGATCACAAGCAAGTCGATGCACGCGGGCTGGAGCTGGACGCGCGCGACGTGGCGACTGCAGTTTCGCGCGGGTTATCGGTAATTCAGGGCGATGCCGATACCGATCTGGCCGCCTATCCCGATGGCAGTTTCGACTACGCGATTTTGAGCCAGACTTTACAGACAACCAAACGCCCCGATCTGGTACTCGACCATTTGCTCCGGATAGGGCGCGAAGCGTTCGTGTCCTTCCCTAATTTTGCGCAATGGCGCATTCGCTTTGCACATATGTTCGGCGGTCAGATGCCTGTGACCGAGCAACTGCCACACCGCTGGTATGACACGCCCAACATCCACCATGTCACGATTGACGATTTCCGCGCGTTCCTGAAAGAGCGCGGTGTGATAATCGAGGGGCAGTGGTTCCTGTCGGGCAACAAGCCCCGCAAGGAAGGTATGGCCAATTTGCTGGCGCAACATGCGGTGTTTTTACTGCGTCGGTAATTTGACGGTCAGACTTTTGACACAAGGTTCCAACAGCTGCTGCCTGTCTTTTATGCTTCTGATATATAATAATTAAATTAATTCTGGCACAGCAATTGCTTAGTTCCTCCTGTTCACGCCCTCGGGCGATTTGCAACGGAAAGGAACGGCGATGCCGTCACTGGATAATCTGTTCGGCGTACACGCCACTGCATTGAAGCTTCGCGAGCAGCGCATGACGATGCTCGCGTCGAACATCGCCAACGCGGCAACCCCAGGATATAAAGCCCGCGACATCGATTTTTCTGCCGCGCTGCAAATGGCCGAGGGCGGCGGGTCGCCAGACACCGCCATCCGCTACCGCGTGCCAGTTCAGCCCTCGCTGGATGGCAACACCGTCGAACTTGCAACCGAGCAAACTGCTTTTGCCGAAAACGCACTAGCTTACCGGTCGAGCCTGTCCTTCTTAAACAGTCGCATCGGCACGATCACCCGCGCGCTGAAAGGAGAATGAGTATGGTGGATAATCTCTCCATTTTCGACATCAGTGGCCGCGCAATGTCTGCGCAATTGGTCCGGCTGAACACTACAGCATCAAACCTTGCCAATGCGGGCACCGTATCAGGAAGCGAAGGAACCGCCTTTCGCGCCATGAAACCGGTATTTCGCACCGTTATAGGCGAGGCCGGCCAAGCGACGGTTCATGTCGAGCGGATCGACACCAGTACCACGGCTCCGGTCAAACGGTTCGAACCGACCCACCCACTTGCCGACAAGGATGGCAATGTCTGGGAGGCCGCAGTCGATAGCGCCGCCGAAATGGTCGAGATGCTCGAAACATCGCGCCAATATCAAAACAATGTGCAGGTGTTGGCAACCGCCAAGGGCCTGATCAGCGAAACCCTGAGATTAGGACAATAGATATGACAAGCCTTTCCGCTGTAAACAGCCAGAACCTGCCTGTTCTCTCAAAAGACATGGCGCAAAAGCAATTGGGTCAGACCGATTTTCTTCGGCTGATGACAACGCAGTTGAAGCAGCAAGATCCACTGGACCCCGTCGATAACCAAGCAATGGTCGCGCAGATGGCGCAGTTTTCTTCCGTGGCTGGTATTTCGGAAATGAACGTCTCTCTGAAGTCCATTGCCGAACAAATTTCGGCGCAAACAGCATTGCTCGCAGACATCAAGGCGGCGTCTGCCTCAGTTTCCCAAGGAGAATAAGCCATGTCATTCTACACCTCGCTATCGGGCCTCAAAGGCGCACAGACCGACCTTTCTGTGATTTCAAATAACCTCGCCAATGTCGGCAGCACCGGTTTCAAGAAAAGTCGCGCGCAATTTGGTGACTTGTTCGCCAGCGCGCCAACGCAGACCACCAAGATGATCGCCGGCCAGGGCACGCGGTTGAACGCTGTGGTCCAGCAGTTCACTCAAGGGACGCTCGAAGCCAGCGACAAGACGCTCGATCTAGCAATTGCCGGCGAAGGATTTTTCGTTACGCGCGGCGACCCGCCCCGTGCCGCCGTGACCTACACCCGCAACGGCGCGTTTCAGGTGAATGCGAACCGGCAGGTGGTCGACACCATCGGATCGACTTTGCAGCTTCTGCCTGTCGACGCGGCGGGCAACGTCACCTCTACGGCGCTTGCGAGCGCCGCCGATTTCGTGCTGCCCAGCGGTTCGCCCGCCGATCCCAATGTTGCCTTGGTCAACGTTTCAGTCGGCATCGACGGGCTGGTCACGGCGACTTATGCCGATGGTTCGGACCAACTGCTCGGCAAAGTCGCGATGGCGAGTTTTACCGCGCAGGAAGGCCTTCGTCCCGTCGGCGACAGCCATTGGCAATCGACCGGCGACAGCGGTCAGCCTTCCATTGATGCTGCCACGAATGGCCCGCTGGGTACAATCCGTTCAGGCGCACTCGAACGCGCCAATGTCGATGTGACCGAAGAACTCGTCGCGCTGATTTCAGCGCAACGGAATTTTCAGGCCAATGCGAAGGCAATCGAAACCGCGTCGAACATGACGCAGGCGATTGTAAGCATCCGGTAACGCAAAATGGACCGCCTGATCTACACCAGCCTGACCGCGATGCGCGGTTCGATGGCAAGGCAAACCGCGATTGCCAACAACCTCGCCAACGCCAACACGCCGGGTTTTCGTGCCGATATCGCCGAAGCTCAGTCGCTCTGGCTGGATGGGCAACGGCTCGATACGCGTGCCTTTGCTTCGGAAGAAGTGCTCGCGGCAGACATGACGGCGGGTACCGTTACCTCCACGGGCCGGGATCTCGACATTGCCATGTCAGGCGACACAATGCTCGCGGTGCAGGCCGAAAATGGCGAGATTGGCTACACAAAACGCGGCGACCTGATGCTGTCGGCGAGCGGTTTGCTCACCACCGGCGATGGCCGTCCGGCGCAGGGCAGCCAAGGCCCGATCACGCTTCCCCCGGCAGATGCGATAAACATAGACGAACAAGGCCGCGTCTGGATCGTCCCGCAAGGCGGCGATGCCAGCCAGCCGCAAGAAATCGACCGGCTGCAACTGGTCAGCCCGGCAGGTTCCGAAGTTATCAAAGGCACCGATGGTCTGTTCCGCGTTCGTGGCGGCGGCGCTCTGCCTGACGACCCCGATGCCCGCGTCACCACGCGTTCCCTTGAAGGCTCCAACGTCAGCGCGACCGAAGCATTGGTCAAAATGATTGAGGCCAGCCGGTCGTGGGACACACAACTCAAACTTCTCGGGGACGCACGCGACATGGATACTGCCACCGCCGACCTGATGTCACTCCCTCAATAAGGAAAACGAAATGTCCAATGGAGCCCTTCACGTCGCCCGCACCGGGCTTGATGCGCAGAATATGCGGATGCAGGTGATCGCCAACAATCTTGCCAACGTCAACACAACCGGCTTCAAACGCGACCGGGCGAGCTTTGAAACATTGGCCTATCAAGCGATGACGATTGCCGGGTCGGCATCGTCGGCCGAGAATAAATACGCCGTCGGCACCAACTTGGGTACAGGGGTGCAGATCAACGGCACTGCGCGGATCGACACGCAAGGTACGCTGACCACCACCGGCAACAGCCTGGATCTCGCCATCGAAGGCGCAGGCTACTTTCAGGTGCAGATGCCCGATGGCCGCATCGGCTATACCCGAGCGGGCGATTTCAACCTGTCGGCCGACGGCACTTTGGTCACCAGCGACGGTATGCCGGTGCAGCCGCAAATCCAGATCCCCGAAGGCGCAACCGCGGTGTCGATTGGCAATGACGGCACAGTGTCGGCGCAGGTCGCCGGACAATCCGACCTCACCGAGCTTGGCCGCATTGAAATCGCGCGTTTCACAAATTCGGCCGGGCTACAGTCTATCGGCAGCAATCTGTTGCTCGAAACTCCCGCCTCGGGCGCGCCGCAAGTCGGCGGCGCTGGCGAAGAGGGGCGCGGCGCGCTCCGCGCCGGCGCGCTTGAGGCGAGCAATGTGAATGTCGTCGAAGAACTGGTCGACATGATCGAAACCCAACGTGCCTATGAGGTCAACAGCAAGATGATCCAGGCAACCGATGAAATGATGCGCAATGCCACGCAGAATTTGTAAGCTGGTCGCGCTTTTGGCGGTGACACTTCCGATGGCGGCGCAGGCCAAGAAGGAAAAGACTGCGCTCATGGCCTACACGCCAACCGCACCCCAGGCACCGGTTGCGCAACCCACCAGCGGTGCAATCTTTCTGGCAGAAAACTACACCCCCCTTACCTCAGGTCAGCGTGCGGGACGGATCGGCGACATCCTCACTATCGTCCTCGTCGAAAGGATGAGCGCAACCAAGAGCAATAGCGCGACCACGGGTCGCAACGGCAGTGTTGGCCTGACACCGCCCGCAACGGGGCCTCTGAACCTGTTTAACCCCGCCGACATAAACATGGGCGGCGACCAGTCGTTTAAGGGAAAGGGCGATGCCGCCCAGTCGAATGCCTTGTCCGGAGAAGTTAGTGTGACCGTTGCCGCCGTCTATCCCAATGGCACTATGCTAGTGAAGGGCGAAAAGCTCGTTACGCTCAATCGCGGCGACGAGGCTGTGCAGTTTTCCGGCATCGTCCGCACCGCCGATATCGGCACCGACAACCGCGTGCCATCAACCCGCGTTGCCGATGCCCGTATTCGCTATACGGGCAAGGGCGAAATCGCCCGGGCGAGCAAGCAGGGCTGGCTGCAAAGTTTCTTCTCGAAGATAAGTCCATTCTGATGCGCGCATTGTTGATCATGATCGCGCTTATCTTCGCGCCCGCGCTCCATGCCGAACGCATTAAAGACATGGGCCAATTTCAAGGCCTTCGCGCAAACCAGCTGACGGGCTATGGCGTCGTCGTTGGTTTGGCAGGAACCGGCGACGACAGCCTCGATTACGCCACTCAGGGCGTCAAAGGCGCGGTTTCGCGGTTTGGCATCAACCTTCCCGTCGGTATCAACCCGTCACTCAAAAACGCCGCTGCGGTCATGATTACCGCCGAACTTCCGCCCTTTGCGAAACCGGGACAGCGTCTTGACGTCACCGTATCAGCGATCGGCAAGGCCAAGTCCTTGCGCGGCGGCACGTTAATCATGGCCCCGCTTCAAGGTGCGGACGGTCAGATTTATGCAATGGCGCAAGGCAATCTTGTCGTTGGCGGGCTTGGAGTCGATGCTGCCGATGGATCGAAGCTGTCAGTCAACATTCCATCTGCTGGCCGCATCGGCGGCGGCGCGACGGTTGAACGCAGCGTCGATAGCGGATTTGCCAATTCCGAAAGCCTTACTTTCAACCTTGCACAACAGGATATCAGCAATGCTGGTCTCGTCGCCGATGCCATCAATCGGCAGTTGGGTGCTGGCACCGCGCAAGCAGTCGACGGAGCATCGATCCGCATCAATGCTCCTGTTGGAGGTGAGAGCCGCATCCGCATTATGGGGATTATCGAAAACATCGAAATCAAAAAGGCTCAACCCCCTGCCCGCGTTATCGTCAACGCGCGCACTGGAACTGTCGTAATTAACGGCGCGGTACGCGTTGGCCCTGCAGCGGTTAGTCATGGTAAGCTTACTGTCAAAGTCGATGAAAACCCAATCGTGGTCCAGCCAGCACCGTTCAGTAGAGGCGAAACCGCGGTTGAACCTTCGAGCGATATCGCGATCGAAGAGTCCCGCAACCCCGCCTTCCTGTGGGACAAGGGCGCATCGTTGTCGGACATCGTCAAAGCCATCAACAAACTCAACGTCTCGCCGGGTGACCTTGTGGCGATATTGGAAGCTCTGTCGCAGGCAGGCGCACTTAGCGGCGAACTGGTGATAATATGATTAAGGTTCAATCCTCACTCACAACATCTGCACCAAAACGCGATCCCGAATTGCGCAAAGCCGCCGAGGCATTTGAAGCGGTGATCCTTCGGCAGATGATGGCGAGCATGCGCAAAGCCAAGCTTGGCGACGAAATGTTCGGCTCAAGCGCCACCGACAATTTCCGCGAAATGGCCGACGCCAGGCTTGCCGATAGCATGGCTGGAATGCGCCAATTCGGCATCGCCGATCTGGTCGAAAAACAACTGGCGCAAAAGAAATGAGCGACCTCCTCGCCATCGGCGCATCGGGCATTAAGGCGTATAGCCGCGCGCTGTCGGTAGTCGGCGATAATATCGCGAACGCGCAAACCGAGGGTTATGTCCGCCGAACTGTCCGGCTTGAGGAGGCACCGGCAGCAGGTGATATTGTCCTGTCGCGCAACAGCATCCGCCCTGGCGGCGTGCTCGCGGCTGGGGTCGAGCGGGCGGTCGATCAATGGTTGTCCGACGACGCCCGCACGGCTGGTGGAGAAGCATCCCGGCAAGCGGCAAGACTTGACTGGATTTCAGCGACCGAGCGTGCGCTGGATGACGGTGCGGACGGAATCGGTAGCAGCGTCACCGCTATTTTTACTTCCGCGGATCAACTGAGCGCCAATCCCGGCGACGATACGCTTCGCCGCCAGTTCCTGTCGGCGGTTGACCAAAGCGCCGCTGCTTTTCGTCGCACGGCGACATCGCTTAGTTCGGCAGCAACAGGAGTTGCGACCCAAGCCCAAGGTGCCGTCGGTCAGCTTAACACCGACCTGTCAACTCTGTCGCGAGTCAACGACGGCATCCGCCGTGCTCGCCCCGGGTCGAGCAACGAGGCCACTCTGCTCGACGAACGGGACCGGCTGGTCGTTAATATTGCAGGCGCGACCGATGTTGCGGTCAGCTATGATGCCAGGGGGGCAGCGATCATCCGGACACCGGCAGGTGATGCGCTGGTCGAAGGGCCAACCACCGCTTCTGTGACGCTAGCGGTTGCCGCCAACGGGCAAATTTCATTCGGCATTGCATCGGGTTCAGCGCTGGTTCCAGGGTCTGGCACACTTGCAGGCCTTACCGACGCATCGGCGCATATTTCCGGGCAGCGCACCGCGCTTGATACGCTCGCAGGGCAACTGGCCAGCGATCTGAATTCCGCTCATCAAGCCGGGTTCGATGCCAATGGAAATCCTGGCGCAGCGTTGCTAAATTTTGGCGGAAGCGCCGCAACCCTTACAGCAGCGGCGCTGTTGCCGTCGGATGTTGCCGCCGCCGATGTCTCCGGAAGCAACGGCAATATGCTGGCTTTCAACAATGTGCGTGGGCCCACAGGCATTGAACAGAATGTCGCCGGGATGATTGCCGCGCAGGCGCAAGCCACAGCTGCCGCGCGTGCGCAAGAGGCCGCCGCAAGCACTCGCCGCGACGGCGCATTTGCCGCGCGTGATGCAATCGGTGCTGTCGATCTGGACCGCGAGGCGGCCGAATTGTTGCGTTTCCAGCAAGCCTATGAAGCTGCTGCGCGCACGATACAGGTGGCACGCGAAACCATGCAGACCATGCTCAACATTTTCTAAAGGCACGCGCGATGATAAACGCAACCGGTAACCGGATGACTCAGGAAATCGCCCGCCAATCGCGTATGGCGTCAAACATCGCAGCGAAGCAGGCGCAGGTTTCGACCGGAAAACGCCTCCAACGCGCCTCCGATGACCCGGTTGCGACCTCGCGTCTCGCCAATCTAAAGCGCGCGCAGGCAAATGACACCGCGCGGGCGTCGAACATTAATTTAGGGATTACACTGACTGCACAGGCTGATGGGCAGATGCGGACAATGTCTGACCTGCTGGCGCGCACCAAAGAGTTGACCATCGCCGGTGCTAGTGCCAGCCTTTCGCCAGCCGATCGGGTCAGCATCGCTGCTGAAATCAATGTGATGGCTGATGAAATCGAAGCGATGGCACTTGCCAAATCGCCGACCGG
>LNFM01002685.1_pt1 | contig 36784 bp, 34 predicted proteins | sample 596031 | NCBI WGS metagenome assembly LNFM01 (sample SAMN04254537, study PRJNA301005) | activated carbon metagenome | isolation source: dual media filters at the Ann Arbor, Michigan drinking water treatment plant | place: USA: Ann Arbor | reverse complement strand
GACGCGCTGCAGCGCGGCGGGCATGCCCACGTCACGCACATCGACATGCCAGTCTCGCCGTCGCGGGTCTGGTCGGCGATCAACGGTTAAGGGGGAGCAGATCATGCACAACTTCGATTTCGCAAGACCCTCGACGATTGCCGATGCGGCGAAGGCTTTGGGTGCCGATGGCGCTCAGGCCTTGTCGGGCGGCCAGACGCTGATCCCGACGATGAAGCAGCGCCTTGCGGCCCCCGGCGTGCTGGTCAGCCTGACCGGCATTGCCGAGATGCAAGGGGTCTGCATGGGGGACGGTGGCCTGCACATCGGGGCGGCGACGCCTCATGCGGTGGTGGCCAAGGAGGCCAAGGCGCATTACCCGGCGCTGGCAGCCCTTGCCGGGGGCATTGGCGACCCGGCGGTGCGGTCTCGGGGCACCATCGGCGGGTCGGTCGCCAACAACGACCCTGCGGCCTGCTATCCGTCGGCGGTGCTGGCCAGTGGCGCGACGGTGGTGACCAACAAGCGCAAGATTGCGGCGGATGACTACTTCCAGGGCCTGTTCACCACGGCGCTGGGGGAGGGCGAGTTCATCACCGAGGTCGTCTTCCCGATCCCGCAGAAGGCGGCCTATGTGAAGTTCAACCAGCCCGCGAGCCGCTTTGCCCTGACCGGGGTCTTCGTCGCGAAATTCGCGAACGGGGTCCGGGTCGGCGTCACGGGCGCGGGCAACGACGGCGTCTTCCGTTGGGCCGAAGCGGAACGCGCGCTGTCGGCGGACTTCTCGGCCTCGGCCCTGTCGGGGCTGAAGGTCGATGCCTCGGCAATGAACGGCGATCTGCACGGGTCGGCCGAGTACCGCGCGAACCTCGTCAAGGTCCTGACCGGGCGCGCTGTGACGGCGGCGGGTTGACCGTCCGACATCAAGCAAAGGCCCGGTGGAGCGATCCGCCGGGCCTTTTGCATTTCAGACGGGAACGAAGTCGCCCCGGAGCGGATCGAAATGTTCCAACGCGCCCTCACCCGTGTTGTTCCACAGGCCATGCAGGGTCAGCAGGTCATTTTCGACCGCGGATTTCACGAAGGGGAAGGTCAGAAGGTTCTCCAGGCTAGTCAGAACCGCCTGCTTTTCCAAGGCTTGCAGGATCTGGTCATCGGGAAGATGCGCCACCTTCTGGAACCCGGGGCGCAGAATGTCCATCCAGCGGCCGACAAAGCTGGTCTTCTCTTCCAGATGCGGGGCATGGCCCCGGCACATGTCGTGGCAGCCCTTGACCCCGCCGCAATTCGAATGGCCAAGGACAACAATATGCGCGACGCCAAGGCCGGTCACCGCATATTCCACCGCAGCCGAGGTGCCATGGTATTCGCCGTCCGGGTTGTACGGCGGGACCAGGTTCGCGACGTTGCGGTGGATGAAGAACTCGCCTTCATCTGCGCCGAAGATCGAGGTGACATGGACCCGGCTGTCGCAGCACGAGATCACCATGGCCCGGGGATGCTGGCCGCTTTCGGCCAGGCGACGATACCAGGCGCGGTTGTCCTGATAGGTCGTTGCGCGCCAGCCCTGGAAACGCTGAACCAGATAGGTGGGAAGCGGCCGGATATGAGTCATGGGCAGGCGTCCTTGGGTCGTGTGCTTGGCTATGCTGCATTTGCGGAAAAATCGAAAGGCAAAATCCTGCGCCGGGTGGGACAGTGCAACCAATTCTTCAGCATGGTGGCGCAGGCTGGCATCGGGTGTGTAAGAACTTGGATGTGTGCGATGGGTGAGATTTCCACTCTCAGGCCGCGCGATGTGGTGCGTCAGGATGTCGAGGCGATCGCGGTGATCTACCGCAATCTTGGTGCGCCGGTGGCTGAACAGATGGTCACGCGCGCCTTGGGTGAACTGGCGCTGACGATGGCCGGGATTGCCGAAAAGGTCCGCGCGCAGGAACTGCGTGACCTGGCGCGGCAGTTGGGGCGACTGACGCGGCTGGCCGCTGATCTGGGGCTATCGACGCTGGCCACGGTCGCCGGGGATGCCAAGACCTGTCTGGAACGCGCCGACAGCACGGCCTTTTCGGCGGTGTGGGCCCGGCTGTTACGGGTGGCCGAACGGTCGCTTGTGCTGCAGGCAGAGCCTGCCGATCAGATCAGATAGCAGGCTTCGGCAATGTCCTTTCCGGCTTTCCTTTCAGGAGGTTGCCGGAAAGTGACGACCTGTCCGCGCCGACTCGCACAATGTGGGGTTGCAGGATGGTCGGCGCCCGCAATCTATTGGCGGAACGGGCATTGCCAGCCGGGCGACAGTGCGGAGGCCCTGCCGCAGATTTGCGGCATTTTTTCAAGAATCTTGCGTCTTTCTATGCAGATGCTTGATTTCCGAACGGGAAGGGCGGCAACTGAGGGCTAGTTTGCTTTGACCTCTCCAAGGATGTCCTGTCGCGTGACTTTTTCCTTCGCCGATTCTTCGCCCGCCGCAAAGCCCCTGCATGTCCTGCGTCCGGAAGAGCTGCCTCAGTTCCTGAGCGGACCGGGAGCGTCTTGGGCCAGCTGGCTGACGGCGACCGGGTTCGAGGCAGGGTTGGGGGATATGCGCCTGTTGCCAGCCCCGGACGGGGGCATCGCCGGCGCGGTGGCGGGATACGGCACGACCCAGGCCCGGCGGCGACTGCGGTTTGGGCTGGCCAAGGCAGTGGCGGGGCTGCCGGCGGGTGACTGGCGGCTGGAAGGTACGCTGGACCGCGCGGAGAAGACCGAGGCAGCGCTGGCCTGGCTTTTGTCCGGCTACCGCTTTGACCGCTATCGTCCGGGCCGCAAGCCGGTCTCGCGGCCGCGGCTGGTCTGCCCGGACGGCCTGTCGCCCGCGCGGCTGATCGCAATGGCCGAGGGAGAGGCGCTGACCCGCAACCTGATCAACACGCCCGCCGAAGACATGGGCCCGGCCGAGCTGGAGGCCGCGATGGCGGCGCTGGCAGCGGAACTCGGGGCGACGTTCGACGCAGTCCGGGGCGAGGATCTGCTGGCACGGAACTTTCCGATGATCCATGCCGTCGGTCGGGCCAGCCCGCGCGCGCCCCGGCTTCTGGACCTGCGCTGGGGGGACAAGGGCCCGAAGCTGACGCTGGTCGGCAAGGGGGTCTGTTTCGACACGGGCGGGCTGAACCTCAAGCCCTCCTCCGGCATGAACCTGATGAAGAAGGACATGGGCGGGGCGGCCACGGTCCTCGGCCTTGCACGGATGATCATGGCGCTGGACTTGGCCGTGCAGCTGCGCGTGCTGGTCCCGGCGGTGGAGAACCTGGTCGCGGGCAACGCGATCAAGCCGAAGGACATCCTGACCAGCCGCAAGGGCCTCACGGTCGAGGTCAACGACACCGACGCCGAGGGGCGCCTCGTGCTGGCCGATGCGCTGGCGCTTGCCTGTGAGGACAGGCCTGACGTGCTGGTCAGCATGGCGACGCTGACCGGTGCCGCGCGGGTTGCGGTGGGGCCGGACCTCGCGCCCTACTACACCGACGATGCGGGCCTTGCTGCAGCGCTGGAGGCAGGGGCGAAGGCCGGGTTCGATCCGGTCTGGCGGATGCCGTTCCACGACGCCTATGAGAGCGTGATCGAACCGGGGATCGCCGATCTGGACAATGCCCCCGGCTTTGGCTTTGCCGGGTCGATCACCGCAGCCCTGTTTCTGCGCCGATTTGTCGACGGGCCGCGCTATATGCATTTCGACATTTACGGACACACGCCGACCGACCAGCCCGCCCGACCCAAGGGAGGCGTCGGCCAAGGCGCGCGCGCCCTCCTTGAAGGGTTGGCGGAAATGATGAAGCTGTAGCGACCCTGCAGCAGAGCAGGGTATGAGATGTTGACCAGTATGAGACGGCAGGACGAGTTGAGGAGCAGGCGATGGACAGACGGCTGACACCCTATTCTGGTCGTGTGGCGCATGTGTCGCTTTCGGGCGTGGTCGACGCGCCGCTGACCGAAGGACTTCAGGCACAGGTGACCGTGCCGGTCGCCAACCTTTGCCAAAGCCCGGGCGGACCGCGGGACCGGCAGCTCTTGCTGGGCGAGGCGGTGACAGTCATCGACCGCGACCATGGCCATGTGTTCCTGATGTCGGCGAAGGATGGCTACTGCGGCTGGATGGCGGAAAGCGATCTGGGACAGGGTCCGGCGCCGACGCATTGGGTCGCCTCGCCGGGGACGCATCTTTATTCCGAACCGCAGGTGCAGGCACCGGAACGGATGGCGCTGAGCCTCGGGTCGCGGCTGGCGGTCGTCGGGTCCTGGGGTGCCTGGGCGAACACGCCGCACGGGTTCGTGCCCTTGCGCCATCTGCGGGCCTTGGGCGACTGGTCGACCGATCCGGTGGCGGTAGCTGAAAGCCTGCTGGGGACGCCCTATCTCTGGGGCGGCAACTCGCGCTTTGGGCTGGACTGTTCGGGTCTGGTGCAGCTGTCGCTGCATGCCTGCGGCCTGCCCTGCCCCGGGGACAGCTACATGCAGATCTCGCTGGGGCGCCAGCTGGCCCCGAACGAGACGATGAAGCGCGGCGATCTGGTCTTCTGGAAAGGCCATGTCGCGATGGTCGTAGACCGTGATCGGATGATCCATGCCAACGGGCACACGATGTCGGTGTCCTACGAAGGCATGAAGGAAGCGGTCGCGCGGATCTCGGCCGGGGGAGGCGGGCTGGTGCAGACGCGGCAGCGGCTTTAGGCCGGTAACGGGCGGCCGGGCGGTCAGACCGGTCCGATCAGGCGGCGTTCCAGCACCTTCAGGACCTGGTCAAGATCCTGGCCCCGGCGCAGGACGCGGCCGTCCATTCCGACCACCGCATACAGCCCCTGGCGCGCCCGCAGCTTCGGTCGCTTTTCGATCCGGTACAGTGGAGTTTCGGCGGTGCGGCGGAACACCGCGAAGACCGCCAAGTCACGCATCGCCGCAATCGCGTAGTCGCGCCATTCGCCCGCCGCGACCATGCGGCCATAGACACGGAGGATCTGGCCAAGCTCTTTCCGGTCAAAGCGGACCTCATCCTGGATGCGGTCAGCCTGCGGAAAGGGGATCGGCGCCTCGGCGTTCATAATGAAAGCTTACGCACCTGCCCCCCAAAATCAACCGGGAAAGCCCTCGGCCAGGCGGTAGAACCCCGTCTCCATCCCACGCCAGTTGTGCTGGGCGGCCGACATCCGCCTGACCGCCGCCGGATGCGCCGGGTCAAGGACGCCAATCCTGGCCAGTAAAGCGGCAACTGCCGCCCGCGACCCGCGCTCGCTGCCGTCGACGATCTTCAGGGCGATGCCCAGACCCTTTTCCGGCACGATCGCGACATAGACCGCCTCGGCCCCGCCTTTCAACGCGACGCGACCATCCATGGCGCGCATGAGTTCGGTGCAGGCCCGTCCTTCGCCTGACACCAGTTCGGGGTGCGACGCCATCGCCCGGGTCAGCCGGTGCATCGCGCTCTCCCGCGCTCCGTTGCCGTCGCGGGCATTGGCAAAGGTCGCCATCGATCGTGCCAGACCTGCGACCGACATGGCGAAGTTCGGGGCGGAACAGCCGTCCACCCCCCAACCCGCGACGGTCTCGCCCGTCGTCTCTTCAGTCGCAGCCCGGATCGCCCGTTGCAGCGGATGGTCGATCTCGATGTATTCCGGACCGGCCTTCAGGTGCTGGGTCACGGTCAGGAAACCGGAATGCTTGCCCGAGCAGTTGTTGTGCAACTGGCAGGGCTTCTCGCCCGCTTGGATCAGCCGGTCGCGTTCGGCCCGGTTGTCGGGCTCATGCGCGCCGCAGCGCAGGTCAGCCTCGGTCAGGCCCAAGTCGGCAATCCAGCGCCCGGCCATGCCGACGTGCAGATCGGCGCCCTCGTGGCTGGCGCACGCGAGGGCAAGATGCCGGTCGGTCAGCCCGCGCGCGGCGGCGGCTCCGGTCTCGATCAACGGCAGCGCCTGGATCATCTTGGCCGAAGACCGCGGGAAGATCACCGCATCCGGGTTGCCCCAGGACGCCACGATGCCCTTTGCATCGCAGATCACCGCATGGCCGTCGTGGACGCATTCCAGCAATCCGCCGCGCCAGACCTCCAGCATGGGAACCGCACCGTCGTTGACCTTTGCCATTGATCCTCCGTCACATCTGCGCGAATTGTCGCCCACAGGGCTTTCGTCGCCTGCCGCTTTTGATTATGGCTGCAATATCGGGTAGAACGGCGCCGCGCCAGTCAAAAGGGCCTTAAAGGCAGGTCAGGACGGCGAGGCACGAAGACAGCGTGGAGGCTGCGTCAACCATGACATCCCTTTTCGGTCGCATGCTTGCAATTGGCGCGATCACGCTTGCCGGGGCTTCGGCTCAGGCTCAGGAATCGACCAACCGCGTCGCGACGATGACGGATTGGAACGTCTTTACCGAGGAAAGCCCCAAGGAGTGCTGGGGCGTCTCGAAGCCGAAGGAAACCGTGAACAGCCGTGACGGCCAGCCGGTTTCTGTGCGGCGTGGCGACATCCTTCTGTTCGTGACGTTCCGCCCCGGCAAACCGGGCGAGATCAGCTTTACCGGCGGCTATCCCTTTGCGGGCGGCTCGACGGTGGACGTGACCGTGGACGGGAACGCCTACCAGCTGTTCACCGACGGCGAATGGGCCTGGCCGGGCAGCGCGGAAGAGGATGCAAAGCTTCTGGCCGCGCTGAAAGCCGGGACCACGGCCACGCTGACCGCGCGGTCGGGCAAGGGCACGCAGACCGTCGACACCTTCTCGCTGCGCGGGTTCACCGCCGCGATGGAAGACGCCGGCAAGCGCTGCCAGTAACCTGCGAGACAGGACCAGAGGCGCCCCCATCGCGGGGCGCTTTTCTTTTTGCGCCCGCTCGCCTATATCCGCGCGGATATCAGATCGCCTGTGACAAGGCCCGGTGAAAGGATCTGCCGAATGACCGCCCCGATCACGCAAGACGTGCTGACGATCCCGCGCAAGCTGCCCGCGTCGGACAAGACCAACATCGTCGGCCTGACCCGTGCGGCCCTGAGGGACGCGCTGATCGCCGCCGGGACGCCGGAAAAGCAGGTGAAGATGCGCCTGGGGCAGGTCTGGCAGTGGGTCTACCACTGGGGCGTCCGCGATTTCGCGCTGATGACCAACCTGGCCAAGGACTATCGCGCGCTTCTGGCAGACAACTTCACGATCGAGATCCCCGAGGTCGTCACCCGCCAGATTTCCGAGGATGGCACCCGCAAGTACCTGGTCCGCATCGCGGGTGGGCATGAGGTCGAGGTGGTCTATATCCCCGAAACCGACCGGGGGACCTTGTGCATTTCCTCTCAGGTCGGCTGCACGCTGACCTGCTCCTTCTGCCACACCGGCACGCAAAAGCTGGTCCGCAACCTGACCGCGGCAGAGATCGTCGGCCAAGTGATGCTGGCCCGCGATGACCTGGACGAATGGCCGGTGCCGGGTGCACCCAAGGAAGAGGTCCGCCTGATCTCGAACGTCGTGCTGATGGGGATGGGCGAGCCGCTTTACAACTTCGACAACGTCCGCGACGCGATGCTGATCGTGATGGACGGCGAGGGCATCGCCCTTGGCCGCCGCCGGATCACGTTGTCGACCTCGGGCGTTGTGCCGGAAATCGCGCGCACCGCGACCGAGATCGGCTGCCAGCTGGCAATCAGCTTCCATGCGACGACGGATGCGGTCCGCGACGTCTTGGTCCCGATCAACAAGCGCTGGAACATCGCGACCCTCTTGGAGGCGCTGAAGGCCTATCCGAACCTGTCGAACTCTGAACGGATCACCTTCGAATACGTGATGCTGGACGGCGTGAACGACACCAAGGAAGACGCGCACCGATTGGTGAAGCTCTTGGAGGGCATCCCGGCCAAGGTGAACCTGATCCCGTTCAACGAATGGCCCGGCGCGCCCTACAAACGGTCCTCGGGCAACCGGATCCACGCCTTCGCCGACATCATTTACCACGCGGGCTATGCCACCCCAATTCGCACCCCGCGCGGCGAGGATATCATGGCGGCCTGTGGTCAGCTGAAATCGGCGACGGAACGCGAACGGAAATCGAAGGCGCAGATCGCGGCCGAGGCCGGTCTGTCCTGACCCCTTGCGGGCGGCCGGATTTCTGGTTCTCTGGGCCAAGCCCAAGGAAGGACGTTGCCGATGGCCACCGCGAAGAAACCCGCCAAAGGCAAGGCGCCCGCCAAGCCGAAAAGCCCCGCCGCCTGGGCGCATGACCGGCTGGTCGCCTACATCCGCCAATTCGAAGCCGAGCTGGACGCGAAACAGGAAATCGCGATGGGGTTTGCCTCGGACGAATCCGGCGTCCTGCGGATCGAGGGCCTGGGCTATTTCGACCCCGACATCATCACCTTCTACGGGCGCGACGAAACCGGGGCCAAGACCCAGCTGATCCAGCATGTGACCCAGCTTTCCGTCACCCTGCGCGCGGTGCCGAAAGAGGCCGAAGCTGACCCCCCGCGCCGGATCGGGTTCCAGCTGGACGCAGGTTGGGTTGGCGGCGATTCGGGCGACGGCTCGGTGGGGTGAGCCAACAAGCGATTCGTCCGTGACGCCGTAACGCATGGCGCGGGCGCTCCGACCCCGTGACAGGCACCGGAGAATCCGCTATCAGGCTGTCAAACTCAGGCTTTCAAAGGAATGCGACCATGGCCGATCATCACAACGCAGACCATGTTCATGGCTCGATGGACATTCGTTCGCAGGAAAAGACCTTTGCCGGCTTCATCCGCATGTCGGTCTGGGTGGTCTGCATCGCGATCGGCATCCTGATCTTCATGGGTCTGGTCAACTCCTGACCGACCCAAGATCCGTGGGTCGCCTGCTTCGCCTCCTGTCCGGCCTTGTGATTGCCCTCGGCCTAGCCGCCTGCGGGGCCGAGCCGAAATGGGCGCCACAGGATCAGGTCGATGCTGTTCGCTTCGTCTCGGAAGAGCCGCCCTCGATCACGCTGTACACCGTGGTGAACACCCGCACCGGGTCGGGGGCCCATTCGGCGATCCTCGTCAATGCGTCCGAACGGGTGATCTTCGACCCGGCGGGCACCTGGTATCATCCGAAGCTTCCTGAACGGAACGACGTCCACTTCGGGATGACCGACAAGGCAGTGGCCTTCTATATCGATTACCACACGCGCATCACCTACGACACGATCGAGCAGAAGATCTACGTCTCGCCGCAGGTCGCCGAACTGGTGCTGGCGCGGGTCAAGGCCTATGGCGCGGTCCCGAAGGCGATGTGCACCCAGGCCAATTCGTCGATCCTGCGCGGGATTCCGGGGTTTGAATCGCTGCCGCAGACCTTCTACCCGAAGAAGCTGTCCGCGGCCTTCGGGCGCCTGCCTGGCGTGACAACACGGGTGATCACGGATGATGACGCCGACGACAACCACGGCGTCCTTCTGGTGCAACGGGATGGCACGCCGCTTTAAGCCGGTCGCGCTTGCTTGAACCGGGCGCGGGATGCAGTAGGGTGCGCCTCCATGACCAGCGGAAAGGCGGGCGCGGTGCGCATCTTCGGGGTGATCCTGGCGGGCGGTGAGGGCCGGCGCATGGGCGGGGTCGACAAGGCCTTCGTGCCGCTGGCGGGTCGTCCGTTGATTGCCCATGTGCTTGACCGCCTGGAGCCGCAGGTGGAGCGGGTGCTGATTTCGGCCAATGGCGAAGCCTCGCGGTTTGCCGGGTTTGGGTGCCGGGTTGTCCCTGACTCTACGCCACAGGGGCCCCTTTCCGGCGTCTTGTCCGCCCTGGCCGCCGCCGCCGCGATGGGCGCAACGCATGTCGTCTCGACGCCTGTGGACACTCCCTTCCTTCCCGGAGATCTGGTGCCGCAACTGCTGCTTGCCGCCGAGGCCTCTGCCGAGGGCCTGGCTGTCGCCGCCGACGCCACCGGCGATCATCCGGCGACCGCGCTTTGGCCGGTGGGCTTGGCCCCTGCCCTCGCAGACTTCCTTGCCTTGGGTGAGGCCAAGGTCACGCGTTTCACCTCGGCACAGGGGGCCGTCCGCGCGCAGTTTCCCGACCCTCGGGCGTTTCTGAATCTGAACACGCCCGAAGATGTGGCTGCTGCCGAGGCCCTGCTGAAGGGGGCCGCATGAAGGTCTACGGCGTCATCGGCTGGAAGAACTCGGGCAAGACCAGCCTGATGGAACGGCTGGTGGCCGAAATCACCGGGCGCGGGTTCAGCGTGTCCACCGTCAAGCATGTCCACCACTCTGTCGATCTGGACCAGCCGGGCAAGGACACCTTCCGCCACCGCCAGGCCGGGGCGCGGGAGGTGGTGCTGGCCTCTGCCGACCGGCTTGCGATCCTGGTGGAGCACCGGGGGCCGGAGCCGGAGCTGCCCGCCGTGCTGGCCCGCCTCGCCCCCGTCGATCTGGTGCTGGTCGAGGGCTACAAGCGCGACGCCCACCCCAAGGTCGAGGTCTGGCGCGCGGAGACCGGCCAGCCACTGATCCAGCCCGGCGATTCCTTGGTCCGCGCCGTGGCAACCGATACGGGGCTGGCGCTGCCGGTCCCGGTGCTGGACCTGAACGACACGCAGGCCGTGGCCGACTTCATCCTGCGCGAGGTGGGGCTTGTTTGACCGGGTGATCGTGGTCGACTGGTCGGCGGCAAACCTGCCCACCAGCCTGACCAATCGGGCCAACGCGGTCTGGATCGGCTGCCACGACGCCGAGGGCGGGGCCGAATGGCACCACCGCACCCGCGCTGCCGCCGAGGCTCAGCTGGTCACCCTGATCGACACCGCCCGGGTCGAGGGGCTGCGAGTCCTGATCGGCTTCGACTTCGCGATGGGCTATCCGTCCGGCTTTGCCGCCCGGCTGACGGGTGAGCCCCGCGCGCAAGCCGTGTGGCGCTGGCTCGCCGAAGCGATCACCGACATCGACAACCGCAACAACCGCTTCGAGGTTGCGACCCGGATCAATTCCCTGTTCCCCGAAGGCCCCGGCCCGTTCTGGAGCCATCCGACGGGGCAAAGCTGGCCCAGCCTTCCCTTCCGCCGCACAGGCATCGACTACGCCCTTCTTGGCCTGTCGGAAACCCGCGCCGCCGAGGCCGCCGTGCCCCGTGCGAAAAGCCCGTGGATGCTGTTCAACCCGGGCTCCGTCGGCTCGCAAAGCCTGCTGGGGCTGCCGATGATCCACCGGCTGTCGCAGCGGCCCGAGGTCGCCGTTTGGCCTTTTTCCACCCCCGACGCCCCCGTGGTTCTGGCCGAGGTTTACCCTTCCCTGCTGGCAGGCCCCGTGGCGATCCTGGCGAATGATGAAGGGCTGACCGCCGATCAGGCGCAGGTCCGGCTGCTGGCACGGGCCTTGTATCAGCTGGCGCAGGCGGACCGGCTGACGCCTCTGTTCGGCACCCCTGATGCGGCGGCGGAGGAAGGCTGGATTCTCGGCGCCCACCATCCCGCCCTGCTGGCCGAGGCGCTGACATGGGCTTGACCATCTTCCGCGGCCTCCATCCCCAACTGCGCCCGCAAGCAGCGCGGCTTTATTGGGAGGCGTTCGGCGGCAAGCTGGGACGGGTGCTTGGCCCGGACGACCGGGCGCTGCGGTTCTTTGAACGGGTGATCCGGGGCGAGCTGTGCTTTTCGGCGGTGGGGGACCGGGGCGAACTGATCGGGATCGCGGGCTACAAAACCCCGGCAGGCAGTTTCGCCGGCGGGACCTGGGGCGACCTGACCGAGGTCTACGGGCGGATAGGGGGGCGTCTGCGGGGCGGGGTGCTGTGGTCGCTGGGCCGGGAGGTCGACAACGACCGCTTCCTGATCGACGGCATCTGCGTTGCGAAGGCGCACCGGGGCAAGGGCGTCGGATCGAAGCTGCTGGCGGCGCTGTATCAGGAGGCGGTGGAGCGGGGGTATGGGTCCGTCCGGTTGGACGTGGTCCAGGACAACTTCCGGGCCCGGGCCCTTTATGAGCGACAGGGGTTCCGGGCGGTGCGGACCGAGGAGCTGGGGGTGCTGCGGTTCCTGTTCGGATTCGCCTCGTCGACGACGATGGTGCGGCCTCTGGGCGCGCCGGGAGAGTGATGTGTCCACGGTGGACAAGCTGACCCATCCCTTTTGCATCAAGGGCTTGCTTGCGGGCATTAGGGATTTGGCAAGGATTGGCCGGTGGCCTTGTGGCAACGGCCTGCACCTGTCAGAATATGATCAAATTTCCAATCCAGGAGCAGCAAAATGATCACCAAGCGTGAGTTCTACATCGAGGGGAAATGGGTTGCGCCGCTGGTCCCGAAGGACTGCGCGGTGATCGACCCCTCGACCGAAGAGCCCTGCGCGGTGATCTCGCTGGGGTCCGAGGCGGATACCGACCGGGCGGTGGCAGCAGCCAAGGCGGCGTTTCCGGCTTGGGCCGCGACCGACCCGGCACAGCGGCGCAAGATCGTCGAGGGTATTCTGGAGCAGTACAACCTTCGCAAGGAAGAGATGGCGCAGGCCATCAGCATCGAGATGGGCGCCCCCATCGACATGTCGCGCGATGACCAGGCGGAGTGCCTGCCCTGGCATCTGAAGAACTTCCTCAAGGCCTTCGACCATATGGAGTGGATCAAGCCCCTCGGCCCCCATGCGCCGGGCACGATGATCGCGCTGGAGCCGATTGGGGTCGTCGGCCTGATTACACCCTGGAACTGGCCGATGAACCAGGTGACGCTGAAGGTGATCCCGGCTTTGCTCGCGGGTTGCACCGTCGTGCTGAAACCGTCCGAGGAATCGCCGCTGTCGTCGATGCAGTTTGCCGAGTTCTGCCATGACGCAGGGATTCCGGCAGGCGTTTTCAACCTGGTGAACGGCGACGGGATGGGCGTTGGCTCGCGCCTGTCCAGCCACCCGGATGTCGAGATGATCAGCTTTACCGGCAGCACGCGGGCCGGGCGGGCGATCTCGAAGGCGGCGGCGGAGACGCTGAAGCGGGTCACGCTGGAACTGGGCGGCAAGGGCGCGAACTTGGTCTTCGCCGATGCCGATGCGCGGGCAGTGGAACGCGGCGTGCGGCACATGATGAACAACTCCGGCCAGTCCTGCAACGCACCCTCGCGGATGCTGGTGGAGCGTGGGTTCTACGACCGGGCGGTCGAGATCGCGGCCGAGGTGGCGAACGGCATCAAGGTCGGGCCCGCCAGCCAGCCGGGCGCGCATATCGGCCCGGTGGTGAACAAGCGGCAGTGGGATCAGATCCAGGGCTATATCCAGAAGGGCATCGACGAAGGCGCTCGGCTGGTCGCGGGCGGTCTGGGCCTGCCCGAGGGGATGAACAAGGGCTTCTATGTGCGCCCGACGATCTTTGCCGACGTGAAGCCGGGTATGACCATCGAGCGCGAGGAAATCTTCGGGCCGGTGATGTGCATGATCCCCTTCGACACCGAGGCCGAGGCGGTGATGATCGCCAACGACACGCCCTATGGGCTGACGAACTACGTCCAGTCGCAGGACGGCGCGCGGCGGAACCGGTTGGCGCGGCAGTTGCGGGCCGGGATGGTGGAGATGAACGGGAAGTCCCGGGGTGCCGGTGCGCCGTTCGGGGGTGTCAAGGCGTCCGGTCGGGCGCGCGAAGGTGGCGTCTGGGGGATCGAGGAGTTCCTGGAGGTCAAGGCGATTTCCGGCTGGGATGTCGCGGCAGAGTGACGCTGAAGGCTGGACGCCAAATTCCTTGAGTAAGGAATTTGACCGCTGGTCAGCCGCTCCGAAAACTTGACACAGGTGTCGAGATTGGCTGACATTGGGGCGAATGGAGGCCCCCATGACCCAGCATCCCCGTCTGATGTCCCCGCTGAAACTGCGCGACCACACGCTGCGCAACCGCATCGTGTTCGGAGCCCATACCGCTAACATGTCGGATCAGGGGATGCCGGGGCCTCGTTTTGGCAAGTATCTCGTGGAGCGGGCTTTGGGTGGGGCTGCGATGGTGGTGGCCGAGCCTGTGCCGGTGCACCGGACGGGGGTGCTGACGCGGGGCAACTTCCTGCATTCGGATGACGCGGTGATCCCGGCCTTCCGCACCATCACCGACGAGGTGAAGGATGCAGGCGCGGTCATCATCCAGCAGCTTTACCACATCGGCGCGCATGGCGACTCGGACCTGAGCTTCGCGCCGCATTGGTCGCCCTCGGGCGGGCCGTCATACCATGACTCGGACGGGTCACATGCGATGACGGGGACGGAGGTGGAGGTGCTGCTGGAGGCCCATGTCGCAGCGGCGGTGCGGGCCAAGGCGGCGGGATTTCAGGGGGTGGAGGTCTGGGCGGCGTACCACTCGCTGCTGGATCAGTTCTGGACGCCGTGGTCGAACCAGCGGTCGGACCAATGGGGAGGGGCGCTGGAGGGGCGCACGCGGTTCTCGCGGGAGCTGATCGAGAGGGTGCGGCGGGCTTGCGGCGAGGACTTCGTCGTGGGGTTGGCGGTGAGTTATTCCGAGGCCTACGAGGTGACTTTAGGGGCTGAGGCGCTGTGTGAGATTTTGTCTCTGCATGACCGGACGGGGCATGTCGACTACGTCACGGTCGGGGCCGGGTCCTACCTCGAGTTCGAGTCGATCATCCCGCCCTTCACGCATGGCGAGAAGCTGACGACCCCGCTGACTGCGCAGTTGAAGGGGGTGCTGAAGCACGCCGTGGTGACGTCCGAGGCTGGGGTCAGGACGCCCGAGAATGGCGAGGCGATCATCGCCTCGGGGTTGGCGGACCTGGTGTCGATTGTCCGGGGGCAGATCGCCGACCCGCATCTGGCGCGGAAGGTGGCGGAGGGGCGGGCTTCGGATGTGCGGGGCTGCATCAGTTGCAACCAGATGTGCTGGGGGCGGCGGTCGCGGGATTACTGGATTTCCTGTCTGATCAATCCGAGTGCGGGGCGGGAGTTCGAGTGGGGCGGGGATCGGTTCTCTCCTGCGGTGATGCCGAGGGATGTGCTGGTCGTAGGGGCCGGGCCTGCGGGGCTGGAGGCGGCTCGGGTCGCGGCGGAGCGGGGGCATCGGGTGGAGATTGTCGAGGCCTCGGGAGTCGTCGGCGGGCAGTTCCGGCTGGCGGGGATGCAGCCGCGGCGGGGGCAGATCCTAGAGCTGATGGACTGGTACGAGCGACAGTTTGACCAGCTTGGGGTGCGGCTGCGGCTGAACACGTTCCTGGAGGGGGAGGAGGTCGCGGGGCATGGGGCCGAGGTTGTGGTGGTGGCGACGGGGTCGTTGCCGGATGAGACCGGGTTTCAGCGCTGGGTGCCTGCGGAGGCGTCCCTGCCGGGGATCGAGGCGGGGGGCGTGTGGTCGCCCGAGGCGGTCCTGCGGCGCGAGGCGCGGTTGGGCGACGCGGTGGTGGTCTATGATGAGGGTGGCAACTGGCGGGGGGTCGGCACGGCCTGGGCCTTGGCAGAGCAGGGCAAGCGGGTGACCATCGTGACGCCGGAGGCTTTCGTGGGGAAAGAGCTCGCGCGGACAGCGGCGGATGGGGTGGTGCGTCGGCGGATGGGCTCCTTGGGGGTGCGGATGCTGGCGGAGCATCGGCTGGTGAGGTGGCACGGGAACGGGGTGACGGTGCGGTCTTTCCTGACCGGGGAGGAGGAGGTGATCGCGGCCTCGGCCCTGGTGATGGCGACGACGAACCGGGCGTTCGATGTTCTGCCGGAGGTGATCCCGGGCAAGGTGATGCACCGGGTGGGCGACTGCGCGGCACCCCGGCTGGCGGCCTATGCGTTCCATGAGGGGCGGAAGGTGGGGATGGGGATTTGAGAGGGGTGTCCACGCGGGACGGGTTGGGGCTCTCCAAGGAAATCAAAAGGTTGGGTGTGGGCGTTAGGGTAGTGTTAGGGATGATGCAGCACCCCAGCGGGTCGGCCTGGAGGTATCTCCCGGTCGTCGGGTCGTAGTCGCGCATCCAGTTCTGGTGGAGGCCGCTCTCGGACTGGAACCACTGGCCGGGGAAGCGGGCGGAGGGGGGTGCTCCGGTGGAGGTGTGGACGCCGCCGAAGGGGGTATAGGTGGCGGTCCAGACCTTCACTCCGCTGGCGTTGGTCGCGAAGACCGGGCGGGCGATTCGGTCGGCGCGGACGAAGGAGATGACGCCGCCTTCGATGACCGCGACCGGCTCCCAGCCGTTCCAGACATATTCGCGGATCAGCGCGCCGGTGGCCTCGTTGTACTCGGCGATCCGGCGGCCCTGGCTGTCGAACACCGAGTGGATGGTGACCGCAGTGGGCGAGGAGAGGGTGCGGACCGCCTGACGGCCCATGGCGTCGTACTTGTACGAAGCCTGCAGGATGCCGTTGATCCGAAACTCCGACATCCGGCCGGCGGCGTTGTAGGTGTAGCCGTAGGTCCCGCCCGGCCGCGCCTCGGCCGTCACGCTGCCCAGCCCTCGCAAGTTTGCTCGGGCGTTCGGCGCTGACGTCCTTTCACTGGAAGGCCGTCCGGACGCGCCTCACCGTCGTAGATGAAGCCCCGCGTGCCGCCGGTGGCGAGGTTGATCATGCTGAGGCGGTTCGAGGTGGCGGGGTAGGTGTCGGTCGAGGTGCCGAGCCTGGAGGTCAGACGGCTGCCGACCCCGTCACAGGTCTAGGCCAGCATGCCGTCGGGTCCCGTCGCCCCCCTCCCCCATCCCCTGCCCACCGAGGGGGAGGGGAGATGCTTGGGAATGGCGGTGCGCTTTACGGATTCGCCTCGATCGTCTCGTTAAGCCAGGGCACGAACTTCGAGATGTTGGTGTAGGCGGAGAAGAGGGCGGTTTCCTCGCAGCCCTGCCCTGACGTTGCCGAAAGGCCCCAGCTGACGATGCCGGCCTGGATGTAACCGCCGCCGTCGACTGGCACGACCAGAGGCCCGCCGGAGTCGCCGTTGCAGGAGGTCTTGCCGCCCTCGAAGGTGCCGGAGCAGATCATGTTTTCGCTGACGGCGTCGGGGGCGCGGGCCATCAGTTCGTCCCAGATCGCATAGGCGTCCTGGTCGGCGACGCCGAGGGTCTGAACGGCGTAGCCGAAGCCTCCCGCTGCGTCTTCGGCACGGGCTTCCAGCATGGACTGGTTGCAAAGCTCGCGGTCGAGGACCTGGATTTGGGCCTGGCGGAGGTCGGGCGAGGGTTGGGCGCCTTCCTGCAAGCCCCAGCCGGTGACGATGGTGGTCACGCCCTGCTGGTTGAGAAGGTCTCCGTATTCGGCATCGGGGACCTCGATGGTCTGGAAGGGCACCCGCGGCGCGCGGGAAAGCTTGATGAGAGCGATGTCGAAGTCGAACTGGGTGCCGGTGTAGGAGGGGTGGCGGAAGACGGCCTCGGCGGGGATCAGGTCGCCGGAGCCTTCGGTCAGGGTGTTGGTGCCGACGAGGATGGAGACCTCGGACGGAGCGAGGTCGGCGAAGGTGCCGTCGGCCTGCGGCATGTGGATGCAGTGCGCGGCGGTGAGAACCCAAGTGTCCATGACGATGCTGCCGCCGCAGAACTGGGCGTCGGTGCTGACCGGGGCGCCGCCAACGAGGAGCGCGACTTGCCAGGGCCAGGCGCCTTCAGCTGCGACCTCGCCGCCGATGACCTTGGCTCCGGCAGTGTCAGCCTGGGCGGCGCGGGCGGCCTTGGCGCCGGATTTGGCGTAGGCGAAGGGCGAGGCGGTGGCGGAGTTTGCGGCGGGGGTGGGGAAGGTCGTCTCGGCCAGCGCGGGGGTGGCGAGGAGCAGGATGAGGGCGGGGAGAAGGCGGGGCATTCAGTTCTCCATCGGGGTGGGGGTGGTCGTGCCCGGGATCAGGCGCAGAACTTGGCGCAGCATCGTCAGCGGGGCGGGTTTCAGGGTGAAGCCCCGGCTGGTGGCTTCGGGGTCGAGGCGGTTTTCCAGCCAGGTGGTCATCGGGTCGGCGGGAGTGGCGCGGGTGGGGTCGGTGGAGGCGAGCCGGGTCAGGTCGACACGGGGGGCGTCGGGGTCGACGGGGACGGCGAGCGCCCAAATCTCTTCCAGCCCCGCCGTGCTGCCGGGTTCGATCATCAGGCCGACGCGGGTGTTTTCGCCGGGGGCGAGGCGGTTGGAGAGGTTCTGCGTGGGGTAGATCGGTTGAACACGGAAGTCGGCAGTGAAGTAGAGGACCGAGACGTCCTGGGCGGTGCCGGAGGTGTTGGTGAGGGTAAGCCAGAGCTGGTCGCAGGGGGCGACGCCTTGGGCGGGGTCGAAGGGGGCTTCTGGGCCGGGCTGGTCGCATCGGTCGCGGGCAGGGCGGATGTCGATGGCCATGCTGAGCGGGACCTTGCCGGTCAGGCTGCGCCCGGCGGCCCCGGCAAGGACCGCGCGGAGGGCGAGACCGTGGGCGGCCTGGGTAAGGGTGCGGGCGACGGCGTCGGCCTCGGTCTCGCCCGGTTCGGGGCGGATGCGGGGGGTGGAGCCCGGGCCGTGCGGGTCGAGGGTGCCGTCGGGGTTGGCGAGGGCGATGGTGCCGCCGGTGAGGATGGGGATGAGATCGGGGGTGGCTTCAGGGGCCGGGAGGGCGGCGGTCCATGCGGAATAGTCGTGGGTGTCGGCGGGGTCGGCGAGGACGGGGGAAGCGACTGTCAGAGGCGTGGGGGGTGGGGCGGAGAAGAGTTCGGCCCAGCGGGCATTGGCAGGGGGCGGGGCAGAGAAGGTGGCAGAGCGGGCGGTCACCTTGGTAAGGGTCACGGTGGCCAGCGGTTCGCCCCCGGCCGGCGTGGCGTAGAGGGTGAGTTCGGCGCCCTCGTTCAGACCTTGCAGAAGACCTGCGGCGAGTTTGCCGCCGTCGAGGGGAAAGCGTTCGGTGGCGCTGCCGGTGCCGAAGACGGGGGCGTCTAGCATGGGCCCCTCGCCGTCTGGCATCTGGCGGGCGGGGCCCTGGACCATCGTCTCGGTGGTGGCCGTCAGGACCTGCGCCCAGCTGGCCTCGGGGGCGTCGCGCAGGATTTGTGCAAGCCGCAGAGTGAATTCACCATGCCAGGTGCCATCCGGCATCGGATATTCGAAAGACCGCTGGTCTGACTGCGAGGAGTAGAGGAAGACGAAGTCTCCGTCGAGCGGTGGGACGGGCATCGCCTGGACCGGGGTGACGTCGTCGGGGATGCCGAGTTGCGCCTCGTCGATCACCTTGGCGACCCCCTGCCCGGCCACAGCGCGGAAGCCGGTGGCGGAGTGGCAGGCGTCGATCAGGCCGATGACCTTGACGCCCTTGGCGAGGGCAGACTGCGTCCAGACCCGGAGCTCATCGTCAACGATGGCATTCTCGACCGCGCCGATTGCGCCTTTCCAGCCAGTGGCGTCGGCGGGGAGGAGAAGCTCGTCGTAGCCGCTGCCCTCGTCTCCGGAAAGGTCGGGGGCCTGGGCGCCGTGGCCGGAGAAGGTGAAGACGATGGTGTCGCCTTTGGCGGAGGCTTTGGTGGTGTTTTCGAGGGTTTGCAGGATTTCGGCGCGGGTGGGCTGACCAGTGGCGGTGCCTTGCGGAAGGCCGGTGGAGTCGGAGGCGAGGACGGTGATCTGTGACGGGGAGACGCCGCGGGCGATGAGAGTTTCGGCCATCAGGCGGGCGTCGTTCGAGGGGCCTTTCAGGTCGGCGTCGAGGGTCAGGTAGTCGGAGACGCCGACGATGACGGCGCGGATTTCGGCATGGGCGGGCGGGGCCAGAAGGGCCAGGGTCAAGGCGAGTGAGGAAAAGCCCTTGCGCATGAGGACGGCAGATTACCGCCGGTTGGTTGAGGAGCAAGTGCAGTGAGGCGTGTGACGGAATTTGTCATTCTCTGGAGGCCGGCCGGGTGCCCCCCTCCCCCATCCCCTCCCCACGAGGGGGAGGGGAGGCTCTTGGGCTAGGCGTAGGCTTCAATTCAGCGGGGTCACGCGGCGGCCCCCGGCGGCGATGCCGTCCTGGATGCGGGCGTCGACGTCATTGCCGGTGAGGGAGGCGAGGAAGCCGTTGAACTCCGGCGTCAGGCGGGTGGCCTGGCGGCCGGCTTCGATGACCATGTCGACTTGCGCCTCGGGGAGCTTGAGGCGGGTGGGGACGGCGTCGAGCTGGTCGCGGAGGTCGGTGGGGAGGGAGGCGAAGCTTGCCTCGCCGACGAAGAGTTTGACGTCCTTGCAGTCCCAGCCTTGCGTGGTGCCGCGCAGTTTGCGGACCTCGGATAGCGGGAGGGCGCAGCGCCATTCGATGAGCTCGGTTTCCCATAGGCGGAGTTCGCCCCGCATGGAATCGTAGCCGGAGCGGGAGGCGGCGGACATCGCGGAGGTGGCGATGGACATCGCGAGGTTGACGCCGCCGGGGCCTTCGACGCGTTGGGTCCAGTCGTAGTCCTTGTCGACGCCCGCGTTGGCGACGAGGAAGAGCATGCGCTTCAGCTTGACGGCTTCCTCGGCGGTGAGGGGGGCGTAGGGCACCTGGGCGCGGGCGCGTTCTACAGCCAGACCCGTCGTGCCGAAGTTGTCGGTGATGCCGCCGTCGAGGAGTTTGACGAACTTGACCTCAGCCGGGTTGGTGTAGCTTTCCAGGGCCCGGGCGTGGGCGCGCATGGCGGCGGTGGCTTCGGGGTTGTAGCGGGCGGCGGTAAGCCAGTCGGGTTCCTTGTAGGCGCACTTGTCGTGGTGGGCTTCCAGCACGATGGGGGTGAAGACGAGGGGGAAGGCGGCGGAGGCGGCGACGGCTTCGGAGAGTTTCACGCGCGAAAGGTCGGAGCAGAGGGCGTCGAAGGTTTCGGGCGAGAACAGGAACGGCGTGTTGTTCGCCATGTCGGTGGCGTTGATCCAGGTCTTGATGCCCGACCGGCGGAGGTCGGCGAAGGTGGCGCCGTGGAACAGCGTCTCGTCCAGGGTGCGGCCGAAGGTGTCGCGGCCGTTGACGCCGCCGGCGATACCCTTGGCGATGGTCAGGGGGTTGAAGCCCGAGGTGGTCATGTAGGCTTCGGCGTTGGTGATGAGAAAGGTTTCGCGGAAGCCGGAGATGCCTTCGGGGCCTTTCAGGCCAAGCTGCGCGGCCATGACCGAGCCGCCGGAGACGCCGGAGACGAGGTGGACGTTGTCCAGAAGGCCGTTGCGGGTGCCGGTCTGCGTGGCCTGGAGTTCCTGGAGCATCCCGTAGGCGAAGGCGGTGGCGCGCATCCCGCCGCCAGAGAAGGCGAGGCCGATGTAGAGGTCGTCGCCGGTTGCCTCGGCAGAGAGGGGGGCGTTCTCGCCCTGCAGGGGCTGGTTCTGCGGCTGGTTCCAGGGCGCGCAGCCGAGGAGGAGGAGAAGGGGAAGGAGGGCGCGGCGCATCGGGGCTCCTGACGGTCAGTCCGATTGCTGCAGCCTTGGCCAGCGGATTTCAAGCGCGAAACCTTTGGTCACGGGCGGAAGTGTGAGGCGTGCCCCGTGCCGGGCGGCGATGGCGCGGACGAGGGCGAGGCCGAGGCCATGGCCGGGGGTGGCGCGGTCTCTCTCGGCGCGGGTGAAGCGGTCGAAGGCCTCGGGTTTGAGGGCGTCGGGGAGGCCGGGGCCGGTGTCGGCGACGCGCATGAGGATGCCGTCTTGGTCGGGGGTGAGATGGAGGGTGAGATTGTCGCCTGCGGCGCAGTATTTGATCGCGTTGTCGAGGAGGTTCGACAGGACCTGAGCGATCAGGTTGCGATCGCCGAGGATCTGTAGGCCGGGGGTGATTTTCGCTTCCATGAGAAGGCCCTTGTCCTCGGCAAGGGGGTCGTAGAGGTCCCAGACCTCGGCGGCCACTGCGGACAAGTCGACGGGGACGAGGCCGCCGCCAGTGCCTTGGTCAGCCTCGGCCCGGCTGATGTCGAGAAGCGAGTCGAACATGCGGATGGCCTGGCGCATCTCGGCCTTTAGGTCGGCGGTGAGGTCGTCCTGGCCTTCGATTTTGGCGATCTTCTGCAGCATCCGGTTGAGGGGGGTGCGCAGTTCGTGGGCGATGGTGTCGGACAGGCGATGCGTGGCGCGGTTGAGGTTCTCGATCCGGTCGAGCATCGCGTGGACATGGGTTTCCAGAAGGCCGAATTCGTCCGGCGTGCGGGGGCCGGTGAGGCGGGCGTCGAGTTGGCCTTCGGCGACGCGGTCGGCGAGGGTGTTGAGGCGGTTGATCCTTGTCATGACGCTGCGGGCGGCGAGCCAGCCGACGAGCGCGCCCGCGACGAGGAGGGCGGCGAGGAGGGCAAGCATTCCGCGTCTTAGGGCCGCGAGGGTGGCGTCGACGGGGGCGAGGCTGCGGGCGACGAGGAGAGGGAAGCCTCCGGGGATGTCCCAAGAGACGGCGAGCCAGCGGATACCGCTTTCGGGGATGATCTCGGCCGGTTCTGCGCCAAATGTCCCGCCCTGCTGCGCGACCGCGACCGGCCAGCCTCTTTTTGGACCGGCCAGCACATTGCCTTGCCGGTCCAGCAGAACGAGCACTTCGTCGTTGCCTGCGGCTGTCGAGCGGAACTCGATCGCCTGACGCACCGCGATGATGCGGCGCTGGTCGTAGTGTGCGCGGAAGCCGTCGAGGTCAGCCGCCAGAAGCGCACGCTGCGCGGCCATCAATCGGGTTTCGACCAGGCGGTATTGCAGGGCCATCGCGGCGAGGGACAGGAGCGTGACAGCGAGCGCCATTGCAGCAGCGAGGCGCAGGGTGGCCTTGGCGGCGAAGGGTTTGGGCGTGGTCACGCGGGGAGAGGGGCGAAGATGTAGCCCTCGCCCCGGGCGGTCTGGATCGCCTGGCTTCCGGCGTCCTCAAGCTTGCGGCGGAGGCGGCCGACGTGGACGTCGACGACATTGGTGCCGGGGTCGAAGTGCAGGTTCCAGACGTTTTCCAGAAGCTGCATCCGGGTGACGATCTGGCCTGCGTTGCGGGCGAAGTAGGTGAGGAGTTCGAATTCCTTGGGGCTGGTCGGGACATGGGTGCGTTTGACGTGGACGGTGCGGGCTTTCATCCGGATTTCGAGGTCTCCGAAGGCGAGAAGGTCGTTGTCGAGGACCTGGATTGTGCCCCGGCGGAGGAGGGCGCGGAGGCGGGCGCGCAGTTCTTCGGGCTCGAAGGGTTTGGGGAGGTAGTCGTCGGCGCCTTTCTCCAGCCCTTCGACGCGGTTGGCGGCGCGGCCCAAGGCGGAGAGGATCAGGATCAGGGCAGTGGAGCCTTCAGCGCGGATGCGGGCCATCGCGTCCACCCCGTCGCCGCCGGGAAGCATGCGGTCGAGGACGATGACGTCGTACTTGGCGCTGGTGGCGGCGTCGATGCCGCTGACGAGGGTGTCGCGGTGGTCGGTGGCGCAGCCGAGCGCCTCGGCCTCGGCGCGGATGGCGGCGGCGGTCTCGGGGTCGTCCTCGATGATCAGGATGCGGTCCATATCGGTCATTCAAAACACCACCACGTCGGGGTCAAGGACATTTGCGCCGCCGACGGGTCGGACGCCTTCGGGCGCGTGCCAGGGGTCGAGGCGGATGTGGCGGGTGGCACCGCCGGGGGCTTCGAGGAGGAAGAGGGCGGGAGCGGTGAGTTGGTAGGTGGTCAGGTCTTGGGGAGTGCCGTTGATCATCAGGATGCGGTCGCCTTTCGCGAGGCCGGCAAGGAGGGCGGGGGAGGTGTCGGTCAGGGCGGTGACGGTGCCTTGGGCGTCCAGCGTCACGCCCAGTTCGGTGAGCGTGTAGGCGGCAACGGTGGCGGGGGCGAGGAGACGGGGGGCTTCGCGGGTGCGCAAGCCGGTGGAGTCTTCGGTGGTGAGAGCGAGGACTACGGTCTTTTCTTCACCCGCGCGGAGGAAGGTAAGGGTGGCTTCGCCGTCAGAGGTGGCGGCTTCGATGGCGAAGGCGAAGTCTCCCGGGTTGGTGACGGGGGTGGCGTCGGTGGCTGTGATGATGTCGCCGGGTTGGAGGCCAGCGGTTTCCGCGAGACTGCCGGGGGCGACGGCGTCGATGAGGAGGCCTTGCGGGGCGGTGTCCAAGGTCTCGGCGATCTGGCGGTCCACCGGGCGGGCGGTCAGGCCGAGGGTCGGGAAGGGGGGCAGGGTTTCGTCGATGAGGCCCTGGACGATGCGTTGCAGCTCAGGCGTGGGGATTGCGTAGGCGATGCCCACGAACATACGGCTGCCGTCTGCGATCTGGGAGTTCATGCCGAGGAGGCGGCCTTCCTTGTCCACGAGAGGGCCACCCGAGGAGCCGGGATTCACGGCGGCGTCGTGCTGCAGCATCAGCATGGGGACGGCGATGTCGGTCTGGCGGGCTAGGGTCGAGATGCGGCCCTCGGTCAGGGTGAATTCGATCCCGAGGGGGGCCCCGAGGGCGAAGACTTCGTCGCCAAGCTCGGGAGGAGTGGGGGCGAGTTGGAGGCCTTCTGCGGCGGTAGGGAGCGTAATGACAGCCACGTCCCGGATGGGGTCGCGGGCAATGACGAGCGCGGTGAAGTCGGTCCCGTGGCGGTCGATCAGGCGTACCTCTTCGGCGGTGCCGACGACATGGGCGTTGGTCACGGCGACGGTCCCGTCCGCCCAGACGAAGGCCGAGCCGAGGAAGCGGTCCTCGGCGTCGTTGGAGCGGACGGTGAAGACCTTGTCCATTGCAGTATCGAGCGGCGATGCGCTGGCGGGGCTGATCAGGGCGACCAGCACCAGGACCAGAAGGGCGGCCAGCGCCTCGATGAACTTGAGCGGTCTTTGCCGCCTTGGTGCCTTCGCCTGCATGGGGAAACCTTTGAAATGCCTCGCTGCGGTCTTGCTAGCGGGGCAGGGGCGGCGGGTCCCGTGACAAAGGCTGTCATCTGGAATTCCCGCATTTACAGGCGGGAAACCGCGCCGCATGTTCGGGGCGACAAAAGCCGGAAGAGTAGTCCCATGCGCCGTTTCCTTGCTGCCTGCCTTGTGACACTGGCCCTGCCCGCCTGGGCCGAGGGACCTTCGCCGGTGAAGGTGGCCGAACTGTCGGCGCGGCTTTATGCGGCGGGGATGGAGGCGGGCGATCCGATTTTGATCCTGTCGGCGGCGAAGCTGCGGAAGTCGCTGGCGCTGGTGGCGGGGGAGCGGTCGGCTGTGGACGGGGTCGCCGGTCAGGGCGCGCCGCTGGGGTGGGAGGAGATGATGGCCTCGGCTGCAGAAGTGGCGGAGGGGGACGAGGTTGTTCTTGGGTTGATCGAGGATGCCGGGCTGGAGATGCCGCGGGGCGTCGCCTCGGGGCCGGTCTACAACATCGGCAGCTTGGGGAACGGCAAGGGCGACACCTACCCGCCGATCGAGTTCCGGGGTGGGGAATACGCCGAGGTCTATGTCGAGGCGAAGGCGGCGACGAACCTGAACCTGGCGGTCTATGACGACCAGGGGCGGCTGGTGTGTTCGGACACCGACATCAGCCACATCGCCTATTGCGGCTGGACTCCGGCCTCCCCGGGGACCTTCACGCTGAAGGTCGAAAACAAGGGCCCGGCGGGGGCCGATTATGCGTTGATGACAAACTGATGAAATCACTTTTCACCATTGCCCTTTGCCTGACCGCCCTGCCCGCTTTCGCGCGCGAGAATTATGCTCTGCTGATCGGAGCGAACCAGTATCCGGCGCTGGAAGAGCGCTGGTGGCTGAAGGGCCCGGCGAATGATGTGCAGTTGGTGGCGCAGTTTCTTACGACCGAAGCCCCGGTGCCTTTTGCAGCGGAAAACGTCAAGGTGCTGTCGGATGGGGTGCCGGGGTCCACGGCTCCGACCCTGCAGGCGATCCGGGGGGCGTTTGCCGGGCTGACGGCAGAGGTGCAGCCGGGGGATTTCATCTATCTGCATTTCTCGGGCCACGGGACACAGGCCCCGGCGCTGGACCCCTCGACGGAGCTGGACGGGCTGGACGAGCTGTTCCTGCCGGTGGACATCGGGTCCTGGTCGGATCAGGTCGGCGCGGTCGAGAACGCTCTGGTCGATGACGAGATCGGCGCGCTGATCGACGGGCTGCGCGCGAAGGGCGCGAATGTCTGGGCGGTGTTCGATTCGTGCCATTCGGGGACGGCGACGCGGGCTGTAGAGGTGGCGGACGACGAAGTGCGCATGCGGCAGTTGCCGCCGGAGGCATTGGGGATCGACATTGATGCGGTAGAGGTGTCGCGGTCGGTGGACCCGAGAGCAACGGAGGCTCCGTTTGATGGGGGCGAAGGCGAGGGGTCGTTCGTCGCCTTCTTCGCGGCCCAGACCAACGAGGTGACGCCGGAGAAGAACCTGCCCAAGGGCAAGCCGGGGCGGAAGCCGCAGGGGGTGTTCACCTGGACGCTGATGGAGGTGCTGGCGGAATATCCGAACGCGACCTATGGGCAGATCGGGCAAGAGGTGCTGCGGCGCTATGCGGTGAAGAACCTGGCGAGGTCGACGCCCTTGTTCGAGGGCGATCTGGATCAGGTCGTCTTTGGCGGCGAGGGCGGGGCACGGGTCTCGCAATGGCAGGCAGAGGTTTCGGACGCGGGGTTTGTGATCCCGGCGGGGACGCTGCACGGGCTGGCGGAAGGTGCGGTGCTGGCGGTGATGGGGTCGGCTGCGGCGGCGGATGCGGACGCGCTGGGATATGTCGAGTTGACCACAGTCGAGACGTTTTCCTCGGTGGGGCAGGCGGTGGAGAAGGATGGGAAGGTTTTGCCAGCCGAGATGCCGAAGGGGGTCACGCTGCGCAAGCTGGACGCGGCGCTGGACTTCACCTTGACGGTGGCGCTGCCAGTGGCGGGGACGGGTCCGGCGGATGCGTTGCTGGCGGCGCTGGGGGATTTGCAGGAGGCGGCGGGACCCAGGTTGGCGTTCGTTGCGGCGGAGGAGGAGGCGGATTTGCGGCTGGCCGTGCTGCCGGACAGTCCGCGGCCGGATGCGATCTGGGTCCTGCCCTCGACCGGACTGGCGGAAGATTTGGCGGCGACGCCTTCGGTCACGACCGGCGACAAGGATGGTGCGGAGCTGGCGGCGGTGCTTGCGGATACGCTGGTGACGATGGCGCGAGCGCAGAACCTGATGAAGCTGGCGGGGGCGGTTGGGGCGTCGAACCCGGATGTGGAGGTCGAACTGCTGACCCGCACGCCCGAAGACCGGACGCTGCGCCCCCTGCCTTTCGCGCCGGTGCCGACCTTACTGCCCGACGACGAGGTGCATGTGCTGGCGCGAAACAACGGCGACGGGCCGGTGGACGTGAACGTTCTCTATATCGGGGCGGACTGGTCGATCAGCCATTGGTTCTCGGGCCGGTTGCAGCCGGGGGACGAGTTGAAGAAGGGGTTGTTCAAGATCAGCGCCGACGTGCTGGGGCAGGAGCGGATGCTGGTCGTGGTGACCCCGGCCAAGCCGCAAAGCCCGGTGGAGGACATGAGCTATCTGGCTCAGGGTGCGCTTGACCGCACACGGGCCGTGGGCGGGACGGCGTTCGGGGATGCCCTTGCCGAGGCCGGGTTTGGCGAGACGACGCGCGGCGCGGTTGCGCTGATGGACGACCCGGAGGCTGAGGCAGGACCAGGTCCGGCGATCCTGCAGCTGGAGTTGCGCACCGTCGCGGCGGAGTAGGGATAAGTCCTTGATGCAGATGGATTGCTGCGCAGCATTCGTGCAGCATTTCTGCGCCTATGCTGCGCAGAAAATCAGCGGCGATCGGCAAGCCAGAGGGCGGCGGCGCCGACAAGGGACGCGGTCACCCCCAGAAGCGCGACCGTGCCATAGCCGGCAAGCACGGTGCCAAGCGCAAAGCAGGTCGCGGCGATGACATCCCCGGCCAGCCGCTGGATCGCCATCAGCGAGGCCCCTGCCCCCGGTCGGTCGGCAAGGAGGTCCTGCAGGTAGGCGATCGGGACCGTCAGGGTGACAGCCCCGCCGATCGCCGCGGGCAGCACCAGAAGCCAGACGAGCGAAGACCCCGCCAGCACTGGCAACAACGCCACGTGAACGCAGTAAAGCGCAGTCCCGGCGAAGATCAGGCGGGTGCGCGGGATGCCCCGGGTAAGGCTGGGGATCATCAGCATGAAGGGCACTTCCAGACCCGCGACAAGGCCGACATAAAGAGCCACGTCTTCAGTGCCCCGGCCGACAGCGGGCACCATCACCAGCGACACGATGGCCATGTAGACCGTCGAGGCGCTGAACACGGCACCCAACGCCACGACGCGGGCGGCGATGCTTGGGTGGCCCATCTCGGCGAGGGCGGCGCGGAACGACAGGCCGGAAGGCCGGTCCTCCCAAAGCGTGGTGCCGTCGGCGGGCCAGAGGCGCAGGACGGCCAGCAGCATCAGCGCCGAGAGGACGAGGCCGACGGGAAAGATCAGGGTGACGGAGGCCCCCGCTGCGAAGGCGACGGACCAGAGCGGGAGGACAATGATGAACGGCAAGGCGAAGAGGGCGCGGATCACGGCCATGATGCCGTCACGCTGGTCGGGCGGGTGGCGCGTGGCGGCAAGGCGGGCCAGCGCGAAGACCTGACCGAAGGTGATGCTGCTGATCGGGATCAGGACCGCGGCGGTCAGTGCGAAGATCCAGCGTCCTGGCGTGACGGTCATCAGCACCATGCCGAGGATCAGGGCGGCGACGGCGCTTAGCGTGACGAGGCGACGGTTTGCGGTCTGGTCGGCGCGGATGCCACCGATCACCGAGGCAGAGACCGAGACGATGGAGGCCAGCGCAAGAAGCGCCGCGTAGCCGCGGTCGCCAAAGCCAAAAGCGTGCACGGCGAGGGTAGAGAAGTAGGGTCCGAACGAGCAGGCGACTGCGCCCTGCAGCGCAAGGATCAGCCCGGCGGCACGCAAGGCCGGGTCGGTCAGACAAAGACGGATGGCGGACATTGCGCTTGGGTATCGCGGGCGCGTGGTGGCCGCAAGCAGCGTTGGGGGGCCGAAGAATATTCGTCGAAAATTCTTTGCTTCAGCCAGGGATGACCTTGCCGGGGTTCATCAGGTTCTGCGGGTCAAGCGCCTGTTTCAGCGTCCGCATCACGTCCAGCGCGACCGGGTCCTTGCGGCGTTTCATCGAGGGGAGTTTCGACAGGCCGACCCCATGTTCCGCCGAGAAACTGCCGCCAAGATCGGCGACGACATCCTCGATCGCCTCCATTACCTGGTCCTTCAGCGTAGCGTCGTCGCGGGTCGGGTAGGCGGTGAAGTGCAGGTTTCCATCGCCCAGATGCGCGACAGTGATCGTCCGCGCGCCGGGGTCGAGGGCTTCAACTCTGGCGATGGCTTGGGTCAGGAAAGGTTCAACCTTGTCGAGGGGCAGGCAGACGTCGGTGTCGACATCGGGGTGAAGGCCGACGCCGATCTCGGCCGCCGCCTCGCGCCGCGCCCACATTGCCCGGCGCTGCTGTTCGCTGCGGGCAAGGATGGCGTCGGTGATGAGGCCGGCCTCCATCATCTCGGCCAGGATGGATTCCAGGGTGGTGACAAGGGGGATGTCGCCGTTCGCATCGGGAGTGGCTTCATGTGGGACGGTGGTGGCGGCCTCGATCAGGATGGTGACCTCGGGGATCTGGTCGAAGGGCAGGCCCAGATCGGGGCGGGCTTCGCGGAGGCGTTCGGAGTAGGTGCGCGGCATGAACTCGAACGCCTCGACCCGATTGCCGGTGGCTTCCTGCATCCGGTTGAGAAGGGTCAGCGCGTCGGTGAGCGAACGGGCGGCGAGGGTGGCGGTGGCGTGGGCCTTGGGTGCGGGGACCAGTTTCATCACGGCAGCGGTGATGATGCCGAGGGTGCCTTCGGCGCCGATGAAAAGGTTTTTCAGGTCGTAGCCGGAGTTATCCTTGTGGAGTTCGGACATCAGGTTCAGAACGCGGCCGTCGGGCAGCACGAGCTCCAGCCCCAGGCAGAGGCCGCGGGTGGAGCCGTAGCGCAGGACGTTGGACCCCCCGGCGTTGGTGGACAGGACGCCGCCCAGCATGGCGGAACCGCGGGCACCGAACCAGAGCGGGAAGTAAAGCCCTTCCTTTTCAGCGGCTTCGTGCAGGCGGGTGAGGATCACACCGGCTTCGGCAATAGCCAGTTTGGCGTCGCGCTTGACCTTACGGATGCGGTTCATGCGTTCAAGGGTGAGGAGGAGGCCGCCCTTGGTCATGGTTCCGCCGACAAGGCCGGTGTTGCCAGAAATCGGGACGATGGGCACGCCATGCTGCGTAGCAATCTTGACGCAAGCGGCGACCTCGGCGGTCGATCCTGGGCGGACGACGGCGACGGGCTGACCTTCGTAGCGGCCCATCCAGTCGCGCGAATAGCGGGCCATGTCGGGGCCGGTCAGGACCTGTCCTGCGCCCAGTAAGGATTGCAGATCGTCGATCAGCGGCATGTTCTTCCCTTCCTTCTGGCCGAACCCTATGGCGCAGCCGGTAGAGCCGCAACGGGTTGACGGGGTGAAATTGGTTAGCTAATTTGCTAACCTTCCAGAAGGAGAACCGCCATGCTTCGCGCCCTGATTCTATCGGCCCTGCTGGCAGCGCCGGTTGCCGCACAGGAGGAGATGGATCTAGGCACGCCCCCCGCCGGAACCTACCGGCCCGACCCGGCCCATTCGCGCCTGTGGTTCATCGTCGATCACCTCGGTTTCTCCAAGTATATGGCGCTGTTCACAAAAGTGGACGCCACGCTGCAGTTCGACCCGGAGAACCCGGAGGCGATGTCGGTGACGGCGACGGTCGACCTGACCTCGCTGGAGACGCACAACCCGGCGACCGACTACAATTTCAACGAAATCGTGTCGGGCGAGGACCTCTTGAACGCGCCCGTCCATCCGAAAGCGACCTTCGTCTCGACCAAGGTTGCGCTGACCGGGGAGAATACCGCGGACGTCACCGGGGACATGACGCTGAACGGCGTCACGAAACCCGTGACCTTCAAGGCCAGCTACAATGGCGGCTGGGGGCATATGCCCTTGGACCCGATGGGCGCGCGGGCGGGGTTCTCCCTGGAGACGGTGATCAGACGGTCGGACTTCGGGATCGACTTCGGCATTCCGGAACCTGGCAGCGACATGGGCGTCAGCGACGAGGTGCAGATCTTCTTCGAGGTCGAGATGACGAACCCGGACGCGCCGAAACCGTAGTATTGGGTCGCCTGTCTTGCGCTTGAACCGGTGCCCGGTTTTGTCGGACAAATTTCAGCCCTGCGGGTAGGCGATCACCGACAGATATCGCGCGGGGAGTTTGACCAGCAGCTCGGGCCCGTGCGGGGAATCGGCGTCGAAGAACAGGCTGTCGCCGGGTTTGAGCGGGTAGACCTGGTCGCCGTGGCGGTAGTCGACTTCGCCCTCCAGCATGTAAAGAAGCTCCAGCCCCTCGTGCTGGAAGGCCGGGAAGGTGTCGGATTCCGTGGTCAGCGTGATGATGTAGGGCTCGACCACGACGCCTGAATTGTTCGATCCGATATGGCCCAGAAGGTTGTACTGGTGCCCGGCGCGGGTGCCGCGGCGTTCAATTTCCACATGTTCGCCCGCGCGGACGTGCTGCGCCTCGCGGCGTTCCTCGTAGCTGCGGAAAAAGGCGGTGACGGGGACCGAGAAGGCGTGGCTGAGAACCTGCAGCGTGGTCAGCGAGGGCGAGGTGTTGCCGTTCTCGATCTTGGACAGCATCCCGATCGATAGGCCGGTGACATTGGCCAGATCGGCCACGGTCATGCCCTGCTGGCGGCGGAAGGTGCGCACTTCGCGGCCGATGGCGGCCTCGAGGTTGCGCTCCGTGATCTCGCGGACACGGTGCGGATCCTGGTCGAAGGCCGGTTTGCCGCGCGGAAGGGCAGAGATGGCGTCGCCGTCAGACATGAAATGACCCCGCAGTGAAACCAATACACCTGATTTCACTACCGGGAAACATGCTGTGTATCAAGCGCGACGCTATCCGACCGACCGGGCTGCCGTCTCGATGGCGTGCAGCAGGCTCTCGGCGCTGGAGCGGGGGCCGTAGAGGCGGGCTTTGCCCAGACCGTGCTTGATGAGGTAGACGCCGAGGTGCTCCATCATCGTGCGGGTCGCGTAACCGGTAGGGACGTTGGAGAAATCCACGTTGCAAAGCCGTTCCAGGATCGGCGTCAGATCGGGGGCCGCAAGGTCGAAGGCGACCCAGGCGTCGGTCTGTTCGGTGATGCTAGCGGTGTCGCCCAGAGCGGTTTTCAGCAGATCGGCGATCAGTTCGTGCGTCGCGTAGGGGGCCTCGACGAACCACATCTCGGGCGCGGTCCAGAAGGCGCCGTAGGGTGTGCCGTGCTGATGGGTCGCTGGCGCAGGCAGCGGAACTCCTGCGGTTTTTGCGGCCTTGGCGAGGTCGGCCATCCGGCCCTTGCGGGCGGCGACCGAGGCGAGGGCGACGTCGGTGCATTCGCTGATGGTCAACGGGCCACGGGTGACGGTGGTTGCCTCACGCTTGCCCAGCGCGGTGAGGGGCTGAAGACTAGCCACGGAGACGCACTCCTTCCGGGTCGAACATGTGGGGCGAGATGATCTCGACCTCGGTATCGAGGCCCGCGAGGAGGTTCACGATCCGCATCTTTTGGCCGATCTTGGTGTCGCCCGCCTTCAGGAAGCCAAGCGCGATGTCTTGGCCGAGGTGCGGCGAGTAGACCTTGGAGGTGAGCCAGCCGCCGTCGTTCGCCGCCACCGGGGCCGCGCCCTTCTCCAGGAAGTGGCTGCCTGCGGTCAGCTTGGCCTGGGGGTCAACGGGTTTGACGCCGACAAGGCGGTAGCCGTTCTCGGCGGTCAGGCCTTCGCGCTGCGACAGGAGCATGCCGATCGAGTCCTTCTTTTTCGACACCATCTTGCCAAGGCCCATGTTCAGCGCGGTGGACTGGCCGTTGAGCTCGCCCCCCGCGACGTGGCCCTTTTCGATCCGCATGACGCCCAATGCTTCGGTGCCGTAGACGATGGGGTCGTACTCCGCGCCCTTCGCCAGCATTTCGCGGAGGAGGGCGTCGCCGTAGCGAGTGGGGACGGCGATTTCATAGGCAAGCTCGCCGGAGAAGCTGATCCGGAAGAGGCGGGCACGCAGGCCGCCGACGGTGATGTTGGCAGCACCCATGTAGGGGAAGGCACCGTCGCTGATGTCCTGGTCGACGACTTTTGCGAGGAGATTCCGCGCGTTGGGACCGGCGACCGAGAATTGCGCCCAGGCCTCGGTGGTGGAGATGAGCTGGACGTCCATCTCGGGCCAGAGGACCTGGCGGCAGAGTTCGAGGTGGCGGAAGACGGTCACGGCGTTGGCCGTGGTGGTGGTCATGACGTATTCGTTTTGCCCCATCCGCGCCGTGGTGCCGTCGTCAAAGACGATCCCGTCCTCGCGCAGCATCAACCCGTAGCGGCATTTGCCGACAGCGAGTGTGGAGAAGGTGTTGGCGTAGACCCGGTCAAGGAACGCGCCCGCGTCGGTGCCCTGGATGTCGATCTTGCCCAGGGTGGTCACGTCGCAGATGCCGACAGATTTGCGGGTCGCCAGGACCTCACGGTCGACGCTTTGCCGCCATTCGGTTTCGCCCGGTTTCGGGACCCACTGGGTGCGGAGCCAGTTGCCGACCTCGACAAAGATCGCGCCCTGTTCCTTGGCCCAGTGGTGGGAGGGGGTCAGGCGGAAGGGTTTGAATTCCTTGCCCCGCGACCGGCCAGCCAGTGTACCCATCGCAACGGGAGTGTAAGGCGGGCGGTAGATCGTGGTGCCGGTTTCGGGGATCGAGCGGCCGGTGAGTTCGGCCATAACGGCCAGGCCGATGACATTGCCGGTCTTGCCCTGATCGGTCGCCATGCCAAGCGTTGTGTAGCGCTTCAGATGCTCGACGGCGGTGAAGTTCTCTTGCTTGGCCAGTTTGATGTCCTTGACGGTGACGTCGTTCTGCTGGTCGATCCAGGCACGGCCCTTGCCGTGGGCGACGTGCCAGAGCGGCGAGATGCGGACGTGTGCGTCTTCCGCCTGCGGGAGGTCAGGGGCGGTGCCAAGGTCCAGTGCTGCGATTGCGGCATCTCGGCCGGTTCTCAGGGCAGCATGGGTGGACATCTGGCCTGCGGCGGCCCCGGCGACGAGGAGACCGGGGGGGCCGTCCTTGCCCGGGACGAAGGCCGCAATGGCATCGTCGTAGACGGGGCGCGAGCGGTGATGTGAGTGGATGTTCACATTCGGGTTCCAGCCACCGGAGACGCCAAGCGCATCCACGGCGATAGTTTCCGAACGACCATTCGCTTGGCGGACGGTGATGGTCTTCAGACCGAGCTTTCCGGAGGTGTCGATGACCTCAGCGCCTTGCAGGTGACGAATGCCGGGGAGGAGTTCGCCGCCTTCGCGGCTGTCGATCACGGCGACCACGTCAACGCCCTTGGCCTGCAGGTCCCGGGCGGCGCGGAGGCCGTCGTCGTTGTTGGTGAAGACGGCCACCCGCTCACCGACCTTGACGCCCCAGCGGTTGGCAAAGGCGCGGAGGCTGCCCGCCAGCATGATGCCGGGGCGGTCGTTGTTTTCAAAGGCGATGGGGCGTTCGGTGGCTCCGCCTGCCAGGATCGCTTTGCTGGTGTAGATGCGCCAGAGGACTTGGCGGGGTTTGCCTGCGACGGGGGTGGGGAGGTGGTCGGAGACGCGTTCCACCGCAGAATAGATGCCGTGGTCGAAGGCACCGACGACCGTGGTGCGCATCATCAGGCGGACGTTCGGCATCGAGGACAGTTCGACTGCCGAGGCCGCCGCCCAGTCCGCGCCCTGGGTGTCGCCGATGGCGTAGGTCTCGGCGTTCAGACGCCCGCCCATGCGGAAATCCTCGTCGGCGAGGATGACCCGCTTACCCGCCCGACCGGCGGTCAGGGCGGCCATCAGGCCCGCGGGACCGGCCCCGATGACGAGGAGGTCGCAGTGCAGGAAACCCTTGTCATATTCGTCCGGGTCCTCCTCGCGCGTGACCGAGCCAAGGCCTGCGGCGCGGCGGATGATTGGCTCATAAAGCTTTTCCCAGAAGGACTTGGGCCACATGAAGGTCTTGTAGTAGAAGCCCGCCGCGAAGAAGGTCGACAGCTTGTCGTTGATCCCCATCGCGTCGAAGCGCAAGCTGGGCCAGCGGTTCTGGCTGTTGGCGGTAAGACCGTCGTAAAGCTCGGCCACCGTGGCGCGGGTGTTGGGTTCCTGTCGCCCGCCAGTGCGCAGTTCCACCAGCGCGTTCGGTTCTTCGGAGCCCGAGGAGATCGGCCCACGCGGACGGTGATACTTGAAGCTTCGGCCCATCAGGCGGACGCCATTGGCGAGAAGCGCCGAGGCCAGCGTGTCGCCGGGATGACCCTGGTACGGGATGCCGTCGAAGGTAAAGCGGAGCGTCTTGGTGCGGTCGATCTGGCCGCCGTCAATGCGATGCGACTGGGTCATTTGCTGCGCCCCCGTGCGCGGGCGACATCGCGGGCGAATTCGACCTTGGTGATCTCGTGCGTGACGGTGTTGCGGGTCACGACCAGCCAGGAGCGGTCGCCCTGTTCGTGATACCAAAGCTCCTGATGCTCGCCCGCCGGGTTGGTGCGGTTGTAGAGGTAATCGTGGAAGGCCTCGACGCCCGCAGTCATGCCGTCGGGCCGGTCGATGAGGGAAGCATCGCCGAGATAGACGAATTCCTGCGCGTCGCGGGGGCCGAGGATCGGATGGTGAATGATCATTCGATTATTCCGTCAATGCAGGTTCGGCTGGGCGCCCTGACCCTTTTCGTCGATCATCAGCCCCTTGAGGAACCGGTCAAAACGGTAGGCCGTGGCGGTTTTGTGGGGTTCGTCCTTGGCCAGCAGATGCGCGAAGGCCCAGCCCGAGGCCGGGGTGGCCTTGAACCCGCCGTAGCACCAGCCGCCGTTGAAATAGAGGCCCTCGATATCGGTCTTGTCGATGATCGGCGAGCCGTCCATCGACATGTCCATGATCCCGCCCCAGCTGCGCAACAGGCGCACGCGGCCGATGGCGGGCATCAGGGCCATGCCGCCCTCGGCCACGTCCTCGATCACCGGGAGGTTGCCGCGTTGGGCGTAGGAGTTGTAGCCGTCGATGTCACCGCCGAAGACGAGGCCGCCCTTGTCGGACTGGCTGACGTAGAAATGGCCCGCGCCGAAGGTCATCACGCCGTCGATCAGGGGCTTCAGGCCTTCGGAAACGAAGGCTTGCAGGACATGGGATTCGATGGGCAGGCGCATCCCGGCATGGGCCATGACCTTGGAGGAGGAGCCAGCCACGGCCACGCCGACCTTCTTCGCGCCGATGAAGCCTCGGGTGGTTTCAACCCCCCGGATGCGGCCGTTCTCGATCCGCATACCGGTGACTTCGCAGTTCTGGATCAGGTCCACTCCGCGCTGGTCAGCCCCGCGCGCATAGCCCCAGGCCACCGCGTCATGGCGAACCGTGCCGCCGCGCGGCTGCATCAAGGCACCCTTGATCGGGAACCGGGCGTTGTCGAAGTTGAGCCAAGGATACATGGCTTTGACGTCGTCACGGGACAGAAGCCGCGCGTCCGCGCCGTGCATGATCATCGCATTGCCGCGCCGGGTGGCCGCATCGCGTTGCGCGTCGGTGTGGATCAGGTTGATGATCCCGCGCTGGCTGACCATGGCGTTGTAGTTGAAGTCCTGCTCCAGCCCCTCCCAGAGCTTCAGCGAGAATTCGTAGAACGGTTCGTTCCCGTCCAGCAGGTAGTTGGAGCGGATGATCGTGGTATTGCGGCCCACGTTGCCGCCGCCAAGGTAGCCCTTTTCCAGCACCGCGATGCGGGCCTGGCCGAATTCCTTGGCAAGGTAGTAGGCCGTCGCCAACCCGTGGCCGCCGCCACCGATGATGATGTAGTCGTATTCGGCCTGGGGGGTGGGGTCGCGCCAGACGGGTTTCCAGCCTTTGTGGCCGGTCAGTGCCTCGGCGATCACGCGAAATCCGGAATAGCGCACGGTGGTCTCTCCTGCTTCCCCCGGTTCTAGGCCGGTCCGGGGGCAAG
>LNFM01006601.1_pt1 | contig 36801 bp, 28 predicted proteins | sample 596031 | NCBI WGS metagenome assembly LNFM01 (sample SAMN04254537, study PRJNA301005) | activated carbon metagenome | isolation source: dual media filters at the Ann Arbor, Michigan drinking water treatment plant | place: USA: Ann Arbor | reverse complement strand
AACGCCGAAATTCCATCGGGTCGCATCGAAAGCCAGGATCGCGAATTCTCTGTGTTGTCGAAGACGGGTCTGACAACGCAGGCCGAGTTTGAGAAGATCGTTGTGAAGCTGGCGGGCGATTATCAGGTGAAGCTCGGCGAGGTGGCGCGGGTGGAGCTGGGCGCGGTTGACGAGCGCCGTGTTAGTACGTTTGACGGCATCCCGGCGATCGCCGTTGGCATTATCCGGCAGTCGACGGCCAATCCGCTCGATGTTTCGGCTGCCGTCAATGAGGTTCTGCCGGAAATCAATTCGTCGTTGCCGCAAGGCCTGAAAGCGACGATCGGCAACGACGATAGCGTCTTCATCGACCGGTCCATCCAAGCTGTGTTCATGACGATCATCGAGGCGATCGTGCTTGTCGTGATCGTTATTCTGTTTTTCTTGCGGTCGTTCCGCGCGGCGATCATACCAATTGTCACGATCCCGATTTCTCTGATCGCGACGTTCGCGCTGATGTATGCGTTCGGGTTCAGTGTGAATACGCTGACGCTGCTTGCCATGGTGCTGGCGATCGGACTCGTCGTCGATGACGCGATCGTGGTGCTGGAGAATATCTATCGGTATATCGAGGAGGGGATGGAGCCCGTTGCTGCGGCGGTCAAAGGTGTGCGGGAAATCGGCTTTGCCGTCATCGCGATGACGATGACGCTGGCAGCGGTGTACGCGCCAATCGCCTTTGCGCCCGGCAAGACGGGGAAGCTCTTTCTTGAGTTCGCGCTGACATTGGCCGGAGCGGTTATCGTGTCGGGCTGGGTGGCGTTGACGTTGACGCCGATGATGTGTGCCAAGCTGTTGCGCCACCAGCCGCAGCCGGGACGTGTCTATCTGGTGCTCGAGCGTGGGTTCGTCGCGTTCGAGAATGGGTATCGGTCGATGCTTGAAGGCTCGCTCAAGATCCGGCCGGTCGTGCTGCTTATAGCGGCCGGCGTTGCGGGTTTGAGCGGCGTTTTGTTGACGACGTTGAAGACAGAACTTGCGCCACTGGAAGATCGCGGCATTCTCAGAATGCGCGGCTCAGGTCCTGAGGGTGCCACCGTCAGCTACACGGCGCGCTACGCCGCCGAGATAGACGCCGTTCTCACTGATGTTGAGGAGGCGCGTGGCCGGCTGGCCATCGCAGGGAATCCCGACGTTTCGTCCTCTCTCGTGATAGCGCCACTCAAGGATTGGAGTGAGCGGTCGCGGTCGCAGCAAGAGATCACCGCCGAAATCGCACCGAAGCTGCGGCGTATCGCTGGTATTCAGGCGGTCGTGCAGACGCCTGGTGCGTTTGGACAGCGGGGATCGGGAAGGCCAATCGAGTTCGTGCTGCAGTCGTCGGGTTCGTATGAGGATCTGCAAGGTTACGCCGATAAAATTCTAGCCAAAGCGCGGGAAAATCCAGGGCTGGAAAACCTCGACACGGACCTGAAGCTCAATTCACCGGAATTCAAAATCGATATCGATCGCGCAAAAGTCGCCGATCTTGGACTTGAAGTGACGGCTGTTGGGCGGACGCTCGAGACGCTGCTGGGCGGCCGGCAAGTGACGCGGTTCGAGCAGAACGGCGAGCAGTACGATGTCTATGTGCAGTTGGCGGCGGAGGACCGGTCGACGCCGCAAGCGCTGTCGACCATCTTCCTGCGCAATCCTCGCGGGGATATGATTCAGCTTTCGAATGTGGCGACGGTGACGGAGTCGGTCGCTCCCAAGGAGCTGAAACGCTTCAATCAGCTGCGCTCGGTGACGATCCAGGCGTCCCTGGCGCCTGGATATGCGGTGGGAGAAGCGTTGACGTTTCTTGAGCAGGCAGCGCAGGAGGTTTTGCCGCCGACGGTGCTGACGGATCTCGACGGATCCAGTCGCGACTTCCGCGCTTCGGCGGACAGTCTTCTCGTCGTGTTTCTGCTCGCGCTGGCGTTCATCTATCTTGTGCTGGCGGCACAGTTCGAGAGTTTCCGAGATCCGGTGATGATCATGATCACGGTCCCGTTGTCGATCACGGGGGCGTTGGCGGCGTTGTGGCTCGCGGGCGGGACGATGAACGTCTATTCGCAGATCGGGCTTGTGACCCTCGTAGGACTGATCACCAAGCACGGTATTTTGATCGTAGAGTTTGCCAATCAGAAGCAGGCCGCTGGCGAAGACCGGATGCGGGCGATCGTAGATGCATCCGTGCAGCGGTTGCGGCCGATTTTGATGACGACAGGGGCGATGGTGCTGGGTGCGTTGCCGCTGGCGCTTGCCGACGGGGCGGGCGCGGAGAACCGGCAGCAGATCGGCTGGGTGATCGTGGGCGGCATGTCGGCGGGGACCCTGTTGACGCTGTTTGTCGTGCCGGCTGTCTATAGCTATTTTGGACGCAAGGGTGTGGCGGCGGACAGTGTAGCCGTTGCGCCGGCCCTTAGGCCGGCCGAATAGCTGCGCCTCATGGACACGGCGGGCGTTGGCGATTAAAGCTCCGCAGTGATCTGGGGGGCTCGTCACGGAATGGAATATCGGCGCGAAATCGATGGGCTGAGGGCCGTCGCGGTTTTGCCGGTCGTGCTGTTTCACGCCGGCGTTGAACTGTTCAGTGGCGGCTTTGCCGGCGTCGACGTTTTTTTTGTCATCAGCGGATTTCTCATTACATCGTTGATACTGCACGAGCAGGCGGCGGGGACATTTACGCTGGCGCGGTTTTATGAGCGGCGTGCGCGGCGCATTCTGCCGGCGCTGCTACTTGTTGTTCTCGCCTGCACGCCGTTTGCCTATCTGTGGATGATGCCGGATGAGGTGAAATCGTTCAGCGTGAGCGTTCTTGGTACGCTTCTGTCGGGATCGAACTTCGTCTTCTATTTCCAGAGCGGGTACTTCGATCATGCTGCGGAATTGAAGCCGCTGCTGCATACGTGGAGCCTGGCGGTTGAAGAGCAGTTTTATATTCTATTCCCGCTTTTGTTCGTGTTCCTGTTGCGCCGGGGGCGGCAGTGGACATTTTGGGTTCTGGTGCTGATCTTTGTAGTGAGCTTATTCCTGGCGCAGGCCGGCGGAAATTTTGAGGCGCGGCAGTCATCTTATGTGGGGTCGTGGTCGTGGTGGGCGTCGCCGAGTTATGGTTTTTTTCTGCTGCCGGCGCGGGCGTGGGAATTGCTCATTGGTGCGCTGCTCGCGGTGCAGCGCTTCTATCATCCGGAGTGGTTTGCCGCACGTGGGCGGGGGTTGCGCGAGGCGGGCTCGCTGACCGGTCTGGCGCTTGTCTTACTGTCGTTTGTGCTTTTTACATCCGCCACACCGTTTCCCAGCATTTATACTCTGGTGCCGACGGTTGGGACGGCATTGGTGATCGCGTTTGCCGAGCGCGGGACGATCGTGAACCGGCTGCTGGCCTCCGCGCCGTTCGTTGGGCTGGGTCTGGTTAGCTATAGTTTCTATCTCTGGCATCATCCGCTGTTTGCATTTGCGCGGATTTGGAGCCCGAGTGCGCCGGGGACGCCGGTATTTCTGGCGCTGGCGGTTGTCGCGCTGATTTTAGCGGTGGGGACTTGGCATTTTGTCGAACGACCGTTCCGCGACCGGAATCGGATTTCGACGCCCTTCATGTTGCGGAGTGTGGCGGTTGCCTGCGTGGTGCTCGTGGCGTTCTTTGCGGCGTCGCGCACGACGCGGGGCTTCGACTATCGATTTCCCAAGGGTGAGTTTTTTGCCAGTTCCGGATCCGGCGTCGCGCTCGCCAATCAGGGGTGCCGGCGCGACAAATTCGAACCTTGGGACAAGGCTTGCGTGTTCGGGGCGGGGGTGCCGCGCGTGGCCATCGTTGGAGATAGCCATGCGGCTGCCATGGTTGGGCCGTTGGCGATGGCGCTGCAGACGAGGTCGATTTCCTTGGTCGATCTGCACGTGACGGGTTGCTTGCCGGTGCGCAACTTCTTGCGCGCGAATACGGGTGACCGGTGCCGGCGGCAGGATGATGCCTTTGACTATCTGATCCGGTCGCCGCAGATCGACACGGTGGTCATCGTCGCGCGGTGGGCCACGAAGTTCGAGAATTCACGGTTTAACAACAAAGAGGGCGGGATCGAGTTTGGTAGCGATACGCAACTCTATCCTGACGTGGCGCGCATTGGGCGGCCGATTACGATCGATGAGGCTTTGATTGAAATTGTTGCGGAGTTGGGCAAGGCGGGGAAAAAGATCGTCATCGTCTATCCCATTCCAGAAGTGGGATGGGACGTGCCGAACTATATGTCGAAGTTGAAGCAGCGCGGGTTACTGAAGGACGACATCAGCACGAGCTATGATGTGTTTCGCGAGCGGACGCGGCGGGTTTATGCCGCTCTGGATGGGTTGCCGGATACAGTGGTGACGGGTCGGGTCTATCCCGAAACGCACTTTTGCAACACGGTGCGTCCGGGCCGGTGCATGGCTTCGCTCGGCTTTAAGGCGCTCTACAACGATACCAACCATCTGAGCGGGATGGGGGCGACGTTTGTGGCAGAGTCGATCGTCGAAAAGATCGCGCCGAAATAGCGGGACGATTAGCAGCCGCGGCGGGCGACACCTTCTGCATCGAAAACGTGGCCGGTGAGTGTGCGGCCTTTGCGGCTTGCGAGGTAGAGCGCCAGGGCTGCGATGTCGGGTTCGGACGTCAGGCACGCGCCGCTCATTGTGTCGAGCGTCGTTGCTTTCGGGCCGACGGCGTTGATGCGCACCACGTCACCGGACCAGCGGCGTGCGAGATCGACGGTCATGGCGGCCAGCGCCTGACGCAGCATACCGAGAATGGCGGCGTCGCGGGCCGATTGTGGGGCGGGCGCGACCACGGCGTTGAGGATGGAGCCTTCCGACCACGTGAGGGCCATGCGGTTGGCCGCGACTTCGGTGATCTCGCGCACCGGGCCGAGCTTGGCGACGATAAAATCTTCTATTTCTTCGAGGGTGTCGACGGCGTTCAATTCGGTCTGCGTGATGGAGACGAGGTTGACCGCCGTATCGATGCCGCCGAGCTCCTTGGCTGCGCGCTGAGCAAGGCTCGTGGGTGTTAGGGTCGCGGAAAAGGGGACATCGATCAGCGTTATATCGCTGGCGGTTGATGCTAAGAGCGCCGTCAATTCGACCATCTCGGGCGAGCGTTCTGCGCATTGAATGAGAAGGCGCGCTTTGCGTTCAGCAAAGCCGCGGGCGAGATCGACGCCAAGGGTCGTGGACAACCCGGTGACGACGACGCGGGCGCCAGCCAACTCGGGATAGGTTTCGGTCTCGAACTCACGTGCGATGACGCTCATATACATGTGACGGGATGCTCCTAATTACGCCGGAGAGGGTGAGCGACCCGGCGGGAACGATACCACGCCGATTCGCCTAACGACATCTAAACAGCGGTTCGATTCGGGTCTGGCGCGGGGCCGGGTCATGTCGAAAAGGCGGCGGGTCCGGCGTTGGCGCGGGCCGGCTCGACCTCGGTGCCCGGGCAAGCTCTTGGCGCTGTTTGGAGATCAGTCCTGAGGGCGGGGTCATGCCGGGTTCGGATTTATTTGGTGCATGACGGCCACGGCGGTTTCTGCAACGCGGGGGCGGTCTGTGGAAAGTTGGTGAAAAGACGGGTGGCCGAATTGCCGGACTGCCGGTGCCGCGCCGATGCTTACTGACTACGATTCGCATTTTTCGGCAGGTCGCAACCCAATGCCAAATAGAAGAAAACGCCTTGATGCTCCGACGGCGGTGGTTCCGTCTGACGGGGATTCGGCGGTCCTCGTCTGCATCGCTTTGGTGGTGGCCGCGATCGTCGTCGGTCTGCATGTGCAGATGGGGCTTTCGCTGGCCCTGGCTTCGGTGGCGGGCATGTCGCTCTTTATTGGGCTCGTTGGCTTCCAGGCGTGGCGGCGCGGAGAGGCGGAACGGACGGCCCTCGCAGATGAGTTGCACCGGTTGGAAACCGAGTTGGTGATGACGGTTGGTGGCGCGCCTGCCTCGTCCGCCCGGGTAGACATCGTCGGGCCGCGCACCGCGTCCCAACCGGTTGCGCCGAAATCGCCTGTGCGTCCCCACACTGCTGCTGCCGCGCCGGCGCCTGCTGGCCCTCAATTCGAAGCCTATCGTGGCGCGCTCGATGTGCCGCGGGGTGAATCGCTCAACGACTATTGGTCCTCGATGCCGGCAGCGATAACGGACTCAGCACCCGTGCCGGACCTACCGGAGATCGCCGATGCCATTCCAGCGGCCTCAGCCGTTCGAGAAGATGACGTGGAGCTGCTGCAGCGGCGCATCAAAGATATGCTCTATCAGGTGACGGCTGCTGAGCAGGCCCGGGATTTGGCGCCGGATCTGCCGGCCGGACCGCCCGCCGGTCTGGCGCCGTCGAATGACGCTGCCGTGGCAGCTTCGATCGATGCTCTGCAGGCGACGGCGCATTCGATGCGGCAGCGGCCCGTTGGGGAGCGGGAGAATCATGTGCGGCAGCCGGAGCTGGAGCTGGAGGCGGAGGCGCCTGTCGATCTGGATCTCGTCGCGGTTCGCGATGCCATCACGGCCGGCCGCGTGGACGTTTATCTCGAACCGATCCTCGGGCTCGGCGATCAAGCGACGCGGCACTATGAGGTGAGCGTGAAGCTGCGCGGGCTGGCAGGGCAGGACTTAGGTTCGGGCGATGGCGATGCGCTGGTTGGGCGCGGTTTGCTGCCGCTTTTCGATAGTGCTCGGATTGGGCGCAGCGCGATTGTGGCGGAGCGGCTTCGGAGCCGTGGCAAGGCTGGGTCCGTTTTTTCACGCGCGTCGGGCGAAGCGCTGATCGAGCCTGAGTTCACGCGCACGATGCAGCTTGATTTTGTGGCTCGGCCGGCAACGGCGCAGCAACTCATTCTGACGTTCAGCCAGGCCGATATCCGCTCTTTCCGTGCCGCCGAGCAGAGGGCCGTGAGCGCACTGTCTGCGTTGGGTTTCCGGTTTGCGATTTCGGGACTGACGGATCTGGACATGAACTTTGGGGCCATGGCGCAGGCGGGCTTTCAGTTCGTGAAGATCGATGCGGCCGTGATGACCGACGGGTTGCCGCATCCGGGCGGGTTTATTCCCGCTGGCGATGTTTGCCGTTTTCTGGCCGATCAGGGTTTTGGTCTCATCGTCGAAGGCATCGACAGCGAAGACACGCTGGCGCGAGTCTTTGGGTTCGGTGTTTTGATGGGGCAGGGCACGCTCTTTGGCGGCCAGCGCCCGGTGAAGACGGACGTCGTCGCGAAGGGTGGGCAAGCGGCGGCGTGACGGGTTGCAATGACGCCGTGGTGCAATTCGTTCGCCCGTCCTGTTGGACGAGCCGCGCTGGATCGTTCGCAGTCAGCTGATGATCGTGCAGGGTATGCAGCGTTCGGCTGACGGGCTAAAGTCTGCGGATGGATGAAGGTTCTCGGTAACGTATGCCAAATCTTGCGCAGTATGTTCTCGATCGGTTGGTTCTGCGGCTGCGGCCGGCCGATGCGACACGGCAGGTGGCGGCCCTGCCCTACACTGTGATCGATGGACGCGTGGTGTTTCTGCTTGTGACGTCGCGGCGGAGTGGGCGCTGGATTGTGCCGAAGGGCTCACTCGTCGCGGGCGAAACGCCGGCCCACTCGGCGGAGATCGAGGCGATGGAAGAGGCTGGCGTTGAGGGCATCGTCGATGCGCAGCCAATCGGTTCCTATCGCACGATCAAGAAGGGCGGCATCACGCGCCGCGTCGTTGAGGTGGATTTATATCCGCTGCGGGTGACCAAGCAGCACGATACGTGGCTCGAGCAAGACCGGCGGCACCGGCATTGGGTGCTGCTGCGTGAGGCCAAGCGTCTCCTATCTGATGTTGCAGTGGGAGAATTCGCGACGCTCGTCAGCCGCCGCGAGATGGCGCGCGCTCAACCAATCGCCCAACGCATCGAGGCATAAAGGGCTGCGGCGAGCAGTGCCGCGGCCGGCACGGTCACGATCCAGGCTGCCGCGATGCCGTAGACGTGCTGGCGACGGACCAGTCGCCGCTTTTCGCGTTTGGCATAGTTGCGCAGAGCTGCCTCGGGTGTGGCGTTCAACTGCGAGGGCTCGAGAAACACCGAGCGCGGCTTTACGGCTGGATTGGGTACGCCGGAATTGGTGAGAATTTCACGCAGATACCCGACGCCAAAGACGGCGCCGATTGCGATGTGGGTGGAGGAGACCGGCAGGCCCATCGCGGAGGCGACGAGCACCGTTACTGCTGCCGACAGCGCGACGCAGTAGGCGCGGATTGGATCCATTTTTGTGATTTTTTCGCCGACCGTCCGGATCAGACGCGGCCCGAACAGCGACAGTCCCAAAGAAATGCCGAAGGCACCGATGGCGAGGACCCAGGTGGGGAGGGCCACTTGTCCAGCAACGCCGGCCTCTGTCTGAGCTACTGAGACGATGGCAGCCAGGGGGCCGACGGCGTTGGCCACGTCGTTGGCGCCGTGTGCAAAGGACAAAAGAGCGACTGCAAAGATCAGCGGGGCATTGAAACAGCCGGCGATGTCTTTGCGTGTGTTGGCGATGACAGCGGCGCGGCGCGCCACGAGCGGCTGCGCAATGGCATAACCTATGGTGGAGAATGCCGCGCCGATCAGCCAGACGGTTGCTGCGTCCGGCTTCCAAATACGGCTCAGACCTTTGCTGGCCATGTACATGGCGAAAATGCCGGACATCAGCGCCACGAGCACGGGCACCCATATTTTGGCCGCAGCGATCCGGTCATCGCGAAAGATGATGAGCCATTTGATCAGCCCCAACAGCAGTGCCGCGATTAGTGCGCCACATACGGGCGAGATCACCCAGCTGGCTGCGATCTTACCCATCACGGCCCAGTTCACGGCTTCGACGCCGGCGGCCATAGTGCCGCTGCCCAGCACGGCGCCGACGATGGAATGCGTCGTGGAGACGGGAGCACCCAAGTAGGTTGCCAGATGGAGCCAGAGGCCGGCCGCAAGAAGGGCTGCCATCATCATCATGATGAAGGGGTCGGTATCGAGGCCGTGGTCTTTGACGATCAGATCTTTGGCGACCGTGTTGACCACGTCGCCGCCGGCGAGGATCGCGCCTGCCGTCTCCGCAATCGCCGCAATGGCGATCGCGCCGGTCATGGTGAGGACGCGGCTGCCGACGGCGGGGCCCATGTTGTTGGCGACGTCGTTGGCGCCAATGTTGAGCGCCATATAGCCGGCAATCACCGCGGCGAAGACCACGAGGGTTGTGTGGGTGCTATCGCCGAGGGCGAGGCTGGCGGCGGCAATGGAGCCGGCCATGAAGATTGCAAGCAGCCCGGGGGCCGCAAGAGATTGGGCCAGGCCTTCGGTGGCCTTTTCCAAATGTCCGACCTTTTTCAGGTCCTTATCGAGTGATGGCTTACCCATTGCGTGCCCGGCTCTCCCCCAGTGCCGGAAGCGACCTAGCACCTAAATGTTGCCTTGTCATATAACTGTCATCTTTGAAACCGGTTGGGTGATCGGGGGGAGGGGGACGCGACGCTGGATTGGGGCCGGTGTGTTCCGATGCTGTACCCCGGCCAGCGATGTGGTGGCGGGCTTGTAAGGCACTCAACACCTCATCGGGCCGTTCGGGGCTACTTGGATATGCAAAGATATCTTGCGTATCGTCACCTGTGCATCGGCGTGCTGAGCGGGTGGTCTGTGCGCCAATAGGCCGGGGAGCAATTGACGGCGCGGAGCCCAAAATTCAACGGCAACGGGTTTATTTTTTGGGTTTCGCGTTGGGTCAGTTCGCGTCGGGCTGGCGAGCAAGGACCGTCGACTATGGGGCGCCATTTGGATGTTGCGATTGATCCAGTGCTCACCCAATATGACATGCTGTCGTGTCATCAACCACTGACGCCATTAACCGCCGTAATGCGCCGCTGAGAAACGCTGAGCGCTGGGAGCCCCTTGCTTATGACTGCCGCAGCATCCGCGTCTGAAGGCTCCCGTCCACATGCCATTGTTATCGGTTCAGGCTTTGGGGGGTTGGCGGCGGCGGTCCGGCTGTGTGCAAAGGGTTGGCGGGTTACTGTCGTCGAGAAGCTCGATGCGCCGGGTGGGCGCGCGTACGTGTTCAAGCAGGATGGCTACACGTTCGATGCCGGTCCGACGATTATCACGGCGCCCTATCTGATCGAAGAGCTTTGGGCGCTGTCGGGACGGCGGTTGAGCGACGATCTCGACCTGCGTGCAGTCGATCCGTTCTATGCTATCCGTTTCGACGACGGCGAGGTGATGAAGTGCTCAGCCGATCTTGATGTGACGCGGGCTGAGGTTGCGCGGATTGCGCCTGAAGATCGCGACGGTTTTGAGCGCTTCATTGTTGAAAGCGAGCGCATTTTCGACGTGGCCTTTACAGAGCTTGCTGCCAAGCCATTCCATAAGATTTCGTCGCTGATCAAGGCGGTTCCGGATCTCATTCGTTTGAGAGGATATCGAACTGTTTACGACCGCGTTTCGCATTACTTTAAAAACGAAAAGATGCGAATTGCCTTCAGCTTTCATCCGCTGCTTATTGGCGGCAATCCCACGACGACGACGGCGTATTATTGTTTGATTGCGCATCTGGAGCGGATGCACGGGGTGCATTACTCGATGGGTGGTGTGGGTGCGCTTGTGCGCGCGGTCGTGAACTTGGCTGAAAGTCAGGGCGCCCAGTTTCGTTACAACTCGGAAGTCGCGGAGATCACGACGGCCGGTGGTGCTGTGACGGGCGTTCGGCTGGCCAGCGGCGAGATGCTGGCGTCGGATATCGTGATCTCCAACGCAGATGTTGCGTGGACGTATTCGAAGCTGCTGAGCCACTATCCGCGCAAGCGCTGGACGGATCGTAAAATCAAGTCGTCGAAGTACTCGATGAGCCTCTTCGTCTGGTATTTCGGAACCAGCCGCCGTTTCGACGACGTCATGCATCATACGATGGTTCTTGGTCCGCGCTATCGCGAGTTGCTGAACGACATTTTCAATGTCAAACGGTTGTCGAGTGACTGCAGCCTTTACCTGCATCGACCGACGGCGACCGATCCCTCGCTGGCCCCTGAGGGATGCGATGCATTTTATGTGTTATCGCCGGTGCCGCATCTGGCCTCGGGCGTCGACTGGGCGACGGAGGCCGAGCCGTACCGCCGGATGGTTGAAAAGCGTCTGGAAGACACGGTCTTACCGGGCCTCCGTTCGTCGATTGTCACGCAGCGGATGATGACACCGCAGGATTTCCGCGACCGGCTCTTGTCCGTCAACGGTGCCGCATTCGCGCTCGAGCCGCGACTTTTCCAAAGCGCTTGGTTCCGGCCCCACAATGTGAGCGAAGAAGTCGGTGGGCTCTATCTCGTCGGGGCTGGCACGCATCCGGGTGCGGGCATTCCGGGCGTGATCGCGTCAGCGAAGGTTCTTGACGAGGTTGTGCCGGCAGCCAGCACGTTCCGCCGCTGAGTGTTCTCAAACTGAGGGATGGGGGCAGTCGAGGCGAATGGCGCGCCGCAGCCGGCGGGATGGGTTGGCCAGATCATCGAGGACGCGCGCCGCAGCGATGCGCCCCGACATGGTTGCCATGGGTATGCCGGGCCCCGGATGCACTGAGCCGCCCGCGAAGTATATTCCTGCGAGCTTCGAGATTGCGCCGGGGCGGGCGAAGGTTGCCATCGCGCCATGGCTGGCTCGCCCGTAGAGCCCACCGCCTGATCCTGGAAACAGCGTTGCAAAATCGTCAGGAGTGGTGACGATGGCCGAACCATTTTTCATGTCGATGTGGAGACCGCATTTTGCGAGAAGGGCCGAAACCCGATCGTGTATCTCGGCCGTCTTCCAGCGGGCGGGGTCATGTTGTGCGCTGCCATCTGCCGGAGCGTTGACCAGGATGAGCATGCGCTCTGCAGAACCATCGGCAATGGTGGTGCCGTTCTCGCGGTCCTGTGCGCAGATGTAGACCGTTGGCATATCGGTTAGTGTCCGGCGATTAAAAATGGCGCTGAATTCGTCGCCGTAGTCGGTGCCAAAGAAGACGTTGTGGCGCAACAGCGGGAAGCCGTGGGTCGGGGCCTTTGCGCACCAGGTGATCGCCGATAACGACCGCTTGGCGGCCGGCGTTGCCGCGGCCGCGCCCTGGACATCTTCGCCGAGCATTCCGGCGGGCAGTGCCGAAACATCACCGTTAAAGACAATCGCGTCGGTCGCGCACTCCTCGCCGCTGGCAAGCTTCAATCCTGTGACCCGGCCGCCTTGCACGATCAGGCGGTCGACAGATTGGCCGAAGCGGTAGACGGCACCATGCTTCTCGCCCAGGGCCTGAATGGCTTCGGCGATTTTGCGCATTCCGCCGCTGACCAGCCAGACACCGTCCTGCTCGACGTGGGCCACCAGCATCAGCGTTGCGGGGGCCTGCCACGGCGATGATCCGCAATAGGTCGCGTAGCGGCCGAACAACTGGCGCAGGCGTGGATCGGTGAAATGGCGGCCAAGGGCTGCCCAATATGTGGCATAGGGCGCGGTGCGCCACATGGCGTTGATGTTGGACAGTCCGACACGGCGCACGAGTTCGACAGGGGATGGCCGCTCCGCTGCAATGAACGTCGGTGCCAATGTCCGGTACACATCGGCGGAGCGTGCGCAGAAGTCGCGGTAGCCTTGCGCCTCCCGCGCGCCGGCGAACGCTGCAATGGCATCTGCTGATTGTTCGACGTCGGCAAAGAGATCGAGGGTCCCACCGTCGGGCCATGCGTGGCGGGCCAACGTCGTTGCACGGAAAAGCGTCACATGAGCGTCAAGGCGCGCACCGGCATCGGCGAAGAGACCCTCGAAGATCCAGCGCATGGTGAAGACGGTTGGGCCCGCATCGATGGGCGACCCGCCGACATTCACTTCGCGCATCTTGCCGCCCGGAGCGGCGGCCTTTTCGAAGACTGTGACGTCCGCTCCGCTGCGCGCCAGATCGGCAGCGGCTGCGAGCCCGCCGAGGCCAGCGCCGATTACAGCAATACGATGTGGTGCCATCAAGGTCTCTCAGGCGCTGCTGTAGCGGATGCGGTTGGCGTATTGCCGGTCAACGGAACGCCAGTGCCAGAGGATAATTGCGACGCCCACCGTCAGGGGAATGGCCCACATTGCGGGATGGAGTGCCAGTTGTGGGAGGAGCCGAACAGAGCCAAAGGCCATAAAAGCCGTGTAGACGGAAATGCCCGCTCCGACGAGGGCCTTCAAGTGCTCCTTGGTCCAATCGGCAGGTCCGGGCTTCTTTTTGGACAGGAACCAGAGATTGGTTGCGGCCGTGGCGAGCCCAACAGTCGCCATGCCATACATGAGCGGTTGGCCGATCAGCCAGCCTTGCAGGGCACAGTTGAGCGAGACCGGGATGAGCGCGAACTGCAATCCCATGTTAAGGGGAGTCCGGTTGAGTTCCTGACGGGACTTGTTTTGGATCGTGAGCCAGCCGTACCAAGCGAGGTTCACTGTGAGCAAGCCCGTGGTCAGCATCATCCAGCCAAATATACCACGCACGAAACTCTCATCGAATTGCCCCACAAGATGCGGATGGGTTTCGAGCGGCCCATAAAGTGTGAGGAGGCTCATCAGCATTGCGAGCGAGCCGGTGATGATGAGGGACGTTGTGAAGACGCGACCCCAGCGGCGATGATTGACGCCCCCTTTACGGCCAAGAACGGGTATCCAAAACGTAATGGCACCGATGCTCCCCGTCACGATGTGCATTGCAACGAGACTATGAAACATAGACAGCAGCATCAGCCGGGCTCCCCGTTCTTGCTGCGTAAAATGCACTTGACATTCTTTGATGTAAAGGCACGAAATTGCGCAAGAAGCGCGGGTTTCCGGTGGGCGCGCGCGGCCGGGCGCAAGATTTGAAATGGCATATGAAGCTGCGGAGAAACACCTGATGGCCGCCGGAACATTGCCACTGCGCAGACCGGCTCCAATTGCGCCGGCTCCGCTTTTCAGTCCGCCGCGACCAGAGCCCCTCCCGGCTGTGATTGCCCTGCTGCGCTGCATGCTCAACGGAGACGGCAATCTCCTGTCGCTCCTGCCGGCCGAGGCGTATCGCATGGCGATCGGGCCGCTCGGGTATTCTCGCCGTTCGACCATCATCGTCAATCGCCCCGATCTCGTGCGCGAGGTCTTGGCCGATCCGAAAGAGATATTTCCGAAAAGCGACTTGATGGTTTATGCGCTCGATCCTTTGATCGGAAATTCAATCTTCGTCTCATCGGGTGCGACGTGGCGGCGGCAACGCGACATGATCGATCCAGCGCTGAGCATGATGCGGGTGAGCAAGGCGTTTCCGGCTATGGAGGCCGGAGCGACGGCGGCGGAGGGTATGCTTGCCGACACCGCGAGCCGGGGAGAGATTTTTTCGCTCGATATGATGATGAGCCACATGACGGCGGACATCATTTGTAGAACCGTATTCTCATCGAATATCGACGCAAAAGTTACGCACGATGTGTTTGACGCCTTCACGGTGTTTGAGCGCAGTGTCGCGCAGGTCGAAATTCGCCGCCTCATCATGGACAAGGCCTGGACGCGCATTCCGCAGAAGGAGACCGTGCTTGAGGCGTGCCGATTGATCCGCAGGTGTCTCGGCGAACTTTTGGACAGCCATATTCGGGACGGTCGCGCGACGTTCGACGATATCGCAACAGCGATTATCGATGCGCACGATGTCGACGGCAAAGCGTTCACTCGGGAAGAATTGATCGACCAATTGGGCGTACTTTTTCTTGCTGGCCATGAAACGAGCGCCAGTGCCCTGACGTGGGCGTTTTATATTCTGGCAACGCAGCCGTTGCTCGTCGAGAGGCTTCGGGCTGAGACGCAGGCAGTTGCAGGCGACGGCCCGCTCACCTTCGAGCATACGCGGCGGATGCCTTTCGTGCGCAATGTGTTTCGGGAGACATTGCGCCTCTACCCACCGATCACGTTTCTGCCGCGCGTGGCCAACGAGGCGACTGATATTGGCGGCTATAAAGTTAAGAAAGGCGCGCTCATCATGATCGCGCCATGGGTGATGCACCGCCACCAAGCCTATTGGCGGGATCCGAATGTTTTTGATCCCGATCGCTTTACGGCTGAGCGCGAGGGGGAGCTCACTCCTGGCGCCTACATTCCATTCGGGATTGGTCCGCGCGTGTGCGCGGGAGCGGCATTTGCCCAGGTGGAGGCGGTTCTGCTGATCGCGCGGCTGTTCCGCAAATTTGATTTCGAGGTGCTTGAACCCGACAAGGTGAGGCCCGCCGCGCGGCTGACCACGCGGCCCGTCGAGCAGGTGATGTGCCGCGTCATGTTTCGTAAAGCGTGAGTGGGATTATGGCCGGCACGGTTCTTCTGACGCTTGGCCGATTACCAAAGGCCCTCGATATTGCGCGTGGATTTAAGGCGAACGGTTGGCGCGTGGTTGTCGCCGACCCCTTCAAGCGGCATCTGCTGGGTGCATCGAAGGCCGTGGCTAAGAGTTACCGAACGGCCGCGCCGGCAGTCAGCCGGGATCAGTACCTCGCGGATCTTCACCAGATTATTCGGGATGAAGGCGTCACTCTTGTGGTGCCGATCTCAGAGGAAACGATGCACGTTTCCTTTTTGCGTGAGAACCTGCCGGAGGGCGTCACTCTCTTCACGATGCCACCGGAAGACCTTTTGCCGTTGCACAATAAGGAAACCTTCGTTGGGCGGGCGTCCGCCGCCGGTTTGAGTGTTCCCGAAACAGCTGCGTTGGGGGATGCGGCCGCCGAGGCGCTGGTGGGCAAGTCGGATTGCGTTATCAAACCCGTCTATTCTTGCTCTGGTCGCGGGCTGTCCTTTGTTGCGCGGGGCGGGGTGTTACCGGTTCTCGCGTACACTGGGCGCGCCATCGTTCAGAGGAAAGTTGAGGGTAGGGAGCTGAGCACGTGCTCGATCGTTCACGGCGGCGATGTGATCTCGACGGTGGTTTATCGAGGCGTTCAACGGTCGGGGCGGGTGGCCGTTGTTTTTGAGCGGGTCGAGGAACCGGCCATTGCGGACTGGGTCCGGCATTTTGCTGCCGCGACAGGGTGGACCGGCTTCATCTCTTTCGACTTCATCGTCGACTCGGGCGGGACGCCGTGGGCCATCGAGTGCAATCCACGAACGACGTCTGGGGTCCACTTCTGGCAGAGGGACGACATTTCGCGGGCGATTTGGGAGCGGGGTTTCGTGCCGGCATTCCGGTCCGAGCGCCGTTTGCAGCAGTTCTACTCAGCGCTGACGGAGACACAGATGTCGTTCTTCCGGCGGGGGGCGTTCCGCGAAAATCTGCGCAGTTTGGTCAATACGCCGGATGTCACCTGGAGTGCTGAGGACCCGAAGCCATTTCTGACCATGACGTGGACGTCCTGGGAGATCATCCGGATGGCTTTCGCGCAGAAGGCTACTTTCGGTGAGGTCGCGACGCTCGATGTCGGATGGTATGACGACGCGGCTTAATGGGTTGATGCCGATCGACGCAATCCATATGCGAGCTTCCTCCTCCATTCGATGAAATGAAGAGGCCCGGCGGAATATCCGCCGGGCCTTGCTTTTATATGGGCTTGGCAAAGATCGTCACGGCCAGGCGGCCGGGGCGAGGCCATGCTTGAGACCCCAATCGTACCAATTGTCGACGGCCGTTCCGGTGAGCAGGATGCCGATGCCGCCGGTGAGGGGGCAGAGCACCGCGAACCACCACGCCCAGCGATGGATGGACTCCATCGAAGCGTTGAAGCCCATCGTCCAGCGCCAGAAGAGGGCAGCGCGTTCCGACGCCGTGCCGCGATCGGTGATCTGCTCGATCTCACGCTCGCCGCCGTACCGCGACACAGCCAGGATCGTGGCGCCGTGCATGGCGAACAGCAGAGCTGAGCCATACAGGAACGCGATCGAGAGCATGTGGAACGGATTGTAGAACAGGTTGCCGTAGGTGATGGAGAAGTTGTTCGTCCAGTCGAGGTGCGGGAAGATGCCAAAGGGCACCGCTTCGCTCCACTGACCCATCAGGACAGGGCGAATGAAGCCCAGAACCAGATAGAGCCAGATGGCTGCTGCGAAGGCCCACGGAACATGCGTGCCCAGGCCGAGTGCGCGGGCGCGGCGGTACATGCGTGCCCACCAGAGCATGATGGACGTCGTCAGGAAGAAGCCCGCCATCAACCACCAGCCGCCTTCTTTGAGCGGTGGAATGGAGAGACCATACTCGGGCTTCGGCGGTTCGAGGGCGAGATAGGGCAGTTTGCGAATAAACTGCACCGGATCCCAATTCACCGAGGCCAGCATGTTGAGGCCAATAATCTCGATTGCGATGATACCGCAGACGAGAGATATGAAGCCCAGCGTGCCGAGATAGATGGGACCGATTTGAGCGTCGCCGATCTTTCCTGCCCAGTAGGAAAAGAGCGGCTGGCCGCGGCGTTCCGAGTTGTTCTCCGGGAGGGGAATCCCCGGCTCAGGGTGGGGTGCCACCTGAAGCTGGGTGAAGATGTTCTGGTAGTAAGCCATGTGTGTGTCCCTCCCTTACGACCAGATCGGCAGTTCGAGCCACCAGTTCCACCAGTCGACCCAGGGATCGCCCTCGGCCCATAGTGGACCGGAGATGATCATGCACACAGCGCTCCAGAAGCCGGCCGACAATGCCAGGAACAGGCCGAGGCGATGGATGCCCAGCGTGCCGATGGAGTAGCCGATGGTGTCACGGAAGTAGCTGTTCTCGTGCTCTGGGGTCTTTACGACCTCGCCTTTCTTCGGGTTGACCGAGGAGAGAACGAGAGCGCCGTGCAAAGCGAGCGCGAGACACGTTGTGAAGAAGAACGTGATCGCGATCATATGCGCGGGATTGTAGTGGAAGTTGCCGTAGGTGTAGCCCGTGCCTGATACCCAATCGAGGTGGCTCATGAAGCCGTACGGGAAGCCGTAGGACCAAGATCCCATCGCGATGGGGCGGAAGACGACGAGTGTCACATAGGCGAGGATGGCAAACGAGAAGGCGAACGGGACGTGGTAGCCCATGCCGAGTTTTCGGCAGATTTCCACTTCACGTAAGGCCCAGGAAACGAATGCTCCTATGGCGCAGACAGTGACTGCCTGCCAGATGCCGCCTTGTTTCAACGGGGCGAAACCAAGACCGAACTCCGCCGGCGGCGGGTTGATCGAGAGGCGGAACAGGTTCCATGTCGGGCCAAGTGAGGCGCCCCAGCAGATGAGGCCGACGCCGACGATGATGAAGAAGATGGTCGCAACGCCAAAAAAGCCAACGTAGAAAGGCCCGACCCAGAAGTCGAACAGATCCCCGCCGATCAGCGTTCCGCCACGAACACGGTATTTTCGCTCGAAGTTAAGCATAGCCATGGCTGGATTCTCCGCTCAGTCGGCACGCAGCCGGCTGCGAAACGTATTTTCTTGTTATTCGAGTGCAGGCGAACTGATTTGGAACCGGACGGGCAATGACGTCCGTCCGGCTCCATTGTGTCGGTCGGTCAGACCGCCTTGATCAGAGGCATTTCGATCGAAGCCGCCGCTTTTGCCTTGGGTCCTTCGATCCAGTTGAAGCGATCGGTGCTCAACAGGATGAAGTGAATCAAGACAGCGAGGCTGAACAGGAACGTCGCGAGTGCGACGAGTGTTCTGCGAGGATCGAAGAGAAGCCAAATCTTCCACATATTCTCAACTCCCTCTGGGGTTATGCCTTGAGCGACGGCAGGTAGCTCAGGGCGTAGTTTGCGCCGTCAATCAACGACGCGTAGCCAGTCGGCCCCGGGAACCAGGGACGCCACTGCCACACGAGGAAGTGCGCGATGATCGCGATGACCGTAAAGAGGATAAACGAAGTCATGAAGATCCCGTGGAACTCCTTGGCTTCCGTTTTATCAGCAGCCATGTTGGTACTCTCCGTGAATTGGCCTTGCGGCCGTTACCGCGCATCGACCCGCGCGGCAGGGGTAGTCCGTGGCTTTGGACGCCACGTTTTGTGATCGTCCAGCCAATGTAGCTGGACGAATTCTCTTGCGCTCAGCCCATGAAGGCATAGGCCGCGCTGATGTGAGCTGCCTCGCGGGCCTGCTCGAACACCGATTTCCTGATTTCGTTATCGCCGGCGCGGTGAGCCCACTTGTGAGGCATGGCGCGTTCGATGACGGATGTGAAAAGGAACACGGCGAATGCGATCGTGTAGATCAGCCGGAACTCGACGGCTTCATGCTTCTTTGGCTTTGCGGCAACCCGAGCTGCGGCAGAGTGATTGGCAAAGGCGCGCGAGACGGCTGCGGCACCCGCGGTAGATTCAAGCGTTGACGGCCGCGGCACCGTTACGACTTCAGGGGCGTTCCTGCGCTGTGTGTGGCAGGGAAGCGCGCGGACGCGGACGTAGCTCGAGCGGGCGAGATGCCCGGACATGGTTGCGGCTGTCATGCGGCGTGCCCCTCTTTGATGAATGGTTGCGCCAAGACAAGGCGACGCGCTGAGACGCGGGTCTCGCCGGCTTGGCGGGCAGTGCGTTCGGCAGCGTCGCGCAGGCGCTTGGCAGCCGAGATGCGGATGAGAATGGGTTGTTCTTCAATGATACGGTCGAAGGCGTCCTTGGCATCGTCGTCCCAGGGCAGCTCCGCGTGGATGCGGGCGGGCGTGGGGTCGACTTTGTCCATGTCAGTGGCGAGCGGAAGAATGTGGAACAGCGCATCGAAGAGCGCGTTGCAGACTTCTTGTACGAGATAGGTCGCGCCGGAATAACCCATGAAGGGTGTGCCGGTGTGGCGGCGAATGATGGCGCCGGGGAAGGATGCGGGAATGTAAACGCCGCGACCGCCGGCTTCGGCCATATACATGCGCTCGTTGTAGCTTCCAAAGACGATGAGCGGCGGCGTTGTCTTGATGGCCGCGCGGATGGCGTCGTTGTCGGGTTTGATGCCCGGCTTGCGTGAGAAGGCGAAATTGCAGGGCAGGCCGAGTTCCGTTTCGAGGAACTGGCGGACCCCGCGGGTGTAGGTTTCGTTGGCAGCGATGCCGAAGGACGCCGTGCCGAAGAAATCCTGCGTCACGGAGCGCCACAGATCCCAAATGGGCTTGATGGTGGTGTGCTTTTCCTTGGCGATGAATGGCTCGGGATCGAGACCCAACATTTCGCCGAGTTTGCGCAGGAAGCGCGTTGTGGAATGGAGCCCGATGGGCGCTTGCAAATAGGGCCGTTCGAGCATTTCGCACAGCAGGCGGCCAAATTCGCGATACATGCAGACATTGGCATCGGCATCGGCGAGTTTTGCGACGTCGGCTACGTGCGAGCCGAGCGGGAACACCATATTCACTTCGGCGCCGATGCCTTCAATGAGGCGGCGGATCTCGGCCAGATCGGAGGGCGTGTTGAAGGTGCCGTAGCTCGGGCCGATGATGTTGACCTTAGGTTTGGCACCCTCAGCGCGCGGCTTGATGGCAGGAACGTTCTTGCGGCCGAACTGGGTCCATAGCCAGGTCATCGCACGATCGGCGCACTGCCATTGATCTTCGTCGATGGTGCGCGGCAAGAACCGCTTGATGTTGGTGCCTTCCGGCGTCACGCCGCCGCCGATCATTTCGGCGATCGATCCGGTGACGACGACGGCGGGCATGTGCGGGTCGAGTGATTTGTGGGCGCGGCGCATGGCGCCCTCGGTGCCGGTCTTGCCGAGTTCCTCTTCCGAGAGACCGGTGACGACGATGGGCAGTTCATGGGGGGGAAGCGCGTCGGTGTAGTGGAGGACCGACGTGACGGGCAGGTTCTCGCAGCCAACGGGGCCGTCGATGATGACCTGCAGGCCCTTGATTGCCGTGAAGACGTAGACGGAGCCCCAGTATCCTCCGGCGCGGTCATGATCCAAGACGAGGGTCATATCATTTCCTCCGCCTTGCGCTTCTTGGCTTCCTTTTCGATCCGACGCTTGTATTCGGAGCGGAATTCGGGGCGGTCGACAGGCATTTCTTCCCACACGCCCGTGGCAAAGCCTTCGCCGACGCCTTCGAAGAAATCCGTCATGGTGTCGAAGCGGTCCTTGCCGGCCATCGCTGCGTTGACGACTTGGGCGAGGGATCCGGCACCTGCTGGCCCCATCAGCGGGCGCGCCGAAATGAGGTTGGTGAAGTAGAGCGAAGGCGTTGAGGTTTCCTTCGCCTTCTGGACGACGGGCGTCGTGCCGATGGCGAGATCGGGCTTGAATTCGCGGAAGGCGGCGAGGTCTTGTTCCAGGGAAGCGCGGAACTGAATTTGGACGCCTTTGGCTTCGAGCCATTCGCGATCGGCGTCCGACCAGATTGTCCGTGGGCAAGCGGTGCCGACGTAGCGGACATCGGCGCCGCTCTCGACGAGGAGGCGGGCGACGATCAGCTCCGAGCCTTCGTAGCCCGACATCGTGATGCGGCCTTTGATCGGCTTGGCGGCAAGTGCCGCGCGGATCGCGGGCAGGAACTTGGCCTTCGCGGCGTCGATCTTGTCGGCTGAGATGTTGCAGGCGGCGCCGATGTTCTCGAGCCAAGCGGCCGTGCCATCATGGCCTACGGGGGCGGACCCTACGACTGGGCGCCCGGCTGCTTCGAACTCGCGGATGCTGGCCTTGTAGAAGGGATGGATCGCGGCGACGGCGGCGCAATCGAGCGCACCGTAGAGTTCGCGCCATTCGCGCGTGGGTACAACGGGGCCGGCTGCGAGGCCGAGCGGTTCCAACAATTGGCCGATGATCATCGGATCGGCTGGGAACATCTCACCTAAGAGCGTCACTGTCGGCTTCATGCTGACGCCGGTTCGCGGAGCCTGCACGGGCCCCTGCTCGGCTTCGCTGCGGGCGTATTTCAACATCGCACCGGCGAGGACGTCCTTGGCTTCGGCATGCGTTGGGACGCCGAAGCCCGGGACGTCGATGCCGATGATGCGGACGCCGTTGATTTCCTTCGGCAGCAAACGGAGCGGCACGCCAGATGCGGTTGGAACGCAGAGGTTTGTGACGATGATGGTGTCGTAGAGTTCGGGATCGGCGAGCTTGAAAACAGCATCGCGGATGTCTTCGAACAGCTTGCCGGTGACGAGTGTTTCGGAATTAAAGGGCACGTAGCCGACTGTGCGGCGGGCGCCGTAGAAGTGCGAGGTGAAGGTGAGGCCGTAGACGCAGCAGGCAGAGCCTGAGAGCACGGTTGCCGTGCGGCGCATGCGCAGGCCGACACGGAGCGAGCCGAACGCGGGGCACATGCTCTGCGGTTGGTCGTGTGGGCCCATGGGGTAGTCGGCGGCATAGCGCTCAAGTGCTTCGCCGTTACCGGCGGCGATGGCGGCTTTCTTCAAGTCGTCTTTGCCGGAATGACAGCCGAGACCGTCGACGCCAGGAGCTTTGTCAGGCGCGCAGGCGGCCGCATCGGGGATGGGTTCCATCGCTGTCCGTGCTTCAGCCACTTTTTCGTCTAACGCCGTCATGAAGATCAGTCCCGAAAATCGACTTGTTGTGTCAGACCGTGTCGTAAATGACTTCGAGCGAAGGTTTCGTCACTGCAGTGCCGCCGCACATGTCTTCGAAGCTTGCCGGTTCGAGCACGACGTTGCGACCGACCACATCACTGGCGAAGAGACCGAGGAGGCCGTCTTGGCTCAGCGGTGTGGGCCGCACGGGTGGGGCGGTGGCGACGTTGAGAGCGAGTTCCTCGAAGAGAGGCGCCCATTCGCCGCCGGGCAGGCCGATGATTTCGTAGTTCGCGCTCTTGCGGCGGATATCTTCGTTGGCGGGGATTGCAGCCAGAACTGGTATCCCGGCTGCTTCTGCAAACGCACGGGCTTCACCTGTGCCGTCGTCCTTGTTGATCACCATGCCGGCGACGCCGACGTTGCCGCCGAGCTTGCGGAAGTATTCGACGGCGGAGCACACGTTGTTGGCGACGTAGAGGGATTGCAGATCGTTGGAGCCGACGACGATGACCTTTTGGCACATGTCACGCGCGATCGGCAGGCCGAAGCCGCCGCAGACGACGTCACCGAGAAAGTCGAGCAGGACGTAATCGAAGCCCCATTCGTGGAAGCCCAGCTTCTCCAGCGTTTCGAAGCCGTGGATGATGCCGCGTCCGCCGCAGCCGCGGCCGACTTCGGGTCCGCCCAATTCCATGGCGAAGACGCCGTCGCGCTTGAAGCAGACGTCGGAGATTTTGATTTCTTCGCCAGCGAGCTTTTTCTTTGCGCTGGTCTCGATAATTGTCGGGGTTGCGCGGCCGCCAAAGAGCAACGAGGTGGTGTCACTCTTGGGGTCGCAGCCTATGAGCAAAACGCGCTTGCCGAGTTGCGCCATCATGTAAGACAGGTTGGCAAGTGCGAAGCTCTTGCCGCTGCCGCCTTTGCCGTAGATGGCGATGATCTGCGTTTCTTTCGTTTCCGATCCGGCTTTGGGCACGGGATCAGGTTCCTGCGCGGCTTCATCGCGAAGGAAATCCATCATCGAAGGCTTTAGAGCGGTCATCGTCGTTGTTCCGCACGCGCTCATGAACAGGCTCTCCAATCGAGGATCATTTTTAGGCAATCGGGATCCGTGAAGGCCGTGCGATAGGCTTCGCTAGCGGCCGTCGCGGGTTCGCGATGGGTGATGAGGCCGTCGAGCGAGAGCGCGCTGCGCTCAATAAGATCGCGGACGGCGGTGAGGTCGTGTTGTTTCCACTCGGCGGCGACGCGGAGGCGGGCCTCGCGCATGAAGGCGGGTGGGAATGCGAACGAGAGCGGCTCGCTGTAAAATCCGGCGAGGACGATTTCACCGCCGGGTGAGAGTTTGCCGATCAGTGTGTCGAGAAGTTTGCTGTCGCCGCTGACATCGCAGATCGAGGCGTAGCCGCGGTGCGTGTCGAGGGCGGGATCAACAACGGTGTAGCCCTCAGCGCCGTCAGCGCGGCGGGCGTTTGTTTCCCAGACGACGGGTGCGTCGCCGCCAACGGCGATGACGAGGCGGGCGATGAGGCGGCCGAGGACACCATGGCCAATGATGAGCTGCGGCAGAACCGAGCGGCCGATGTCGAGGGCGTGGTAGGCGGTGGCGGCGAGGGCCAGGAGGACGCCCTGTTCGCCGAGGTCTTCATTGAAGCGGGTGGCTTTTGTGCCGGGGACGACGACGCGAGAGGAGGCGCCGCCGAAGAGGCCTTTGATCTCACCGTAGCAGCGGGCGCCAGGGACGAACACACGATCACCGACCTGGGCGCCTGAGCGGCTGCCGGCTTCGCGGATGCGGCCGACGGATTCATAGCCGGGAACAAGGGGATAGCCAAGGCCGGGGAAGGGCGGCATGCGGCCAGACCAGAGCAAACGTTCAGTGCCCGTGGAGATGCCGCTCCACTCGATATCGACAACAACGTCTTCCTCGCCGGGCTCGGGCAAGGCAAGCCGGCTGAGCACAAGGCGCTCCGGCTCTTCGAGCACGACAGCGAGGGTATTCATTCGGGGAAACCTCGCGATCTACGGGGCCAAGGCGTCTGGAGGATTCCAGGGCCTGCATTCTTCTAAGGGTGTCAATCTAAGCGGACAGAATAATGTGTCAAGCTGGATTAACAGTTTTTGGTCATGTTTGTGCGACAATCAGGCTGGTCTGGAGGGGGACGCGGGTGGGGATGGCGCGGACATCGCGGAAGCCGCTGCGGCGCAGCATGCTTTCAATCGTTGCGAAGGAGCGTGGCCGCCCAGATCGCATCGCCATGAGGTAAAAGGCAAAGTAGGCATTGCCCATGCGTTCCGCGCCGGGGGTTTCGGCTAAAGGTTCCGCAATCAGGAGGCGTCCGCCAGGGGAAAGTGCGCGGTGGATGCTGGTCAGAAGTTTTTCGGCTTTTTCGTCATCGTGGTCGTGGAGAATTCTGACGAGCGTTACGAGATCGGCGCCGTCTGGAAGGGTGTCGGTGAAAAAGCTGCCGCCGAAGGCCTTGGCGCGGTGGGCGAGGCCGTTCGCGGCGATGTTTATTTCCGCCCGGGCGGCGACGGCTGGCAGATCAAACATCATGAGGGCGAGATTGGGATACCGCTCGCCGGCTGAGCAAATGAAGCGGCCCTCGCCGCCGCCGACGTCCAAGAGGCAGGTGTGAGTCTGGAAGGGATAGGCGTCGAGGATTTCGCTGGCGACGAGCGGTTGGGAGGCCGACATCAAAGCGCTGTAACCGCGGATCGCGTCGTCGGGGAGTTTGGTGGGATCTTCCGCTTGAGCGTAAGCCCAATAGCGGGAGAGCGCTGTTTCGCGATCCGGATTGCGCAGGAAATCGACGGGATCGGTGAGGTCTTGATAGAGAAGAGCATTGTGTTCGACCATCGCCGAGATGCCGGGATTGGCAAGGATGGCGGCACCATTCATGCCCAATCCGTAGCGGCCGTCTTTTAAGCAGCACATGAGGTCAAGGGAGACAGCAGCGTCGAGCAAGCGGCGGGCGGGATCGAGTGGTAATTGCGCGCGGGCTGCAATGGTCTCTAGGGGGAGCGGTTGTTTTTCAAGAAGGCGAAAGAGGTCGAGCCGCACGCAGGCGAGAACGACCTGGGAATAGATGAAGCCGGATACGAGGTCGAAAACTCCGCGCGCTTTGCTGCGCGCTATCCCGCGGATGCCCGGCACGGTGGACGCAAATTTTTGGAAGCGCGGGTTAGCGAGCAGGCGGTTGCGCAGTGATAGCCAACGCTCAGCCACAGTCACGCTTGAAGCGTCCTTTGCCGATGGCGCCGCGGGTTGGTCCGCGACGGGGATGAGACCCTGGCGGGTCATGCTGCCTGACGGGCCAGCTCTTTGGGAACGAAGCGAGTCGATTCCGCCATAATAATCGCGCGTAATTCGTCCGATCCGGGGCAGTCTGGTATCGAACTCATCGCCTCTTTCATGAGGTCTTTCAGGCGCTTCGTGGCGCCTTCAATGCCGAGGCTGCACGCGGTTGGGCGGTGGTGGGCGGCGTCCTGGCCCGAGGGTTTGCCGATGTCGGCGGCCTTGCCCAGCAGGTCATGCAGATCGTCGGCGACTTGATAGGCCTCGCCAATGCATTCGCCGAGGCGGCGCCAGGGAGCAGGCGACTGACCGGCGGCCATGGCGCCAGCTTCAGTGGCGGCCGCGAAAAGCGAACCGGTTTTTTCGCGATGGTACTTGGCGAGTTCGACTTCGGGTTCGCATTCCCATGCCTGACCGGCGACGATGCCATACGGCATACCGACCGAGCCTGCGATTTTGGTGAGCAGCGACGGAAGCCGGTGGGGAGCTGGAGCAGCGGCGACCGCGAGACATTCGAAGGCCATGACGATCAATGCGTCGCCCGCGAGTACGGCGAGTGGTTCGCCGAAGGCCATGTGGACGGAGGGTTTGCCGCGGCGCAGTGCGGCGTCATCGAAACAGGGCAGGTCGTCGTGGACGAGAGATGAGCAGTGCAGCAGCTCGATGGAGGCAGCGGCGGCCTCGGCAAGGGCTGGTTGATCGTCACCGCAAGCGTGGGCAACAGCCAAACAAAGCCGCGGGCGAACGCGGGCGCCGCCGGGAAAGACAGCGTAGCGTAGCGCCGCGGCAAGTTTTGGAGGTGAGCCTGGGGCCTCTGCGCGCGCAAGGATTGCTTCCAAGGTTTGTTCGATACGTGGCGTAGCGTCCATGGAACACCCCTTTCGCGACAGAGGTGTAATCCTAATTGCTCTTTCCAGATTGTCTAGTGCCATTGACACTTTTATGCGACGTTATCAGTCAAGCGGGGTAGACACTGGGCGGAATGAACGTGACGGGACGGGTGGTTGTCGTAGGCGCGGGGGTCGCGGGGCTTGTTTCGGCTCTGGAGCTCGCGCGGGCGGGTTTTGACGTCCATGTCGTTGAGCGTCAGGCGACGCCGGGTGGAAAAATGCGGCAGGTCTTTGCCGGCGGCCGGCCGGTTGATGCGGGGCCGACGGTCTTTACCATGCGGTGGGTGTTTGAGCGGGTTTTCGGCGACGCGGGCCGGGTGTTTTCCGAGGACGTGCGCCTGAAGCCTTTGTCGATTTTGGCGCGGCATGCGTGGGGCACGGACGAGCGTCTCGATCTCTTTGCGAGCGTGGAGCAATCGGCGGACGCCATCGGAGACTTCGCAGGGGCACGCGAGGCGGCGGGCTTTCGCCAATTCTGCGCCCGGGCGCGGGATGTGTATCAGACGCTCGAAGAGCCTTTCATTCGCTCGCCGCAGCCGACGCCGGTCTCGTTGGCGTTCAGTGCGGGGTTGCGCGGCCTTACCGACATGTGGCGGATCTCGCCCTTTTCGACGCTCTGGTCGGCGCTGGGCGAGCATTTCCAGGATGCGCGGCTGCGGCAACTGTTCGGCCGCTATGCCACGTATTGCGGGTCGTCGCCGTTCGATGCGCCAGCGACGTTAATGCTGGTTGCGCATGTTGAGCAGGACGGCGTCTGGGTCATTGAAGGTGGAATGTACGCGCTAGCGAAAGCGCTGGAGAGCGTCGCGCAGGAGAATGGCGCGCGGTTCACGTATGGTGCCGAGGTGGAAGAGGTTGTGGTGCGGTCAGGGCGCGTTTCCGGTGTGCGGCTGCGCAATGGCGACGTGATCGAAGCGGACAACGTGATTGTCAACGCGGACACGGCAGCGGTTGCGGCGGGCTTGCTTGGGCCCTCGGTAGCCGCGACGGTTTCACCCCTGAGGCGGGATCAGCGGTCGCTCTCGGCGATGACGTGGGTGATGAACGCGGAAACGCGCGGCTTTCCGCTGGTGCGGCATAACGTTTTCTTTTCCAGCAACTATCAGGCCGAATTTGACGATATCTTCAAACGCTCGCGGTTGCCGCGTGAGCCTACAGTCTATGTTTGCGCCCAGGATCGCAGCGATGATGCGGCCGCGTTTGCGGGTGGGCGCGAACGGTTGCTGGTGCTCGTCAATGCACCCGCGACGGGCGACGTGGATCAATTTACGGGTGCGGAGGCTGCGGTATGCGAGGACCACACATTTGCGCGGCTGGAGCGTCTTGGGCTGGAAGTGGACCGGACTTCGGCGGAGACGGTTCTGACGACGCCGGCGGAGTTTCACGATCTCTTTCCCGCGACGGGCGGGGCGCTTTACGGCGCAGCGTCGCATGGCTGGATGGCGTCGTTCTCCAGACCGGGGGGCAAGACGCGCATTCCGGGATTGTATCTGGCGGGGGGCAGCGTGCATCCGGGACCGGGCTTGCCGATGGCAGCGCTTTCGGGATGGCTGGCGGCGGCGCAACTGGCCGTGGACCACAATTCGACTCGCGTGTAGCGCCGGGTGGATATGTCTGGTGGTACGTCGATGCGCTCAGCGACGACGAGAAACACGGGCTTTCGATCATCTCCTTCGTGGGAAGTGTGTTTTCGCCGTACTACAAGTTTGCACGCCGGACGGATGGCGCCGATCCGGAAAATCACGTTGCAGTCAACGTCGGTCTCTATGGAGCGGGTGGGCATCGCTGGACAATGACGGAGCGCGGGCGGGGCTGCCTCACGCGGACGGCGAATACCTTTCAAGTTGGGCCAACGTCACTTCAGTGGGACGGAAATGGCCTGACGTTTGATATCGATGAAATGACGGTGCCGTTCCCGTCGCGTTTGAAAGGGCGCGTCCGCGTCCTCCCGGCGGGGATCAACGAGCAGACGTTCGCCCTTGATGCCAAGGGGGAGCATCACTGGCGTCCAATTGCGCCGGTCTCACGGGTCGAGGTGGAATTCACCAATGGATTGAAGTGGGCCGGCAACGGGTACTTCGATTGGAACAGCGGTGTGGTGCCGCTGGAGGACAGTTTCCGGCGTTGGGATTGGTCGCGGGCAAGCGACAGGCACGGCGCGACGATTTTCTACGACGTGACGTTGAAGGATGGCCGTGACGAGGGATTGTCGTTGTTCATTCGGCCAGATGGGTCGATTGAGGAACTTGCGCCGCCGGCGTTGTGTGCGCTGCCGCGTGCGCCGATCTGGCGGATGCCGCGGGGTACGCGATCGGATGGAGGATCGGGTGGCCGCGTCGTGAAGACGCTCGAAGACACGCCATTTTATACGCGATCGATTGTCGCCTCGCGCGTTAGCGGCCGGCCGGTGATGGCCATGCATGAGAGCTTGTCGCTGGACAGGTTCGTGTCGCCGGTGGTGCAGTGTATGCTGCCATTCCGGATGCCACGGCGGGCCGGGCGTTAGGCGCTTTTGGACTCGCGGATTGAAGCGTGGCAGCGAATGGTGATGCTGGCGCAACCCGGTCGAGCGTTTAGCCGCGCGGTGGCAGGCGTTCTGCTTCCCGCTGTTTGAGGCTCCGCAGGGCTTCGAAGATATAGTCGCGGCGAATTGGGCTGGCGTCGCGCTTGCGGGAGAGCTGCATGTGGAAGACCTCCTGCGCGCCCGTTCGAAACATCATTTCGGCGCTGATCAGGTAAAACTCCCACATCCGGCAGAACTTTTCGTCGTACATCTGCGCGATGCGATCCCGGCTCTCTTCGAACCGCGTGTGCCAATGGCGGAGTGTCATGGCGTAGTGCAGCCGCAGAAATTCGCAGTCGGTGACCCAGAGCCGGTTGCGTTCGACGGCGGGAAACACTTCGGACAGCGATGGTGAGTAGGCGCCGGGGAAGATGTATTTGCGGAGCCACGGGCTCGCCGTGCTGGGTGGGCTCATGTGTCCGATCGAGTGCAGCAGCATGACGCCGTCGTCCGAAATCAGATCGTTGACTTTGGCGAAAAATTCGTCGTAACGGGGCACGCCGACGTGCTCGAACATGCCAACCGAGACAATGCGGTCGAATTTTTGTTCGATGTCGCGATAATCGCGGAGTTCGAATGAGACGCGATCGCCCACACCTGCGGCCTTCGCCCTTTCGGTTGCCAGGGCATGCTGCTCTTTTGACAGTGTGACGCCGAGGACGCGAACATCTTCCATTTGCGCAAGGTAGATCGCAAGCCCGCCCCAGCCGCTGCCGATGTCTAAGATCGTCTGGCCGGGTTTGAGGCTGAGCTTCGCAGCAATCAGTCTGCACTTGGACCGTTGGGCTGCTTCGAGCGTGTCATCATCCGTTTCGAAGTAGGCGCAGGAATAGAACATGCCTTCGTCGAGAAATAGCCGATAGAGCTCGTTGCCGATGTCGTAGTGGTGGGCAATGTTCTGCTGCGCCTTGCCGATGGGGTTTGATTGCTGGAACCGCTTGAGACTGCGGGAGACGGTGCCGACGGCGCGGTGGAATGGCGTGGGGCTCCCGCTGGCGCGGTTCTGATTGCGCGATACGAGCGACAGGAATTCCCGCAGCGAAGAGCCGGGAAAGGAGAGCGTTCCGTCCATGTAGGCTTCGCCGGCGGCCAGTTCGGGGCTGAAGAACAGAGATTTGTAGAGGCGGGCATCGCTGAGCTGCATGGTGACGGTTGGGCCCGGCGCTTTGCCGCCGAACGTGTGCGTGTGGCCTTGCGCGTCGATCACGTTGAGAACACCAACTTGGATCAGGCGGGATAAGAGCTTGGATAGTGGAAACATGGCTCACTCCACCGTTGTTGCCGCGCGTCTTTCGGGTGTCACAATTCTCTAGCGGTTTCAGGTCTGCCGGGGCAAGCGGTTGCTCATGTGCTGGGGCTCATCTTGCCTGGGCCACCAGCTGTTTGGGGGGTGACGAGGCGGGCTGGGCATTGGAAGACGCCGAGTACGCCGTCTTGATCGGTGCGCGCGGGGCGCAGGACCGATCGGTCATTCGTACAGATCGCGCGCGGTGTTCACGCGACACACCTGTGCTGTTTCCTCGAACGCGGCGGCTGTTTGTGCGCGTTCGAGGATGGGGCTTGGGTTTGGGCTGATCAGGCGCGGAGGGCGCCGCCGGAGGTGCCTGCGTGGCCAAGCGCCGATGTGACTTTGGCGACGATGGCTGCGGCATCGAGGCGGGCTTCGGCATACATGATGTCGGGTTTGTCGTGGTCGATGAACGTGTCGGGCAGCGTCATGGTGCGCACTTTCAGGCCGTTATCGAGGAGACCTTCGGCGGAAAGGAATTCGAGAACGTGGCTGCCGAAGCCGCCAACGCTGCCTTCTTCGATTGTGATGAGGACTTCGTGGGTGCGGGCGAGGTTGCGGATCAGGTCATGATCGAGGGGTTTCATGAAGCGGGCGTCGGCGACCGTGGTGGAGAGACCTTGGGCTGCGAGCTGGTCGGCGGCTTTGAGGGCTTCAGTGAGGCGCGTGCCCAGCGAGAGGATGGCGATGGTTGAGCCTTCGCGGACGATGCGGCCCTTGCCGATTTCGAGGGGTACGCCTTCGGTGGGCATGTCGAGGCCGAGGCCTTCGCCGCGCGGATAGCGGACGGCGGAGGGGCTGTCGTTGATCGATGCGGCGGTGGCGACCATGTGGACGAGTTCGACTTCATCGGCGGCGGCCATGATGACGAAGCCCGGGAGGCAACCGAGGTAGGCCAGATCGAAGGAGCCCGCATGTGTGGGTCCGTCGGCGCCGACGAGACCGGCGCGGTCGATCATGAAGCGAACAGGCAGGGATTGGATCGCGACGTCGTGGACGACCTGATCGTACCCGCGTTGGAGGAACGTGGAGTAAATGGCGCAGAAGGGTTTCATACCTTCGGTGGCGAGGCCGGCGGCGAAGGTGACGGCGTGCTGTTCGGCGATGCCGACGTCGAAGGTGCGATTGGGATAAGCGCGGCCGAAGATGTCGAGGCCGGTGCCGTCGGGCATGGCGGCAGTGATGGCGACGATGCGCTCGTCTTTCTTGGCTTCGGCAACCAGCGCATTGGCGAACACCTTGGTGTAGCTCGGGGCTGAGACCTTGGGCTTGACCTGGGCGCCGGTGACGACATCGAACTTGGCGACGCCGTGGTATTTGTCGGCGGAGGCTTCGGCGGGGCCGTAGCCCTTGCCCTTCTTGGTGATGACGTGGACGAGGATCGGTGCCTGATCGGTGTCGCGGCAGTTTTTCAGCACGGGGAGGAGCTGGTCGAGGTCATGGCCGTCGATCGGGCCGACGTAGTAGAAGCCCAACTCTTCGAACCAGATGCCGCCGGACATAATGGTGCGCGACATTTCCTCGACGCGGGCGGCGCGGCGCTCCCATTTTTTGGGCAGGCGCTTGGCGAGCTGTTTGGCGAAATCGCGCAGTTGGAGATAGGTGCCGCTGGAGGTGGCGCGGGTGAGATATTTCGAGAGGGCGCCGGTGGGTGGTGCGATCGACATCTCGTTGTCGTTCAGGATGACGATGAGGCGCTCGTCGCGTGCGCCAGCATTGTTCATGGCTTCATACGCCATGCCGGCGGACATGGAACCATCGCCAATCACGCAGATGACGTTGTTGTTCTCGCCCTTGAGGTCGCGGGCGACGGCCATGCCGAGGCCGGCGGAGATGGAGGTGGAGGAGTGGGCGGCGCCGAAGGGATCGTATTCGCTCTCGGTGCGTTTGGTGAAGCCGGAAAGGCCGCCGCCCTGGCGCAGGGTGCGGATGCGGTCGCGGCGACCGGTGAGGATCTTGTGGGGGTAGCACTGGTGACCGACATCGAAGATGAGGCGGTCGCGCGGGGTATCGAAGACGCGGTGGATGGCGAGCGTCAATTCGACGACGCCGAGGCCGGCACCGAGGTGGCCGCCGGTGACGGAGACGGCTTCGATGACTTCCTGGCGCAGCTCATTGGCGAGCTGTTTCATGTCGCTCTCGGGAAGCGCGCGCACGTCAGCGGGAATGCGCACCTTGTCGAGCAAGGGCTTCGGGGACGGCACGGGCTGACCAATATGTGCGTTCATGGCCGGTTCTCCGGTTCTAGGCTTCAGCGCGGGACGTCGCGTGGGTTTCGGTGCGGGCGAGGCGATGCAGTTGAGCCTCCCGCTCGCGGAGTTCCATGCGTTCGAAGATATCGATCACGCGCGCGGTGCGCGCGGGCAGGTTCCACCATGCGGGCGGGGGCGGGTCGACGAACTGGGGTTGAACGGAGTCGACGAGGTAGGCGGCCTCATAGACGTGTTCGGGGATGTCGACGGGCGACTGCGTCAGTGACAGCGAGGCGGACAGCGCGGCTTTGGCGGCCAATTCGATCTTGCGCTTGGCGGGCACGATGGCGCGGGTGGTGATGGAGTTATGACCGTTGCGGCGCACTTCATTGCCGATTTCACCGTAGAGGTAAGCGGCGGCAAAGATACCGGCGCGGCAGTCGACGGGAAGAGCGGCGATGCCGCGTGCCGCGCGGCGGTAGAGGCTATCGGCGGCTTCGAGGAGCCGCTCGACGATGGCGGCGAGTTCGGGCGAGGGACGCGGATCGGCGAGGAAGCGCTCGGGGTCGAGGCCGGCGTCGCGCATCCACATGAGGGGGAGATAGATGCGGCCGGCGCGGGCATCTTCGCCGACGTCGCGGGCGATGTTGGACAACTGCATGGCGATGCCGAGGTCGCAGGCGCGGGCGAGCTGAGATTTGTCGCGGGCGCCCATCAGAAGCGCCATCATGGCGCCGACACTGCCAGCGACGCGCGTGGCGTAGGCGAGCACATCGGCGAAGGTTTCATAGCGGCGGCCGCCGGCGTCCCACGCGAAGCCTTCGATGAGGGCGTCGGGGAGTGTGCGGGGAATGTCGAATTGGTGGACGATGCCTGAAAAGGCGCGGTCGGTGGCGGAGGCGTGGGGCGCGTTGCGGTAGACGGCGTCGAGGCGGTCGGTGAGGAGGTCCAGATTGCCCTGGGTGGCACCGCCGATATCGATGATGTCGTCGGCTTCGCGGCAGAAGGCATAGAGCGCTATGGCCGGCTCGCGCACACGACGCGGCAGCAGGCGGGACGCTGCAAGGAATGTGCGCGAGCCGTTGGCAAGCTTTTCGCGGCAGGTGTCGATGTCAGCGGCTTGGCGCCGGAGGTCTTCAGGCGAAAGCTGACGCATCGGGAGCGATCCTGTCATGAAAGTGGGCTGGCATGTACGGGCGGGCCTTGCGCGTGTGGCAGTCGACGTCCCAGGGGGCAGAATGTGTCAACATAGAATGACATTTAAAAGTGTAAAGCTGGCTTGCGCAAGTCTGAACTTGGGTTTCGCGCGGGAAATCGGTGGCCGAAAGCGCGGCTATGGACCGGGACGGCGCTACGGTCCGATCAGTTCTGCGATGCGGCCGGGGTTTTCCTCATGCGCCAGATGGCCGAGGGCGGGGAGACTGATCGTTCGGCTGAAGGGAACGAGGCGGGAAATGAGGTGAGCATCGCCCGGTGGGATGGTGAGATCGTTTTCGGCTGTGACGAGAAGCATTTGGGGTTTGAGGCGGGGGAGGTCGCGGATCAACGGTTCGAGATCCCAGGAGGCCATCATGTTCAAGGTGGCCGCGACGTGCGGCGGGGAGGCGAAGAGGCGTTGGTAGAAGGCGAGGCTCGTCTCGGGGATCACGGAGCCGGTGTTTTTCAGAAGGCGCTCCACGGAGGAGCGGTCGGCGGCGCTCCAGGCAAAGATCCTGGGAACGATGGGGTTCAGCGTCAGTAGTTTGGCTAACGGAGAGAAGAGGCGCGTGACGAGGCCGCCGAAGGGGACGAAGGCGCCGTTGATGGCCACGATCGATTGCGGGTTCAATTGGCCATCGAGGCTCATCCGGGCGGCGATGGCCGCGCCCGCTGAATGGCCGACGGCGATTTGCGGTTCGAGGTTGAGCGTGTCGAGAAGGGCGCGCAGCGCGCGTGACATGCCGGTTATTGAGAGATCGCGGCGTCCGGTGACGGATGTGAAGCCTTGGCCGGGGAGATCGGGCGCGATGACCGTAAAACGTTCGGCGAGCAGGGGCAGAAGGCCCGCCCAGGAATGTGTCGACGCGCCGGTTCCGTGGAGGAGAAGAAGTGGCGGGCCCTGGCCTGCGACCTGCACATGCCAGCGGATGCCGGGTGTTTCGACGACGCGGCTGGCGGCGTGATTGGGCCAGTCGCGAGCGTGGCGGTCGAAATCCAATGCTTCAGGCATCGTCGTGGCCTTCCCGCCCGCGCACAGATCAGCTTCGCGATCCGCTTTGATCATCAGGAGCGCGGCGGGCGGCGAACACAGCTTCCGACAATCTGGTGCTATCGGCGTAGGGCAACGGCAAATAGCGGGCGCCCATGGAGCGGGCGAGATCTTCGGCTTCCATGTTGCGGCGCGGTGAGGTGTCGATCAGCAGGGTGTTGACGTGAAGCGCGCGCATGTCGGCGGCGACTGCCAGGGCATCGCTCATGGCCTGCTTGCGGCCGGGCTTGCCGTCGCGCGTGATGTTGGCCTTGCCGTCGGTGAGGAGCACGATGGTTGGGCTGATGCCCTTCTGCTTCTGGGTGGCGGCGAGTTGGACGGCGGATTCGATGGCGGTTGCGAGCGGTGTGCCCCCGCCGCCGGGGAGACCGGCGAGACTGCGATTGGCGCGGGTGAGAGAGCGCGTCGGCGGGAGCAGCGTGTCGGCCGTGGTGCCGCGAAACGCAATGAGGGCGACACTGTCGCGGCGGACGTAGCATTCCGACAGGATGATTTCGACGGCACCTTTGGCTTCGGCGAGGCGATGCAAGGCGCTGGAGCCGGATGCGTCGACGACGAAGATCGTGGTCGATGTCGTCTTCTGTTTGAACCGACTGATGCGGAAATCATCGGCGCGGACTTCGATCCGCTGGCGGCCGTCGGGCAAGAGATAGGGGCCACCGCGCAGACGGCGGCGGATCAACTGCATGGGGGCTGCGGCGCGCAGTGTTTCGATCAGTGAGAGGACGTTGCCATTGCGGGGTTCGCCGCGACGGACGCCGGCAGGACGGCCACGCAGCTTGGAGGCTTGGCTGGCGCCCGCTTTGCCAACCGATGGCGGCGCGCGGCCGGTGAGCTTCTGATCAGTGAGGGCTGAGAGAATGGCTTTGGGAATTGCAGTTGCGGCGGCGGCGAGCACGAGTTCCATGTCTTCGGGGGTGATGGATTGTTCGGGCTGCGTGTCTTCGCCTTGGCTGTCGGTGGTTTCGGGAGCACCGCTGTTTTGGGCGTCTTGCTCCCGGCTTTCGGCATCTTCGGGTGGCGCCTCGGTGGGTAGCCGCGTGGCGCGGGGACCGAGGACGAGGCGGGCTGCGGTTTCGGCGTCGGCAGTGGTGGCTTGTGTGCGGCCGTCGAGGGCGGCGCAGATGCGCGCGACAGCGAGGGCGAGGATGGGCGCGCGGATGGAGATGATGCCAAGCGCGAAGCCCGCTTCGCAGAAGAGCGTGGCGAGGTTGGGATCGGCAGAGGTTTTGCCGAGGAGATCGCGGGCAGCGGAAACGCGGCGGGGCCAGTCGGGAGCGAGGGATGTGTCGCGCAGGCTGAGGCCATCAAGCGTGAGCCAGAGCGCAAGACGGTCGCGCAACGCGGTGGGGACGGTTTCTTCCTGTTCGACGCCTTCATCGAGCGCGATGACGCCGAAGCGGGCGGGCAGTTTGGCGGAGAGGCCATCGCGTTCCATCTCGACGCGGCCATAATCAATGGTGCGGACGATGCGAGCGGTGCGGCCGGCGTCGAGGCGTTCGGCGCTGGGGATGACGAGCAGACCGCCGTTGGCTTCGGCAAGGAGACCGCGCTCGGCGACCGGGCGGCCTTGCGCCAGCGTGGCGGATAGATCGAGGCCACCGAGGAGTCTGTCGTCACCGGCGTTGAGGGGGAGACGGCGGACGGGCGTGTCGGTGGCAAGCAGCGATGTCATATGGGCAAGCCAGGCGTCGCGGACGGGGCCGGAGCGGGCACGCAGCACAATGCCGCCGACCGCGTGCGGGGCGACGGCGACAATTGCCGCTGCGAGACACGCGTCGGTCCAGGCGGTGTTGGGCGTGGCCGCTGAAGTAGTCATGAGACGAGGCGTTCTCCCGCGCCGCCGAAGAGATCGCTGACGGCGCGTTCGACGCGGGCGCCGCTGTCGGGGCTGGAGAGCGGCGTGCGGCGCA
>LNFM01008192.1_pt1 | contig 36815 bp, 32 predicted proteins | sample 596031 | NCBI WGS metagenome assembly LNFM01 (sample SAMN04254537, study PRJNA301005) | activated carbon metagenome | isolation source: dual media filters at the Ann Arbor, Michigan drinking water treatment plant | place: USA: Ann Arbor | reverse complement strand
TCCGGGGGACGGGCGGGCAGGCCGGGGATCGGCTCGAAGGCGAAATCGTCGTGGCTCATAGCAGCGGCTCCGCGCGGTCGGGCGTCGCGTAGAGCGTGCCGGCGCCGTAGTAGGCGCAGATCCTCTCCTCCTCGAGCCGCGTGACGGAATCGGGCTGGCGGGTCGCGGGCACGTCGGCGAACTGGCTCGCCAGCAGCGCCTCGACCTTGATGCGGCCGATGCCGGGCCTCGCGCCGCGCGTGATGTCGGAGAAGGTCACCGGCAGCAGCACGCTGCGGCCGCTGGGCAGCGCGACCTCGAAATAGCGGATCAGGGCCTCGGAGCGATCGACCCAGAGATCGACGACTTTGCCCGCGACCTTCCTGTCGGCGCCAATGACGTCGTAGCCGCGCGGATCTTCCTTGGCCGAGCAGGAATAGCCCGTGGCGACACGGACAGGGACGATCTTGAGATGGTTGTCATAGGTCATCTCCGGGGTGTCGGCGCGCTCGGCCCAGGAGCCGGGGCCGACCGAATCGAGCATCGGATTGGCGCCGGTGGGCGCCAGCGGCGCGCCCGGGAACTTGGCCGTGGGCTGCGCGGCGACGGGACGGCTGTCGCGTTGTCCGCTGGGCGCCTTGACGCTAGTTCCGTCGGCGAGCCGGAAGGTCTTCGGAGACGGGTAGAAGATCAGGCTCGGCGCCAGCATCTTGCCGGGATGCGTGTCGGCTTCGAGCGGATAGCCCTCGCGTCGGTCCTCGCGGCGCAGGTAGATGACCAGCCCGGCGAAGAACAGCCAGAACAGCCAAATCGCGATCTGAGCGACGTCCATGTATCCCAAGATCTCACGCATCAGAGAGCCCTCCTTGCAAGGCCTTTGGCTTGGTGTGCGGTCAGCCTGGAAATTCCGCGAGGCCGAAACGGGTTGATGGGACCGGACGCACCGTTGCGGCACTGCGCACCAGGGGACCGATGGCGACGAGGGTGGCAAACAGGAGCGCGACCTCGAGATGGTAGACGGCACTGTAGGCGACCGAGGGATCCGACAGCCCGGGACCGAGCGCCTGGGCTCCGACCAGCGCCTCGACGCCGTCCTTGATGCCGCCGCCGAGCGCAATCGCGATCCCTGCGGAGCTGGCCTGGACCGCGCCCCAGATGCCGACGGCGAGGCCATGGTCGACGCCCTCTTCGAGCTCCATGGCGATCGTCAGGGTGCTGACGGCAAACAGTCCGCCGCCGAAGCCGATCAGGACCGTGCCGCAGCGGAACAAGTCGGGTGCGTCGATCGCACCGGCGAAGATCACGCTCGGGAAGGCGACGAGACCCGAGACGAGGCCAAGCCCGGCCAGGCGATAGGGGTCCACGCCCGCCGCCAGCGTCCGGGCGGCGAGCGCGAAGGCCGCCAGCGCGCCAGTGGCGAGCAGCGCGGTCAGCACCGTCGTGCCGCTGACGCTGAGCTTCAGCACCTGCGCGCCATAGGGCTCGAGGATGATGTCCTGCATGTTGAAGGCGGCCGTGCCGAGCGCGACCGCCACGAGGAAGCGCGCGGCGCGCGGCCGCGCGATGAACTGCCGGAACAGCGTGCGGAAGGCCGGGCGCTCGATATCGGCGGCGGTCCGGGCCGGGTTGCGGGCCTCCTGTTTCCACAGCGCGACGACGTTGAGCACCATGGTCGCGACAGCGGCGCCCTGGATGACCTGGATCAGGCGCACCGGGGAAAAATCCGTAAGCAGCCACGCGAAGATCACCCCGCTCGCGACCATGCCGACCAGCAAGGTGACATAGAGCAGGGCGACGACGCGGGCCCGCGTCGCGGGCGTGGCGAGGTCGGTGGCGAGTGCGAGCCCCGCGGTCTGCGTGGTGTGGAGCCCGGCGCCGACGAGGAGGAAGGCCAGTGCCGCGCCGATCTGGCCGTAGATCACCGGGCCGACGCCGCCACCGGACAGAACCAGCAGCGCGAACGGCATGATCGCCAGCCCGCCGAACTGCAGCAGCGAGCCGAACCAGACATAGGGCACGCGCCGCCAGCCGAGCACCGAGCGGTGCGTGTCGGATTTGTAGCCGATCAGCGCGCGCAAAGGGGCAAACAGGAATGGCAGGCAGACCATCGCCGCCACGAGCGTCGCGGGCACGTTCAACTCGACGATCATGACCCGGTTGAGCGTGCCGACCAGCAGGAGGCGCAGGATCCGGCCGAGCGGAAGCTCCGGCGAGGCCGCATCGGCAAAGGGCAGCCAGCGCGGACCGATCCGCGTCAGACCCTTCACCAAGGCGGCCGAGACCGGGTTCATCGGGCGACGAGCTCCAGGGCCTGGGATTTGTAGAAGGCGCTGGACACGCGCTCGCTGCGGCCGATGCGCCAGGGCGAGAGGCTGCGCTCGCCGGCGATGGCCGAGGCGAGGTTGCGGGTGCTGACCGGCTCGATCGCGGGCGCCCGGTCCGCCCGCGGGAAGGCGAGGCCAGCCCAGTGCATCAGCGTCAGCGCGGGCGTGCGCGGCGCATGCGTGACCAGCATCGAGCCGCTGGTCCGTTCGGCCAGCCGCGCCAGCGCGGCCACGATGTCGGCGGCCTTGTAGTGGATCAGCGAATCCATCGCGACGACATGGTCGAAACGGCCGAGCGCCGGGTCGAGCATGTCGCCGGTGCGGAAGCTGATCGAGCCGCCGCAGAGCTTGCGCGGGCTGCGGTCCTGCGCCAGCGCGACCAGTGTCGGCGACAGGTCGATGGCGGTGACATGGGCGCCGCGCAGCGCGCATTCGACGGCCAGCGCCCCGGTGCCGCAGCCGGCGTCGAGGATGCGGGCGCCGCGGATGTCCTGCGGCAGCCAGGCCAGGAGCTTGTTGCGCATGGCGTCGCGGCCGGCGCGCACGGTGGCGCGAATGCCGCTGACGGGAGCGTCCGTGGTCAGCCGCGCCCAGGCATCGACCGCCGTGCGGTCGAAATAGGTCTGCAGTTCACTGCGACGCCGGACGTAGTTCGCTTCGGACATCACTCGTACCCCAGGAAATCGAAGATCTCGCGATCCTTCATCGGGCGGGCATCGAGTGCCGGCCCGCCGGCCCAGAGCTGCTCGGCGAGGTTCATGTATTCGCGCTGGACGGCGAGCACCTCGGGCGCATCGCCCATCTCGAACAGCGTCGCCTTCTTCAGCCGCGAGCGGCGGATGGCGTCGAGATCGGGGAAATGGGCGAGGCGCTTCAGGCCGGTGGCGGCGTTGAAGCGGTCGATCTCGTCGGTGCCGGCGGAGCGGTTGGCGATGACGCCGCCGACGCGGACCTCGTAGTTCTTCGACTTCGCCTTGATGGCGGCGACGATGCGGTTCATCGCGAAGATCGAGTCGAAGTCGTTGGCGGTGACGATGACGGCCCGCTCGGCGTGCTGGAGGGGCGCCGCGAAACCGCCGCAGACGACGTCGCCGAGCACGTCGAAGATCACCACGTCGGTGTCCTCGAGCAGGTGATGCTCCTTGAGCAGCTTCACGGTCTGGCCGACGACATAGCCGCCGCAGCCGGTGCCGGCCGGCGGCCCGCCGGCCTCGATGCACATGACGCCGTTGTAGCCCTCGAAGCAGAAATCCTCGACGCGCAGCTCTTCCGAATGGAAGTTCACGGTCTCGAGCACGTCGATGACCGTCGGCATCAGCTTCTTGGTCAGGGTGAAGGTGGAATCGTGCTTGGGGTCGCAGCCGATCTGCAGCACGCGCTTGCCCATGCGGGAGAAGGCGACGGAGAGGTTGGACGAGGTCGTCGACTTGCCGATGCCGCCCTTGCCGTAGACGGCGAAGACCTTGGCGCTCTCGCAGGCCATGAGCTGGTCCATCTGGACCTGGACCGAGCCTTCGCCGTCCTCGCCCGGAGGCGGGGGCGTCTTGGTGCGGTAGTCGGCCTTGAGGCCGGGATGCTGGAACAGGACGGTCATGGCGAGGCCTCGCTGCCGCATTCGGCGCGCCGGTCGCGCCGGCGCCGGCTGCCGGCGCGTCGGGGCGCGGGGCCCGCGGCGTCGGTGTCCGCGCGGTTGTCGCCGGCGGACTCGCAGCCGTCGCCCATCAGGGCGCGGCGGCGGTCGAGCATGACCATCGCCAGCATGGTGGGAACGAAATCAGCGGCCGAAATGGGCTTTGGCATCGTAGAGTGTCTCCACCGTGATCGGGCTGATCCCGCGTTCGCCTGCGAATTTCTCGGTGTTCCGCCGAGCCTTGCCGCGCACGAAGAACGGGATCTTCTTCAGTTCGAGTTCGGCATCGGGCGCCCAGCTGAGGACGATCGGCCTGTCTGCTCTCTCGCTGTCATTCCGGGGCGGCCCGTCAGGGCCGAACCCGGAACCCACGACGGGGTGAGCCCTGTCTTCTGGCCGGCCATCCGCGTTGAGCCCGGTCGTGGGTTCCGGGTTCGGCGCTTCGCGCCGCCCCGGAATGACAGGCTTCCCATGTCCGAGATGCGAGGAGCCGGCGCCGTCGTTGAACTCGAAATCGTCGCGGAACATGCCGAGCAGGTGTTCCTCGAGGCCCATCATCAGCGGATGGACCCAGGAGTCGAAGATGACGTTGGCACCTTCGAAGCCCATCTGCGGCGAGTAGCGCGCCGGGAAATCCTGGACATGGACCGGCGCCGAGATCACTGCGCAGGGGATGCCGAGGCGCTTGGCGATGTGGCGTTCCATCTGCGTGCCGAGCACGAGCTCGGGCTGGAGCTCGGCACAGGCCGCCTCGACCTCGAGATAGTCCTCGGTGATCAGGGCCTCGAGGCCGAGCCGGGCGGCGGCCTCGCGGACGTCGCGGGCGCGCTCGCGGGAATAGGTGCCCAGGCCCACGACCTTGAAGCCGAGCTCCTCGCTGGCGATGCGGGCGGCGGCGATGGCGTGCGTGGCGTCGCCGAAGACGAAGACGCGCTTGGCTGTGAGATAGGTCGAGTCGACCGAGCGCGAGTACCAGGGCAGGCGCGAGGTCTCGTCGGCCAGCACCGCCGTGGCGTCGACGCCGGCGAGGCGGGCCACCTCGGTGATGAAGTCGCGGGTCGCGCCGACGCCGATCGGCACGGTGGCGATGGTCGGCTGGCCGAAGGCCCGCTTGAGCCATTGCGCGGCCAGGCCCGCGATCTCGGGATAGAGCACGACGTTGAAGTCGGCCTGGCCGAGCCGGGCGATGTCGGCCGCGCCGGCCTGCCAGGGCGCGACGACGTTCACGGCCACGCCGAGCCGCGCCAGCAGGTCCTTGACGGCGCGGACATCGTCGCGATGACGGAAGCCGAGCGCGGTGGCGCCGAGGATGTTGCAGCGGGCCGGCTCGCCGGGCGCGCGGGCGGGGCGGGCGGTGCCCGGAGGCAGCATGTGCGGGCCCGCCAGCGTGCGCACGAGCTGGTAGAAGGTCTCGGCCGCGCCCCAGTTCTCCTTGCGCTGATAGGAGGGCAATTCGAGCGGGATCACCGGGATCGGCAGGCCGAGCGCGCGGGCGAGACCCGCCGGATCGTCCTGGATCAGCTCGCCGGTGCAGGAGGCCCCGACCAGCATGGCCGCCGGCTTGAAGCGCTCATAGGCGTCATGGGCGGCGCGCTGGAACAGATCGGCGGTGTCACCGCCGAGATCGCGCGCCTGGAAGGTGGTGTAGGTCACGGGCGGGCGCTGGCCGCGCCGCTCGATCATGGTGAAGAGCAGGTCGGCATAGGTGTCGCCCTGGGGGGCGTGCAGGACGTAGTGCACGTCGGTCATCGCGGTCGCGATCCGCATCGCGCCGACATGCGGGGGGCCTTCATAGGTCCAGACGGTGAGCTGCATCGCTACACCTCCAGCGCCGCGCGCCGGTTCAGGGGCCGCGCGAACAGCTCGGCGAGATCGCCGGCCTGCTCGAAGCCCTGAATCGGGGTGAAGACGAGCTCGATCGCCCATTTCGTGGTCAGGCCACGCGCCTCCAGCGGATTGGCGAGGCCGAGCCCGCAGACCGTGATGTCGGGCGCCGCCGCGAGGCAGCGGTCGAGCTGGCGGTCGACGTCCTGGCCCTCGCTGAGCTGGACGCCGGCCGGCAGCAGGGCGAGGTCCGCCGCGAGGTGCTCCTTGTGGAGGTAGGGCGTGCCGACCTCGACCAGCTCCATCTCCAGTTCGCGAGACAGGAAGCGGGCGATCGGAATCTCGAGCTGGCTGTCGGGGAAGAAGAAGATGCGCCGACCGCGCAAGGCCCGGCGCGAATGCTGCAGCGCCTTGTCGGCGCGCTCGCGCGGTGCGGCGACGGCCGCCTCGAAGACGGGATCTGCGACGCCGAAGGCGTCGGCGGCGGCCCGCAGCCAGGCGGTGGTGCCTTCGGCCCCGAGCGGGAAGGGGGCGGCAAGCCGCGTCGCGCCGCGGTTTTCCAGCTCACGCGCCGTCTCGCCGAGGAAGGGCTGGACCAGCAGGTAGCGGGTCTGCGGCCCGACGGCCGGCATGTCGGCGGCGCGACGCGCCGGCAGGAAGGCGACGCGGGTGATGCCGATCGCGGCGAAGAGCCGGCGGAACTGGTCCTCGACCGCGTCGGCCAGGACCCCGACGATCAGCAGCGAGGCCGCAGCGCCGGCGGGTTCGGCCGGCAGGGTCGGGACGAGCGCGGTCAGGCAGGCGTCCTCGCCCTGGGTGAAGGTCGTCTCGATCCCGCTGCCGGAATAGTTGAGCACCCTGACCTGCGGCGCGAAGCGCTGGCCGAGCCGCAGCGCGGCCCGCGAGAGGTCGAGCTTGATGACCTCGGAGGGGCAGGAGCCGACGAGGAAGAGCATCCGGATCTCGGGCCGCCTCGCGAGCAGGCGCTCGACGACGGCGTCGAGCTCGGCATTGGCGTCGGCGAGGCCCGCGAGGTCCTTCTCCTCGATGATCGCCGTGGCGAAGCGCGGTTCGGCGAAGATCATCACGCCGGCCGCCGACTGCATCAGATGGGCGCAGGTGCGCGAGCCGACGATGAGGAAGAAGGCGTCCTGGATCTTGCGGTGCAGCCACATGATCCCGGTCAGGCCGCAGAAGACCTCGCGCTGGCCGCGCTCGCGCAGGATCGGCGGGGCGGCGCAGCCCGAGGCGGGCACCGGCGTGGCGAGCAGGGGCGCGTTCATGACGCGAGCTCCAGCCGGTCGTCGAGTGCGGCGGGGGCAGGGGGCGTCGGAAGCTGGGCTGCCTGCAGGCGGGCCGCGCGCAGCTTCAGCAGGAACTGGGCGGCGTTGACGACATAGGTGGCGTAGGCGGCGAGCGCGATCAGCATCTGCTCGGTCGGCGTCAGCCAGCCGGTGACGATCGCGACCAGATAAGCCGTGTGCAGGGCGATGACGACGAAGCTGACCGCGTCCTCCCAGAAGAAGGCGGGCGCGAAGAGATAGACGCCGAAGACGTCCCGCTCCCACAGGGCCCCGGTCACCATGATGGTGTAGAGCACCAGCGTCTTGAGGATGATCGACAGGTTCGCCGCGTCATAGCCCGCGCCGGTGGCGAGGTAGCGGATCACGAGCGCCAGGCTGACCAGAAAGACGAGGAACTGCAGGGGTGCGAGGATGCCCTGAACCAGCGTCCAGGACGACGCGTCGCGGCGCATGCGCTGCTCGGGCGTGTAGAGCGGTGTGGCGCTGTGCTTCCTGCCCCGAACTGGCATCGGACGTCTCCGGTCCGCTGCGCCGCTGGCGGATCGCCGCGGCGTCGATGGCTGTGAGATTGGCGCCTGCTTCCACGAGTGTCAACTCTTCATGACACTTTATCGCGCGTCTCTGTCATTTCTATTGGACAGGCGCGGATGGCCGGGTTAGGGTTCAATCGCCGCTTCGTGAGTGGCGCCATGCGCGCCGGCGCGCTCATCTCGCAGTTGCGATGCGAGACATCGATCAGCTTGGTTTTGCTGGTCCTTTTGTTGTTATTGCAATGTTATTCGCGCTCGTATTCATTCGAGCGATAGTAATTTCACGATTGCGGAGCGGCGGAGGTCGTGCTTCACTCTTTGACATAGGTCAAAGGAACTGCCCTCCAGACCGTCGGCTGCGGTGCGGCCACAACGTAACAGGACCATCAGAGTTCCTGGCTGGATCGGACGGTTGCCTGAGGGAGGTGACCTCATGCCTGACTCGGGACGCGGATTCCTGGCTGCGCGAAAGCCGTATGCCGAAGACAATATCGGATTGCCCGATCTGCCGGGCGTCGACTGGTGCCCCCTTGATGCGGTCGGGCCCGAGCCGGGGCTGCGCTCCGACCTCGCCCGCACGATCGAGACGGAGATCATCCCGCGCCTGATGCTCGCGCATCGCGGGCCGGGCGTGATGCGGCCGCCGGTGGAGGCCGAGGGGCCGGTCTCGATCTCGGATGCCGATGTCGCGGCGTTCGCCGAGATGGTCGTTCACAAGCCGCTGAGCCTGGCCCGCGCGCATCTCGACGGGCTGCGCGACCGGGGTCTCTCGGCGGAGGCCGTGATCACGACCGTGCTCTCGGCGACGGCGCGCCATCTCGGCGTGCTGTGGGAGCAGGACCGCTGCACCTTCGTCGACGTGACCGTCGGCCTCTCCCGGCTGCAGCAATTGCTGCGGGTCTATGGACCGGCCTTCGAAGTCAGTCCCACCCCGCTCGTGGAGCGTGGGCGGGTGCTGCTGGCCGTCGTTCCCGGCGAGCAGCACACCTTCGGACTCGCGGTGGTCGAGGAGTTCTTCCGTCGGGCCGGCTGGCATGTGCAGTCCGAATTCCTGCCGTCGAAGCCGATCCTGATCGAGCATGTCCGGACCGAATGGTTCGACCTGGTGGGCTTGTCGGCCAGTGGCGAGGTGTCGGCGGCCGGGGTGGCCGCCGTGGTGAAGGCGGTTCGCGCGGCCTCGCTGAACCCGTCCGTCAAGGTCATGCTCGGCGGCAACCTGTTCGTGTCCGATCCGGATCTCGCCGTTTCGCTGGGGGCCGATTTCGGCGCGCGCGACGCAGCGGAAGCCGTCAATCGTGTCGATTGGATGCTCGAGACGAAAAAGATGTCTTGTTGAAGATCGGGTACACCATTATCTGCTCAAGGCCGTTCCACCGCCCCTCACAGGCAGGACCCGGGTACTCGTCGTGATGAACGTCTTCGCTCCCCAGGCTCCTACGCTCGGTTTCAAGGGTCAATCGGGATGGCTCGGGCGGCTTGCGCCCGAAGTGGCGGGGAGCCTGATCACCGCGGCTTGCGACATCGCCCTCGTCATGGACCGCGACGGCGTCATCCGCGACGTCTCGCTCGGGACGGAGGATCTGCGCCGCGAGGGGCATCGGGACTGGATCGGCCGCAACTGGACCGATATCGTCTCCCTCGAAAGCCGGCCGAAGGTCCTCGACCTGATCGAGAATGCCGGAAGCGAGACCACCATCCAGTTCCGCGAACTGAACCACCCGACGGAGGGTGGCGTCGACGTGCCTGTCCGCTATTCGGCGATGCAGGTCGGTGCGGACGGCACGATCGTCGCGCTCGGGCGCGACCTGCGCAACCTCGCCAATCTCCAGCAGCAGCTGGTCGAGGCGCAGCAGGCGATGGAGCGCGAATATGCGCGGCTCCGGATGGCGGAAACCCGCTATCGCATGCTGTTTCACCTCACCTCCGAGCCCGTCGTGATCGTCGAGGCGGCGCAGTACCGCGTGGTCGAGGCCAATCCCGCCGCGCAGCAGCAGCTCGAACTGCCGGTCGAAAAGCTCGCCAACACCTCGATCCTGGCCGGCCTCGCGCCACAGAGCGGCGAAGCCCTGCAGGGGATGCTGCGGGCCGTGCAGGCCACCGGGCGTGCCGACGAGACGGAAATCGCACTCGCCTCGGGGGCAAAGCGCTTCCGGGCCATGGCCTCGTCCTTCCGCCAGGACAACGCGGCCTATCTGTTGATCCGGCTGACGCCGCTCACCGATGCGAGCACGGCCACTGCCGCCGCCGAGAGCCGCATCCTCGGCGTGCTGGAGCAGTTGCCCGACGGGTTCGTCGTGATCAGCCCCGAGCTCAAGGTGCTGGAGGCCAACCGGGCCTTCCTCGACCTCGCCCAGCTTTCCAGCAAGCACCAGGCGCTCGGCGAGCCGTTGGATCGCTGGCTCGGCCGGCCCGGGATCGACCTGCAGCTCCTGATGGTGACGCTGACGGAGCACGGCGTCGTGCGCAACTTCAACACGATCATGCGCGGCCAGTTCGGGACGGTGGAGGAGGTCGAGCTCTCCGCGGTTCCTGCCCTGAGCGGCGGCACCCCGTCCTATGGTTTCGTCATCCGCAGCCTCGGCGTCCGCAACGCGATGGCCGTGCAGCGCGGTCGGCTGCTCCCCCGTTCGGTCGAGGATCTGACGGATCTGGTCGGGCGCGTGTCGCTGCGCGATCTGGTGCGCGAGACCACCGACGTCATCGAGAAGCTCTGCATCGAGGCGGCCCTGGAGCTGAGCAAGGACAACCGGGCATCCGCCGCCAACATGCTCGGTCTCAGCCGGCAGAGCTTCTACGCGAAGCTACGCCGCCACGGCCTCGGCGACCTCGACGATGGCGACGGCGACGGCAGCGACCTGAACTGACCGCTCGACTGTCCAAAACAACTGACACATATCGAGCTTCAAACTGTCGGTTTTGATTGACGATCGGCGAGGCTGCGCCTAGCCTCCCGTCATGACACGGTTTCATCCATCCTCCCCGGTTTCACGGCAGGGCAGCGGCCCTCGCCCGGCCGGTCGGCCGGACGGAGCAGGGCGATGACGGCGCCGCTGGGCTGGCTCGGCATCATGCGCCTCGGGCTGGTCCAGACCGCGATCGGCGCGATCGTCGTGCTGACGACATCGACCATCAACCGGGTGATGGTGGTGGAACTGGCGCTTCCCGCCATCCTTCCCGGCCTGCTCGTCGCGCTGCATTACGCGGTGCAGATCCTGCGGCCGCGCTGGGGCCATGGCTCCGATGTCGGCGGACGGCTGACCCCCTGGATCATCGGCGGCATGGCGGTGCTGGCGCTCGGTGGCTTCGGCGCCGCGGTGGCCACGGCGCTGATGGAGACCGCCTTCTGGCCCGGCGTCCTGCTCGCGGCGGCATCCTTCGCGGCGATCGGCATGGGCGTCGGCGCCAGCGGAACCTGCCTGCTGATCCTGCTTTCGCGCCGCGTCGCCGATGCGAGGCGCCCGGCCGCGGCGACCGTCGTCTGGGTGATGATGATCGCGGGCTTCATCGTGACCGCGGGCCTGGTCGGCCATGCGCTCGACCCGTTCTCGACGGGCCGTCTGGTGGCGGTGTCCGGCCTCGTCAGCGCGCTGGCGCTGGCGATCACGGTGCTCGCGGTCCGGGGCGTCGAGGGGGAGGGCACAGCCGTCGTCTCCGACAGGGCCGCGCCCGTCGATACGAGCTTCCGGGTGGCGCTGCGCGAGGTCTGGGACGAGCCGCAGGCCCGGCTCTTCGCCATTTTCATCTTCGTCTCCATGATCGCCTACAGCGCGCAGGATCTCATCCTCGAGCCCTTCGCGGGCACGGTCTTCGGCTTCACGCCGGGCGAGAGCACGCGGCTCGCCGGGGTCCAGAACGGCGGCGTGCTCGCCGGCATGGTGCTGGTCGCCGTGGTGACGACACTGGGCGGCTCGCGCGCGGGCTCGCTGCGCCTCTGGGCGGTCGGCGGCTGCCTCGCCTCGGCGCTGGCGCTGGCCGGCCTTGCGATGTCCGCCTTCGCGGGACCGGGTTTCCCGCTGCGTGGGACGGTGTTCGCGCTCGGCCTCGCCAACGGTGCCTACGCGGTGGCCGCGATCGGCTCGATGATGCGTCTGGTCGGCCAGGGCAAGCCGGAGCGGCAGGGCGTCCGCATGGGCCTGTGGGGCGCGGCGCAGGGCGTCGCCTTCGGGCTCGGCGGACTGTGCGGCGCGGCTGCGACCGACCTCGCGAGGCAACTCGCCGCAACGCCGGCAGCGGCCTATGCCGCCGTTTTCGCCGCCGAGGCGCTGCTCTTCGTCGTGGCGGCGGGGCTCGCGCTGGCCGTGGCGCGACAGGCGACCGAGCGCGACCGCCGCGCCCGCAAAGACACGGACGGACTCCTCCTTCCCAACCCAGGGTGACCGCAATGAATCAGACCCTGCCGCCTCTGCGTGACGATTCGGAGATGACCTATGACGTCGCCGTCATCGGCGGCGGACCGGCGGGTGCGACCGCGGCCCATGATCTGGCCTGCGCGGGACACAGCGTCGTGCTGGTCGACCGGGCCGGGCGGATCAAGCCCTGCGGCGGCGCGATTCCGCCGCGTGCGATCCGCGACTTCGCCATCCCTCCGTCGCAGATCGTCGCGCGCATCGCCTGTGCCCGGATGGTCGCGCCGTCGCAGACCAGCGTCGATATGCCCATCGACGACGGCTATGTCGGCATGGTCGATCGCGAGCCCTTCGACGAATGGCTGCGCGAGCGCGCCGCCCTCTCCGGCGCCCGGCGCATCACGGCGACCTTCGAACGCTTCGAGCGCGATCCCGACGGGACGGCGCGGCTGCATCTGCGGCCCCGCGAGGGCGAGGAACCGCTCAGCCTGCGGGCGCGGATGGTGATCGGCGCGGACGGCGCCAATTCCCCCCTGGCCCGCGCCGCGATGCCCGGCAGCAAGCGGCCGCCCTTCGTCTTCGCCTATCACGAGATCGTCCGCGTCCCGGCCCAGGCCGGCACAGGCTATGACGCGAAGCGCTGCGACGTCGTCTATCAGGGGCGGATATCGCCGGATTTCTATGGCTGGATCTTCCCGCATGGCGAGACGGCCAGCATCGGAACCGGCAGCGCGCACAAGGGCTTTTCGCTGAAGGATGCCGTCGGCGTGCTGCGGCGCGAAGCGGGCCTCGAGGGCGCCGAGACGATCCGGCGCGAGGGCGCGCCGATCCCGATGAAGCCGCTGCGGAAATGGGACAATGGCCGCGACGTGCTGCTGGCCGGGGATGCCGCCGGCGTCGTCGCGCCCGCCTCGGGCGAAGGCATCTACTACGCCATGCTGGGCGGGCGGCTGGCGGGCGAGGCCGTCCAACTCGCGCTGAAGACCGGCGATGCGCGCGCGTTGTCCACGGCCCGCAAGCGCTTCATGGCCGATCACGGCCGGGTGTTCTGGATTCTCGGCCTGATGCAGCGGATCTGGTACCGCAGCGACCGGCGCCGCGAGCAGTTCGTCAAGCTCTGCCGCAATCCCGACGTCCAGAAGCTGACCTGGGAATCCTACATGAACAAGCAGCTCGTGCGCGGCAAGTTCATGGCCCACGTTCGCGTGTTCTTCAACGATCTCAGTCATTTGCTGGGCATGGCGCGCTGATGGCCGGCTTCCCGCTCGCCAGCGTCGTCGATCTGGCGCTGGCGGTGATCGTGGTCGAGCTGGTGCTGATCGCGCTCGCCCGGCGGCGGGGCGGGAGCCTGGCGCTGCTGCCGACCGTTCTGTCGGGGCTCGGCCTGCTGCTGGCGTTGCGCACCGGCCTCGCCGGAGCCGATCCGCGGCTGACGCTGGCGGCGCTGAGCTTCGGTGGCCTCGCCCATGTGGCCGATCTCGTGCTCAGGCTGCGGCGCGATTCCGCGGCCGGCTGAGGCTTCGCGCGCGGCTCAGAGCTGTTCGTCCTGGTCGGCGAGGTCGCCGAGGCCGTGGCGACGCAGCTTGGCATAGAAGCTCTGGCGGCTGAGGCCGAGCATCTGCGCCGAGGCGGCGCGGTTGTTCCGGCTCAGATCCAGCGCCGACTCGATGCAGAGCCGTTCGATTACGTCGCTCGTCTCGCGCACGATGTCCTTCAGCGGCACATTGCCGACCAGCTTCGCCAGCTGCTCGACCGACCGCGGCAAGGCTGGGCCGCGCTGCGGGGGCGAGGCGGCTTGCGCGCCCTTGCTGCGGATGATGAGCCCGATCGAGCCGGAATCGCCGGCCCAGGCCGTGACCGCCGACAGCTCGACCGCCTCGACGCCGCCGAAGGCGCCACGCACGATCGTGGGGAAATTCCGGATGACGCCGTGGTCGGTCAGCGTACCCTGGATCAGCGGCAGATCGATCCCGGGCCGCCCGAGCCAGCGGTCCAGCGGCTCGCCGATCGCCTGATGGCGCGAGGCCAGCTGCGCCAGCTCGAGAAAGGCCCGGTTGGCATGCAGGACGATGCGGTCGGGGCTCATGATGACGCAGCCGTCGGGGGTCTGCTCGACCATGCCATGGACATGTCGCAGCGAGGCGTCCGCACCGAGCGCGACCGCATCCGCCTCCGGCCGGCGCAGACGCACCAGCAGATGCACCGCTGTTTCCTGGCGAAAGGCGATGGCGCGGATCGCCGTCTTGCGCGCGGTGCCGGTCCGCGACACCTCGACCTCTCCCGCCACGCCGGAATGGCGCGCCGAGGCGAGCATGGTTTCCAGCGCATCGCCGCTCATCGGGGAGAACAGGGAGGGGAGCGTGATTCGGCCGAGGCGATCGGGCTGCAGGTCGAGTTCGGCCAGCGCGGCGGGATTGGCCTCGATCAGCCTCAGGCTCGCGGCGTCCGCGATCATGATCGGCTCGGGGGAGGAGTGGAAGAGGACCCGGTAGCGCGTCTCGGCGAGCCGCAGCCGCGCATATTCGCGCTCCATCGCCTGCTGGGCCTCCAGAAGCCGGTTCTGGAGGGCGGCGACGCGGAAGAGGTCGCGCCCGATCAGGCAGCGCAGGCCGCTGCCGCCGTCGTTGACGCGGTGGTAGCGAAACGACCGTTGCGTGCCGTCGGGTCCCGGGTGGTTGATCTCGCTGGCTGCGGGTTCGGAGGCCGGGTCGTCGCCGACCAGCCCCACCGCCTTCGCCCTGCTGTCGGGCGAGACCACATCGGGGAAGCTGTGCCCGATCCAGGCTTCGCCATCCCCGATCGCCGCGACGATCACGCCGGCGGGATCGAGCAGCAGCGCGACGTCGGCCGCCGACGCGATGATCTCGCGCACGAAGGCCGACATGCCGCCGGGCCAGGCGGCGGCCTGTGGTTTCGCAGTCTGGTCCCGGGGCGGAGCAGAAGACATGGCGACGAAGGCCCGTTCCGTGTTGAAGGCCTGCATGTGTGTGAGTTGCATCGGAACCGGATGAGACCGGTACCGTCGTCATCTTCAAGGTCCTGGACTGGAGCGCTGCAGGAGGCTTGCGAGGCACCCGCCCAGCCGCGACCGGCGCCCGGGACGGTCAGCACGATCCTGACACTCCATCCGAGACGGATATGGGAACCGCAGCCGCGCGGCTCGGGTCGGATGGCTCGATCGTGACGAATGCCGGCGCGCGCCTTCCACGCGGTGCCGGAAACCTGTCATCCGCACGTCTGTTCCGTTTCCAGAACGGTAGCGCACATCGAAGCGATGTAAAGTGAAATATACAAATCATCGATCTCAAAGCGTCAATCAAACTTGACATGTCGCCTCAGTGGAGCGAGCCTTGGTTGGCCACGAGCGCAACCGCCACCCGGTTGACGGCGTCGGCAGGAGGCGTCGCCGATGACGTTTCACGCAGAACTGACCCAGCCCGCGTCGCGGCGCGGTGCGAATGCGAAGCTCTCCCGCTCGTCCGCCGCGGCGCGAGCCGCCCCGGCCCGGGAACCACTCTACGACGCGCTCCATGCCTGTCCGACCCGCCGGATGCTGGGATGGCGCATGTCGGCGGCGGCCAGCGGGGCGCGCGGCCGCGACGGCGACGCGACCGAGGCCCTGCCGACAAAGGGGCTGTGACATGGCCGCACCTCCCCGGGCCGAGGTCCCTGGCGGCGCTGCGACGCGAATCCGCGTCGTCATCGTCACCATGGATACCCATGTCGCCAGCGCGACGGCCCGGGCGCATCTGGCGCTGAAGCGGGATCTGCCGGGCCTCGAGCTCAGCGTCCACGCGGCGTCCGAATGGTCCGCCGATCCGCGCACGCTCGCGCGCTGTCTCGAGGCGATCGCCGGCGCCGACATCGTGATCAACACGATGCTGTTCATGGAGGATCATTTCCTGCCGCTGATGCCGGCGCTGCAGGCGCGGCGGGATTCCTGCGACGCCATGGTCTGCATCATGTCGGCCGGCGAGGTCACGAGGATGACCCGGCTCGGCCGCTTCAGGATGGACGGCCCGTCAAGCGGCCCGATGGCGCTGCTCAAGCGGCTGCGCGGCAACAAGGGCAAGCCGGCCGGCGGCGGCGCCAGCCAGATGAAGATGCTGCGCCGGCTGCCGCAGATCCTGCGCTTCATCCCGGGCACGGCCCAGGATGTGCGCGCCTATTTCCTGACCCTGCAATACTGGCTGGCCGGGTCCGAGGAGAACATCGCCAATCTCGTGCGCTTCCTCGTCGACCGCTATGCCGATGGCGAGAGGCGCGTGCTGCGCGGCACGCTGAAGGTCGGCAAGCCGGCCGAATACCCAGAGACCGGCGTCTATCATCCGGCCATGCCGGGCCGCGTCAGCGCCGATGCGCAGGCCCTGCCGATGGGGGCCGGCGCCAAGGGCACCGTCGGGCTCCTGGTGCTGCGCTCCTATGTGCTGGCGGGCAATTCCGCCCATTACGATGGCGTGATCCGGGCGTTCGAGGCGCGCGGCCTCAACGTCCTGCCGGTCTTCGCGACCGGGCTCGATGCACGCGAGGCGATCGACGCCTTCTTCTTCAAGAACGGCCGCCCGGTCATCGACGCGCTGGTCTCGCTGACCGGCTTCTCACTGGTCGGTGGCCCCGCCTACAACGATTCCCAGGCGGCGCAGGACGTCCTGGCGCGGCTCGACGTGCCATACCTCGCGGCGCATCCGGCCGAGTTCCAGACACTCGACCAGTGGGGCCCGTCGGATCGCGGCCTGCTGCCGGTCGAATCGACCATCATGGTCGCGATTCCCGAGCTCGACGGCGCGACCGGGCCGATCATCTTCGGCGGGCGCACGGAACAGGCCGGGCACTGCACCGGCTGCAGCCGCGCCTGCCAGTTCCCGCCCAGCGAAGGCCAGCGCGACATGCATGTCTGCGCCGAGCGCGCCGAGGTGCTGGCGGCACGGACCGAGAAGCTGGTGGCGCTGCGGCGCTCGGCCCGGGCCGAACGCAAGGTCGGCATCGTGCTGTTCAACTTCCCGCCCAATGCCGGCAACACCGGCACGGCGGCCTATCTCTCGGTGTTCGAATCGCTGCACCGGACGCTGCTGGCGATGCGGGCCGAGGGCTACAGCGTCGCGGTTCCCGACAGCGTCGACGGGCTGCGCCAGGCGATCATCGAGGGCAATGCCTCGCGCTATGGCGCGATGGCGAATGTCCATGTCCGGATCGGTGCGGGCGAGCATATCCGGCGCGAGCGCTGGCTCTCCGAGATCGAGGCGCAGTGGGGCCCGGCTCCCGGCCGCCAGCAGAGCGACGGCTCGTCGATCTTCGTGCTCGGCGAGCGCTTCGGCAATGTCTTCGTCGGCATCCAGCCGAGCTTCGGCTATGAGGGCGACCCGATGCGCCTGCTCTTCGAGAAGGGCTTTGCGCCGACGCATGCCTTCTCGGCCTTCTACCGCTGGATGCGCGAGGATTTCGGTGCCCATGCGGTGCTGCATTTCGGCACCCATGGCGCGCTCGAATTCATGCCGGGCAAGCAGAGCGGGCTCTCGGCCCAGTGCTGGCCCGACCGGCTGATCGGCGATTTGCCCAACATCTATCTCTACGCCTCGAACAACCCTTCCGAGGGCGCGATCGCCAAGCGGCGCGGGGCGGCGACGCTGATCAGCTACCTGACGCCGCCGGTGGCCTCGGCCGGGCTCTATCGCGGGCTGATCGAGCTCAAGGGCTCGCTCGACCGCTGGCGCGGCCTGGCGCCAGAAGAGATGCGCGAACGGGACGAACTCGCCGTGCTGGTCCAGGCCCAGGCGGCCGCGCTCGATCTCGCGCCTGCCGAGCCGGCCTGGAGCCGCCAGGACCTTCAGCCGCGTATCGCGCGACTGACCGAGACGGTGCTGGAACTGGAATACACGCTGATCCCGCATGGGCTGCACGTCGTCGGCGAGCCGCTGTCGGTGGAAGAGCGCGTCGACATGCTGCTGGCGATGGCGGAATCGAGTCATGGGCCTGAGCCCCGAGCGGGCGCTGAAGGCGCAGGGTCTCGAGCCGCAGGGCCCGATGCTGGCGATGCTGACCGAACTGGCGGCCGCCGATGCGCTTCTGGCTGAGGATCATGAGATCCAGGGCCTGATGCGCGGGCTGGACGGGCGCTTCATCCGCCCGGCGCCCGGTGGCGACCTGCTGCGGACGCCGGCCGTGCTGCCGACCGGGCGCAATCTGCACGGGTTCGACCCGTTCCGCATTCCCAGCGCCTTTGCGGTGCAGGATGGCGCGAAGCAGGCTGCGCGGCTGCTCGACCGCCATCTGGCCGACGGCAACCCGCTGCCCGAGACCGTCGCGCTGGTGCTGTGGGGCACCGACAACCTCAAGACGGAAGGCGCGCCGATCGCCCAGGCTCTGGCTCTGATGGGCGCCGCGCCGCGCTTCGACGGCTATGGCCGGCTCGCCGGCGCGCAGCTCATTCCGCAGGACCAGCTCCAGCGTCCGCGCATCGACGTGGTGATGTCGCTCTCGGGCATCTTCCGCGATCTCCTGCCGCTGCAGATTCGGCTGCTGGCCGAGGCCGCCTTCCTCGCTGCCAGCGCCGACGAGCCGCCGGAGCGGAACTAGCATGGCTGCGATCTGGAGACGGCGGCGCTGCGGGTCTTCGGCAATGCCGAGGGCGCCTATGGCTCCAACGTCAACAATCTCGTCGAGAGCGGGCGCTGGCAGGACGAGGACGAACTGGCCGAGACCTATACGCGCCGCAAGGGCTTCGCCTATGGCCGGGGCGGGCGGGCGGTGCAGCAGCCCGACCTCCTGAAGAGCGTGCTCGGCGGCGTCGAACTCGCCTATCAGAACCTCGATTCGGTCGAGCTCGGCGTCACCACGGTCGATAACTACTTCGACACGCTGGGCGGCATCAGCCGGGCGGTGCGGCGGGCGCGCGGCGGGGCCTCGACGCCGGTCTATATCGGCGACCAGACCCGCGGCGAGGGCACCGTGCGCACGCTCTCGGAGCAGGTCTCGCTGGAGACGCGCACCCGCATGCTCAACCCGAAATGGTATGAGGGCATGCTCAAGCACGGCTATGAGGGCGTGCGGCAGATCGAGACCCATGTCACCAACACGATGGGCTGGTCGGCGACGACGGGCCAGGTCGAGCCCTGGGTCTACCAGAAGCTGACCGAGACCTATCTGCTCGACCCCGCCATGCGCGAGCGCTTGGCCGCCCTGAACCCGACGGCCTCGGCCAAGCTCGCCAACCGGCTGATCGAGGCGCAGCAGCGACAGTACTGGCAGCCCGATGCGGCGACGCTGGCCGCGCTGCAGCAGGCCGGCGATGAGCTGGAGGACCGGCTCGAGGGCATCGGCATGGAGGCGGCGGCATGAGCGGGACCGGCGCCACGATCAGGCCCGGCACCGGGCCCGTGGCCTATCCCGCGCCATCGGCCGTCCTCGAACTGCTCAAGCCGATCACCTGGTTCCCACCGATGTGGGCCTTCGCCTGCGGGGTGGTGTCGTCAGGCGTTTCGATCGCCGACAATCCGGTCGTCGCGCTGTTGGGCATTGTTCTCGCAGGCCCGCTGGTCTGCGCGATGAGCCAGGCGATCAACGATTGGCACGATCGCGAGGTCGATGCGATCAACGAGCCGCACCGGCCGATTCCCTCAGGCCGCATTCCCGGGCGCTGGGGTCTCTATATCGCGGTGATCTGGACCGGGTTGTCGCTGGCGGTCGCTTCGCTGCTCGGCTCCTGGGTGCTGATCGCGACCTGCCTCGGCCTGTTCCTGGCCTGGGCCTACAGCGCGCCGCCGTTGCGGCTGAAGCGCAATGGCTGGCTCGGCAACGCGGCCTGCGGATTCTCTTATGAAGGGCTGGCCTGGGTGACGGGGGCCGCGGTGATGCTCGGCGGCGCGCTGCCGCCCCGGCCGGTGCTGACACTGGCGCTGCTCTACAGCCTCGGCGCCCATGGCATCATGACGCTCAACGACTTCAAGGCAATGGACGGCGACCGGCAGATGGGCATCCGCTCGCTGCCGGTCCAGCTCGGGGCGGAAGGCGCGGCGCGGGTCGCCTGCGCGATCATGGCCGCGCCACAGTTCGTGGTCATCGCGCTGCTGCTGCAGTGGCAGCGGCCGGTCGAGGCTCTGGTGGTGGCGGCCTTCCTGACGGGGCAACTTGCGCTGATGATCCGCTTCCTGCGCGATCCGGTCGGCAAGGCGCTGTTCTACAGCGGCTTCGGCGTCGCGGTGCGCAGCCTGCCCGCGGGCTTTTGAGGCAATGGGTTCGCGCGCGGCATGACGGGGCGCGAGCCGGGCCGGCCTGCCCTGGGATGGATCCGGCTTCTGCTCGGAGGCCTCGCCGTCGTCGCGATCGGTGTCGCCCTGGCGCAGTTGCAGGATGCGCGGCGCGGCGTCACCACCGAGTCGATGACCGTGGATGGCACGCCGATGACGGTGTTCCGCCCGGTCGACCGCACGGGGACAGCCCCGGTCGTCGTGATCGCGCATGGTTTCGCCGGCTCGCAGCAATTGATGCAGCCCTTCGCGGTCACGCTCGCGCGTGGCGGCTATGTCGCGGTGACCTTCGATTTCGCCGGCCATGGCGCCAATCCGAGGCCGCTCACGGGCAACATCTCCCGGGAGGACGGTGCGACGCGCCGGCTGGTCGAGGAAACCGCGCGCGTCGTCGACCTTGCCAAAGGGCTGGGTGACGGGCGGCTGGCCCTGCTCGGCCATTCGATGGCCACCGACATCATCGTGCGCGTCGCCCTGAGCCGGGCCGATGTCGCGGCGACGGTGGCGGTTTCGATGTTCTCGCCCGCCGTCACGGCGACGAGCCCGCGCAACCTGCTGGTCATCGCCGGGGAATGGGAGGGGGGCCTGCGGCGCGAGGCGCTGCGCGCGGTCGGGCTGGTCTCCGCTCCGGCCTCGCCTGAGCCGGGCGTCACCTATGGCGAAATAGCAGGGGGCACCGCCAGGCGCGCCGCCATCAGCCCCCGGGCCGAGCATGTCGGCGTGCTCTACAACGAGGCGAGCCTGCGCGAGGCGCTGGCCTGGCTCGATGCCAGCTTTGGCCGGCCAGTTGTGGCGAGCCCCGATCTCGACGGCCGGGGCGTCTGGATTCTGCTGCTGCTCGCCGGCGTCGTTCTGTTGGCTTGGCCGCTCTTGGCGCTGTTGCCGCGGGTGGCCTCGCCGCCTGTGGGAGCGGGGCTGGGCTGGCGGCGGATCGCGCTGCCGCTGATTGCGCCCGCGCTGCTGACGCCGATCCTGCTGCGCTTCGTGCCGACGAATTTCCTGCCCGTCATCGTCGGCGACTATCTCGCCGTGCATTTCGCCGCCTATGGTGTGCTGACGGCGCTCTGCATCGTCTTCGTCCAGCGCGGGCGCAGCCGCCCGGTCTCGACCGTGTCGCGCGGCCGGCTGGCGGCCGGGACGCTGGCGCTGATGCTGTTCGGGCTCGTCGCCCTGGTCTGGCCGGTCCACAGTTTCGTGACGGCGTTCGTGCCTGCAGGCCACCGCCTGCCGCTCTTTGCCGCGACGCTGGCGGGGACGCTGATCTATTTTCTCGCCGATGAATGGCTGACGCGCGGGGAGGGGGCGGCGCGTGGGGCCTACCTCGCCTCGAAGCTTGCCTTCCTGGTCTCGCTCGGCCTGGCGGTCGCGCTCGACTTCCAGCGGCTGTTCTTCCTGCTGATCATCGTCCCGGTGATCGTGCTGTTCTTCCTCGTCTACGGGCTGTTCAGCGCCTGGGCGTTCCGGCGCTCCGGCCATCCCTTCATGGCCGGCATCGCCAATGCCTTCGCCTTCGCCTGGGCGATCGCCGCGACCTTCCCGCTGGTGGTGCGATGACGGGGCCGCCGGGGACGGGAAAGCAGTTGACGTTGCCTCGGCGACTTGCTCGGCTGATAGAGACTTCGATCGTTCACGAGGGCGCCCTCCGGGCCCAGGCTTAGGTCATTCGTCCATGCTTCTGAAAATCGGTACGCGCCGCAGCCCCCTCGCCATCGCGCAGACGAACTACATCGCCTCGCTGATCAAGGCGAAGCATCCCGACACCGAGTTCTCGCTGCATCCGATCGCGACGATCGCCGACAAGGACCGCGTCTCCGAGTTCCACCAGTTCGGCATCATCGGCGTGTTCTCGACCGAGCATGAGGACCAGTTGACCTCGGGCGAGGTCGACATCGTCGTGCATTCGCTGAAGGACCTGCCCACCACCCTGCGCGAGGGGCTGGTGCTGGCGGCGGTGCCCGAGCGGGTCGATCCGCGCGACGTGCTCTGCGGCTCGACGCTGGCCGATCTGCGCCAAGGCGCGCGCGTCGGCACCGGCTCGCTGCGGCGGCGTTCGCAGATCCTGAGCCTGCGGCCCGATGTCGAGGTGGTGCCGATCCGCGGCAATGTCGGGCCGCGTCTGGCCAAGATCAACGGCGATGACGGGTTGGACGCGGTGATCCTGGCGCAGGCCGGCCTGCAGCGGCTCGGCCTCGAAGGCGCGACCTCGGAGCTGCTCGACCCGATCCTGTTTCCCTATGCGATCGGGCAGGGCGCGCTCGGCGTGCAGGCGCGCGACGACAACCCGACGATCCTCGCCATGCTCAAGGACATCGAGGACCCCAAGGCGCGCGCCGAGGTCGATTGCGAGCGGGCGCTGCTGCATGCGCTCGGCGCCGGCTGCAGCCTTCCCGTGGGCGCGAGCGCGACCTGGCAGGACGACCGGCTGTTCCTGCATGCGCAGATCACCGCCCATGACGGATCCCAGCGCATCACCGCCAGCGACGATCGCCCGGGCCGGGAGGCGGTCGAGCTCGGTCTCGTGACCGCCGAGGCGCTGCGGCTCGCCGGCGGCGTCGATGTGCTCGAGGCCTCCTACCGGAGCGTCGGCGCCCATTTCAAATATGTCGGCGCCTGACGAAGGGCGCCGTCAGGCCGGGGCGTTCGGGTTCATCCGCCAGACGGTGTAGTTCAGGAACGCCGCGAAGCTGACCCAGGCGAGATAGGGCACCAGCAGCCAGGCCGCGAGCGAATCGATCGGCGAAAACAGGGCGATCAGCGCCGCGATCGAGACCCATAGTGCCGACACGTTGACGAAGGCGAGGTCCATCCGGCGCATGCCGAAGAACACGCCCGACCACATCGCGTTCAGGACGAGCTGGATGCCGTAGACGGCCAGCGGCAGGGCGGCGCCACTGAAGCCCGCCTTGCGCCAGACCAGCCAGCCGGATGCCGCGATCATGCAGTAGAGCAGCGTCCAGGCCGGCGGGAACAGCCAGTTCGGCGGCCGCCACCAAGATCGCGCCCGAACTCGCCGCCACCACACAGGCGACGACGAAGCCCGCCAGGCCCAGGCCATCCATCAGCGTCATGAGTCTGCAACCCGTCGTCCGTCGAGGACAAGGCGCACAGGCTAACACAGCCAGCGCATTGCGCTGCAGCGAATTGGGACCGGCTCAGTTGTTCGTGAAGCGGGCCTGCAGGGCTTGGCCGTCCGCGAGCGTGGCGGAGATGACGATGCGCGCGCCCGCTCCCAGCGGCTGCGCGAGCGTTCCGACCAGCTTGTTGGGTTCGACGGGGCTCAGCGCCACGGTCGCGGTCTTGCCGGCGTCCTGGACGATGGCGCGCGCCGCCTTCGTGCCCGCCGAGGCCAGGGGCTTATCGACGGCGTCCGTCAGGTAGAGGACGAGCTCGGTTCCCTTCGCGACCATCTCGACATGGCGCCCGGCGACGTCGACGAGCGGGCCGCCATTGGGCCCCTTCGACAGTTCATGGGCCGAAGCGCCCGAGACGAGGCCGAGAAAGGCGAGCGCGGTGATCCGGTTGAGCATGGCTGGTCTCCTTGGACGATTCAGAAGGCTTCCTGGGGCGATGAGCCGGCGTCGCTGGCCGGCCGAAGGTCAGGAACAGGACGGGCGTCAGCACCGTGTCGATGATCGTCGCCGAGATCAGCCCGCCGAAGATCGTGACCGCCACCGGGTGCAGGATCTCGCGCCCGGGCTGGTCGGCGCCGTAGAGCAGCGGGATCAGCGCTAGCCCCGCCGAGAGCGCCGTCATCAGCACGGGTGTCAGCCGCTCCAGGCTGCCGCGGATGACGAGGTCGCGCCCGAAGCGCTCGCCCTCGTAGAGGGTCAGATTGATGTAGTGCGAGACCTTGAGGATGCCGTTGCGGGCCGAGATGCCGGCGAGCGTGATGAAGCCGACCATCGAGGCGACCGAGAGCGGCTGCCCCGCGAGGTGCAGCGCGACGACGCTGCCGATCAGCGCGAGCGGGATGTTGCCCATGATGATCAGCGCCAGCACCGCCGACTGGTAGCGGGTGAACAGCACCACGAAGATCAGCGCCAGCGACACCAGGCTGAGCAGCCCGATCCGCAGCGTCGCCTCCTCCTGCGCCTGGAAGGTGCCCTCCATGCGGGTGACATAGCCCTGCGGCAGCGGCGTCTGCGCGACGACCCCGCGGATGTCGGCGATGATCGCCGCCATGTCGCGTCGGCCGTCACCATTGCCGTAGACCGCGATGCGACGCTGGCCGTTCTCGCGCTGGATCTGGTTGGGGCCGTCCGTCTCGGAGACCGAGGCGATCAGGCGCAAGGGCAGGTGGCCGCCGGGCGTCGCGATCAGCAGATCCTCGAGCCCCGACATCGTAGCGGCGGTTGCCGTCGACGATCTGCGAGACGGTGCGGCCGTTGGAGAGCGTCTCCAGCGCCTGGGTGACGCTGGCCGGCGTCAGCCCGTAGAGCGCGGCCTTGTCGTGGTCGACGTCGATGCGCAGCTGGGGGATGCGGACCTGCCGCTCGATCTGGAGATCGACGAGGCCGGGTACGGAGGCGAGGCGCTCGCGCAGCGTCTCGGCGAGGCTGCGGATGGTGTCGAGGTCCTCGCCGTAGACCTTGAGCGCGATCTGGGCGCGCACGCCCGAGAGCATGTGGTCGAGCCGGTGGCTGATCGGCTGGCCGATGTTGACCGAGACCGGCAGGACGCTCAGCGCCGCGCGGATATCGGCGTGGACCGCTTCCTTGGGCCGGTCCGAACGGTGGAGATCGATGTCGACCTCCGAGGAATGGACGCCCTCGGCGTGCTCGTCGAGCTCGGCGCGGCCGGTGCGGCGGCCGATCGACTTCACCTCGGGGACCCTGAGGACGAGCTGTTCGGCGAGGAGCCCGAGGCGGTGGCTCTCGGCCAGCGAGATGCCCGGGTTGTATTGCAGCGAGACCACCAGCGTGCCCTCGTTGAAGGGCGGCAGGAAGGTCCGCGGCAAGAGCGTCGCGCTATAGACGGCCAGCGCCACGCCGATGCCGACGACGGTGACGAGCAGCGCGCGGGTTTCGAAGGCGAAGCGCAGCAGTGCCGCATTGCCCCGCTTGAGATGGCGCACGACGAAGGAGTCGCGCTCATGGCCGCTCTTCGCACCCGATAACAGGTAATACGCCATCACCGGGGTCAGCGTGATCGAGACGATCAGCGAGGCCAGGATCGAGACGATGTAGGCGATGCCGAGCGGCGCGAAGAGCCGCCCCTCGATGCCCGATAGCGCAAAGAGCGGGATGAAGACGAGGATGATGATCGCGGTGGCGTAGACGATGCCCGACCGGACCTCCTGCGAGGCGGCCGCGATGACCGCCAGCACGGGCCTGGGCGCGGCGCTCTCCCGGTTCTGCTTCAGCCGCCGCAGGATGTTCTCCACATCCACGACGGCATCGTCGACCAGTTCGCCGATCGCGATGGCGAGCCCGCCCAGCGTCATGGTGTTGATGGTCAGGCCGAAGGCCTGGAAGACCAGCACCGTCGTCAGGATCGAGACCGGGATCGCCGTCAGCGAGATCAGGGTCGCGCGGACATTCATCAGGAAAAGCAGCAGGATGACGGCGACGACGCCGGCCGCCTCCAGCAGCACGCGCTCGACATTGGCGATCGAGGTCTCGATGAAGCTCGCCTGCCGGAACTGGACATTCGTCGCGGAGATGCCGGCGGGCAGGGTCTTCTGGATCTCGGCCAGCGCCGTCTCGACCTGGCGGGTCAGCGCCACGGTGTCGGCTTCCGGCTGCTTCTGGATGCCGATGATCACCGCCGGCCGGCCCTGGTAGCCGGCGTCGCCACGCTTGACCCGGGCCGCGAAGTCGACGCCCGCGACCTGGTGCAGCAGGATCGGCTGGCCCTGTCGCTGCAGCACGACGGTGTTGCGCAGATCCTCCAGCCGCTGCGTCAGCCCGACATTGCGGATCAGGTATTCGCGTCCCTGCTGGTCGATGAAGCCGCCGCCGGTGTTGGTGCCGAAGCGGGTGACCGCCGCCTCGATCTGCTCGGGCGTGACGTCGAGCGCCTGCATGGCGGCGATGTCGGGCGTGATCCGGTACTGGCGGACCTCGCCCCCCATCGGGATGACCTGCGAGACGCCGGCGATGTTCAGGATCTGCGGCCGGATGATGAAGTCGGCGATCTCGCGGACCTCCATCGGGGAGGCCCGGTCGGCCGTCACCGCGACCAGCATGATCTCGCCCATGATCGAGGAGACCGGGCCCATCTGCGGGTTGACGCCGCGCGGCAGCTGCTCGCGTACCAGCGACAGCCGCTCGGCGACGAGCTGGCGCGACCGGTAGATGTCGGTGCCCCAATCGAACTCGACATAGGTGATCGAGAGGCCGACGCCCGAGACGGAGCGCACGCGCAGCACGCCGGGCATGCCGTTCATCGCCGTTTCCAGCGGATAGGTGACGAGCTGCTCGACCTCCTGCGGCGCAAGCCCCTCGGCTTCGGTCATCAGCGTGACGGTCGGGCGGTTGAGATCGGGGAAGACGTCGACGGGGACGCGCGGCAGCACATAGCTGCCATAGGCCATCAGCACGAGCGCGGCGGCGATGACGAAGAGCCGGTTGCGCAGGCTGGCCGAGACGAGGAGGTTGAACATCGCGCCCTCGTCTCAGCGGATCTGGTTGAGATGTTCGGCGCCGCGCACGACGATGCGCTCGCCCGGCGCGACGCCGGAGCGGATCACCAGCCTTGTCGCGTCGAACGGTTCGGTGCGGACGGGCCTGGGCTCGAAGCGCTCGGGATCGGTATGGCGCCAGACCAGCGCCTCGCCATTGCCGCCGCGCACGACGGCGTCGCGCGGCAGGATGATGCCGCTGACGCTGGCGCCGTTGCGGGCCGTCACCCGGACGGGCTGGCCGATCGCGACCGTGGCAGGCGGGTCCTCGACGGCGAAGTGCACCAGCGTCGCCTGCTGCTGCAGTGCCCGTCCGGTGCCCCGGAAGGACAGATTGAGCGGCTTTCCGCCGGGCAGCAGGGCCGAGGCGCCGTCGAGCTGCGAGAGGTCGACATCGCCATAGGACAGGGCCTCGATCCACAGGCCCGCGGGGTCGACGATCTGGAACAGGACGTCCTGCGAGCCGACGACCTGACCCGCCACGACCCGCACCGCTGAGACCACGCCGTCGAGCGGCGCGCGCAGCAGTTCGGGCTCGATCCGGATGCGCCCGACGATCTCGCGCCGCCGCATCAGCCCGGCGAGCTCGATCTCGAAATCGATGAGCGAGCGCTTCAGCTTCGCCTCGACCATGGCGATCTGCTGCTCGATCTCGCCGACGCGCTCGGCGATGGTGGTGCGGTCGGCCTGCGGCACGGCTTGCTCGACGGTGGCCAGGATGTCGCCGCGCCGGACGATCTGGCCCAGCCGCGGGAGGCCGCTCTCGGGCGCGACGATCCGGCCGCCGGTGATGCTCTGGACCTGGCCCGAGCGGTTGGGATCGGCGATCACGCGGCCAACCAGGGCCAGGGTCTTGCGCGCTTCCTCGGTCTTGGTGACCTGGGTGCGGATCTCGAGCAGCCGCTGCGTCGGCTTCGGCGCGAAGACCGACCCATCCGCGAGACGGCGGGGGGTATCGCCGGCGGGTGGTGCCACCTTGGCCGCCTCGCCATGATCGTGGCCTTCATGGGCGCTCGCCAGGCCCGTTCCCGCGATCAGCAGCACGAGGACGAGGCCGGTCAGGGACAGGGCCGGGCGCGAGCGGCGGAGTGTGGCGCCGAGCAGGAGCCCCACGGCCAGCGCTGCGCCCATCGCCAGGTACAGAACCGGCACCGGCCGGCCCGCGATGACGACGCTCGCAGCCCGCGCGGAGGCGTGGCCCGATGCCGCCGGCGCGCCGGCCGCCGGGGCCGCCGGCCGTTCGAGCGTTCCGATCAGGAGGTCGTCGCCGCCGGGATGGGTGATGGCGAAGACGAGTTCCAGCGATCCTGCGCCGACGAGCCGGTCCGAGGCCACGACGTAGGTCCCCTCCGGCGTCGGTGTCGCCGCGACATCCGCCCCGGTGCCGATCGTCACGACGAGGCCGGCATCGGTGACGGGGGCGTTGCCGGCATAGCGGTCCAGGAACAGCGTCAGCCGGTCGCCGCGCAGGATGCCGACGAGCTCATAGGCGTCGGAATGCAGCGCCACCCGCGGCGAGCCCGCCGTGGCGACGGGAGCGGGCGGGGCGCCATGGTCGTGGCAACGGACAGGAGGGAAGCCAGCGCCACAGGCGCGACGAGGCAGCGTGCGAGGCTGCGGACGAACGAAAACATGAAACGAACCCATCACGATCGACATGACCATCCGGCGGCGCGGCTGGTCAGCCGGCCGACGCTCAAGCGATGTCGACGGTTCGTGGAGGTCTCGCCTGCAGGCCCGGCTCCCGGACCGGAGAGGCGCGCTCGGGCGCCATGTCGAGCCGGATCCGGTGAGGGGTCCGAAGCGGAAGCGACGCGACCTCGTGCTCGATTGCGGCGACGGTGCAGATCGTGCCGCAGCAGCTGCGGCCCTGCGAACCTTCATCCGGCGGGCAGCCCGGCGTAACCGGCAGGCCGGTCGCCACCGGGTCGCAGGGGGTTGCCGCCTCTGCCGCGCGCGGAGCGGCGGCGATCGGTGCGCCCGCATCGTGCTGCCGGGGCTCGGCCGCCGGCGCAACGGCCCTGGGCGCCGCGCCGTGACCGGCATGCGCATTCGCCGGCACCGCCCAGGCGAGCGACAAAAGGACGATCAGGGCGATCGCCTTCAGCAGCCTGGCCGGGATGTCCAATGCGATCACGTCGTTGTGCCGATTCGGGGTGTGCGGGAAGAAATGAAGCTTCCCAAGGGGTAAGGTCAAGAGACGGCCCCGGTGCGTGCTCGGCATGGTTACCGGGGGTCGAGCGGTGCGGGCGCTATTGGCCAGCCGAGGACGAGACCCGGCCGAAGAGCGGACCATGCCGACGCCCCGCACCAGGCCCTTCATCCCGACGGAAACCGTGGTGCGGTTCGCCGCGCCTCGAAACCGCGCCATCGTCTGGCGCTGGCGCGACCTATTCGGCGAGCTCGCGCATCACCTTGATCAGGTCGCCCTTGCCCTCGAAGCCGATGCCCGGCAGCTCGGGCATGACGATGTGGCCGTCTTCGACCCTGACACCGTCGGGAAACCCACCATAGGGCTGGAACAGGTCCGGATAGCTCTCGTTGCCGCCCAATCCGAGACCCGCCGCGATGTTGAGCGACATCTGGTGGCCGCCATGCGGGATGCAGCGCGCGGGCGACCAGCCGAACTGGGCGAGCACATCGAGCGTGCGCAGATATTCGACGAGCCCGTAGGACAGCGCGCAGTCGAACTGGAGATAGTCGCGGTCGGGCCGCATGCCCCCGTAGCGGAGGAGGTTCCGGGCATCCTGATGCGAGAACAGGTTTTCCCCCGTCGCCATCGGCGCCGGGTAGAGCTCCGACAGCGCCGCCTGGAGCGCGTAGTCGAGGGGATCGCCGACCTCCTCGTACCAGAACAGCGGGTACTGGCGCAGCATCTCGGCATAGGCGATGCCGGTCTTCAGATCGAAGCGGCCATTGGCATCGACCGCGAGCCTCGCCTGGGAGCCGATCTCGGCGAGAACCGCCTCGATCCGGCGCTGGTCCTCGCCGATCGAGGCGCCGCCGATCTTCATCTTCACGACCGTGTAGCCGCGGTCGAGGTAGCTGCGCATCTCGGCCCGCAGCTGGGCATCGTCCTTGCCGGGATAGTAATAGCCGCCGGCGGCATAGACGAAGACCCGCGGGTCCGCCTCGCGGCCCTTCTGCTGAGCCAGCATCCGGAACAGCGGCTTGCCGGCGATCTTCGCCGTCGCGTCCCAGATCGCCATGTCCAGCGTTCCGACCGCCACGGAGCGCTCGCCATGGCCGCCCGGCTTCTCGTTGACCATCATCGTCGCCCAGAGCCTGTGCGGGCAGAGATTGTCACCGGCTTCGTTGAGGACGCTCTTCGGCTCCGCCTGGAGCAGCCGGTCGCGGAAGCGCTCGCGGATGAGGCCGCCCTGTCCGTAGCGGCCATTGGAGTTGAAGCCGTAGCCGACGACCCGCCGGCCGTCCCGGACGACATCGGTGACGACGGCGACGAGGCTCGCCGTCATCTTCGAGAAGTCGATATAGGCGTTGCGGATGGGCGAGGCGATCGGCTTGGTCACCTCGCAAACATCGACGATACGCATCGCTTTCCTCCCTGGTGTCGGCATGCCGTTTCGGCATCATCCTGCGCTGTGTGACGGGTCTGTTCCCGTTAGAGTCCGTGCTTAGAGCTGGACGCGTTGCTTCGACCAATGCCAAGTTCGGTTTTGGCCATGCGCGAACGGCATCGGGATGGACTACGATTGGCTGTCGGATTTCCAGGCTTTGGCGGAGCACCGAAGCTTCTCGCGGGCCGCCGACGCTCGCAACATCACGCAACCCGCCTTCAGCCGCAGGATTCGCGCGCTGGAGGAATGGATCGGCACGGCCCTGTTCGAGCGGGGACCGCAAGGCGCGCGCCTGACGGCGGCCGGCGCGCATTTCCAGCCGCATGTCCGGGATCTGCTGGTCCTTCTCGATCGGGCGCGACGCGAAACGCGCGCCATCGGCGACCGTAGGACCACCGCGCTCGCGATCGCCGCGACCCATGCCCTGTCCTTCACCTTTTTCCCGGGCTGGATCCGGCGGGTGATGCAGTCGCAGGCGCTCGGCACGATCAACCTGATCTCGGACAGCATGGCGGCGTGCGAGCAGCTGATGCTTTCGGGCGAGGTCCAGTTCCTGCTCTGCCATGTCCACGAGGCCATGGCCCTGCCGTTTGCGGCGGACCGTTTTCCCAGCCTGCGCGTCGGCGACGACGTGCTCGTGCCGCTCTGCGCGCCGACCGAAAGCGGGGGGCCGAGATGGACCCTGCCCGGCACGGCCGCGCAGCCGACCCCCTATCTCGGCTACAGCCAGGCCTCCGGCCTCGGGCGGATCATCGCGGCCTGCGGCGGACTGGAGATCGGTGCCACCGTGACCGGCCTGACATCCCATCTCGCCGCGACGCTGGCGACGCTGGCGCGCGACGGGCACGGCGTCGCGTGGTTGCCGCTGACGCTCGCGGCCGAGGATCTGGACCGTGGCCGCCTCGTCCGTGCCGGAGCGGACCGCTACGACATCCCGGTCGAGATCCGGCTGTTCCGATCGGCTGGCAGACGCAGCGAAGCGGCCGACGATCTCTGGGCCGTCGCCGAGGAGCCCGTCCCGAGCGGGCCCGGCTGAGCGCTGACGGTCGGTCTCGGGCAAAGGCCCGTCTGCTGTCACGCCGCTGACACCTGAGAGCAGTAGCAGACCCGCCTTCTAGCCGGCGCATCTCACGGCGGCGGCGAGACGGCGCCCCCCACTCCCGGGTGTTGGTGGCCTCTGGGAATCGCAACGGCATGCTGAACTTCATCGCCCGGCGCATGATGCGAGCGCTTCTGACGCTCGCGATCTGCGTCACCGCCGTGTTCGTCGTCCTGCGGCTGGCCGGCGACCCCACCGACATGCTGTTGCCCGACGACACGCCGCCCGAGGTCAAGGCGGATTATCGCGAGCGCTGGGGCATCGACCGGCCGATCGCCGAGCAGTACGCCCGCTTCCTGCTCGCCGTGACGCGCGGCGATCTCGGGGTTTCGTTCGCCGATGGCCGTGCGGCGGTTGTCGTCGTGGCCGAGGCCATTCCCAACACGCTCCTCCTGGCCGCAGCGGCGCTGTGCCTGGCGCTGATCATCGGCATTCCGCTGGGAATGCTGGCCGCGCTGAAACACAACTCGGCGCTGGACCGGATCGTCATGTCCATCGCCGTATTGGGCTTTTCGATCCCGACCTTCTTCTTCGGCATCCTGCTGATCCTGCTGTTTGCCCTGACTTTGCGCTGGCTGCCGTCCTCAGGCACGGACACCTGGTGGCATCTGGTGATGCCGACGCTGACGCTCGCGGCCGGCCTGCTCGGCAAGATCGCGCGCTTCACCCGCACGGCGATGCTCGAGGCGCTCGGCCAGAGCTTCGTGCGGACGGCACGCGCCAAGGGCGTGCCTCGCCTGCCGGTGCTGCTGCGCCACGTCTTTCCCAATGCGGCGGTGCCGCTCCTGATGTTCCTCGGGATCGAGACGGGTCTGCTGTTCGCCGGCGCGGCCGTCACCGAGACGATCTTCGCCTGGCCGGGCGTCGGCCGCCTGCTGGTCTCGTCGGCCGGCGCGCGCGATCTCGCGGTGATCCAGACCGCGATCCTGTTCGTCGCCGCCGTCATCATCGTCTCGAACCTGGCCGTCGATATCATCCACGCCCTGATCGACCCGCGGGTCGACGTGCTCGGCGCAGAGGGGCGCCCGTCGTGAGTGCCGCCGAGCCCCTGGCCGGCGCCGCCGTGGCGGGCGGTGCACGTTCGCGGTTCTCCGGCGGCATGCCGCTCAGCATCCGGTTCGCTCTCGGGTTCCTGCTGCTGATGGTCGTGGTGTCGCTGCTGGCGCCGGTGATCGCGCCCTATGATTTCGCCACGCAGAATCTCGCGCGCCGCCTGCGCCCGCCGGTGTTCTGGGGCGGTGAGTGGGCCTATGTGCTCGGCACGGACCATCTCGGGCGCGATATCCTCAGCCGCCTGATCTACGGCATCCGGACCTCGATCGCGATCGCCCTGGCGGGAACGCTGATCGGGGCGGCGATCGGCACGGTGCTCGGCTATGTCGCCGCCCGTCGCAGAGGCTGGCTCGACGACGTGATCATGATGATGGTGGATGTCCAGGCCGCCCTGCCGGCCTTCTTCATCGCGATCGCCTTCATCGCGCTCGTCGGGTCGAACCTGCTCATCTTCGTCGTGCTGGTCAGCCTCGAGGGTTGGGAGCGCTACACCCGCCTCGTGCGCGGGCTCGTGATCTCGGAGCAGGCGGCCCTCTATGTGCGGGCGGTGAAGGCGCTGGGGGCGACGGCCCACCGCGTCAACCTCAGGCACGTCTTGCCCAACATCGCCGCCTCGCTGGTGGTGCAGATGACGATCACCTTTCCCTGGGTGATCCTGCTGGAGACCACACTGTCCTTCCTGGGGCTCGGCGTGCAGCCGCCCGGCACGTCTCTCGGGCAGATGCTGGGCGCGGGCCGGAACTATCTCCTGCAGGCCTGGTGGATCGCGGTGTGCCCCGGCCTCGTGATCTTTCTCACGACCCTGTCGGTCAGCCTGTTCGGGGACTGGCTGCGCGACCGGCTGGATCCGACGCTGGACGGAGCCGCCTGACCCGGCGCGCTGCCCCCGGCCTGTCACGGGCCTGTCGCGTGCGTCGCATAGCCGTCCGCCACCGCTCTCCGGGAACCCTCTCCATGTCGCTCAATCGCCGTCGTTTCGTTCAGGGCGCCGTTGCCGCACCGTTCGTCGTCACCACCCCGCATGCCTTCGCCCAGACCGACAGGCGCCCGGCCCTGACGGTCGCCGTCGCCGAACTGCCCAAGGTTCTCGAGCCGGCGATGGAGCTGAACAATGTCGGCACGCGTGTCACCTATTCCGTCTTCGACACGGTGATCCGGCGCGACTTCAAGAGCCAGCCTGGGGGCGGTGGTTCCAAACTGGTGCCACATCTCGCGCAGTCCTGGGAGCGGGAGAATCCGCGTTCGCTGGTCGTCAAGTTCCGACCCGACGTGAAGTTCCACAACGGCGACGAGATGACCGCCGAGGACGTCGCCTACACCTTCCGCAACGGGCGCCTGTGGGGCGACAAGGCGGAAATCCCGGGTGGTCGGCCGTTCTTCGGCACGCTCGAGGCGGTCGAGGCGATCGACCGGCACACCGTCCGTTTCAAGACCGCCGCGCCCGATGTGCTGATGGAGCAGCGGCTGGCCTCCTGGTGCTCCTGGATCGTCAACAAGCGCCATTACGAGCAGGTCGGCCTCGACGGCTTCGGCAAAAATCCGGTGGGGACCGGCCCCTTCCGCTTTTCGCGCATGCGCGCCAACGAGTTCATGGAGTTCGAGGCCTTCGACGGCTACTGGATGGGCCGGCCGAACGCGCGGCGCGTGACCTTCCGCGAAGTCCCGGAGCTGTCCGCGCGCATCGCCGGCCTCGTTTCGGGTGAATTCGACCTCATCACCAATGTGCCGCCGGACCAGATCCAGGTCATGTCGAGCTACAAGGATGTCGAGGCGCGCTCGGTCGTGCTGGCCAACAGCCATCTGCTGACCTTCGATGCACGCAGCCCCGGCACCTCGGACAAGCGCATCCGGCAGGCGCTCGCGGTCGCCATCGACCGGCAGAAGCTGGTCGACGCGCTGTGGCTGGGCAAGGCGGTGATCCCGCCCTCGCACAACTATCCCGAATATGGCGACATGTTCCTGGAAGGGCGCGGCCTGCCCTTCAACCCCGAGCGGGCCCGGGCACTGCTGCGCGAAGCCGGCTACAAGGGCGAGCCGATCACCTACCGCACGATGCCGAACTACTACACCGGCGCGCTCGACGCCGCCCAGATCATCGTCGAGATGTGGAAGGCCGTCGGCATCGACGCGCGTCTCCAGGTGGTCGAGAACTTCGCCCAGATGCAGGGGGCCGGGCAGCAGGTCGGCAACACCTCGAACTCGACCCGCTTCCCGGATCCGCTCGGCGCGATCTGGCCGAGCTGGGGCCCGGCCTCGGCCTTCCAGACGACCAAGGCCTTCGCCGAGGCGGATGCGGCCCCCTTCAACACCGCCGGGCGCGCCCTGCTCGGCGAGACCGACCCCGCCAAGCGCAAGGCGCTGTTCGTCCAGATGCTCGACGCCTATGAAGATGCCTGCCCCGGCACGATCCTGTACCAGCCGTTGGAGACCTATGGCGTGAAGAAGAAGGTCAGGTGGACGCCCTACAGCTTCTTCTTCATGGACCTGCGCGCCGACAATCTGAGCTTCGCCTGAGATGACGGCGCCCAATGGCCCCGACCGCCCGCTCCGCGTCGTCCAGGTTTCGGACACGCATCTGTCGGAAACCCACGCCTATTTCATCGACAACTACGATGTCTTCGTCGACGAGATGCAGGCGCTGCAGCCGGATTTGATCGTCCATACCGGCGACATCTCGTTCAACGGCCCCTTGCGGCCGGCTGATCTCGCCTTCGCCAAGGCGCAGCTCGACCGGCTGCCGGCGCCCGTCCTGACGCTGGCGGGCAACCACGACATCGGCGAGGCCCCGCCCTTCTCGCGGCTCGACCAGCCGATCGACACTGCGCGCATGGAAGCCTGGACGACGACGGTCGGCCCAATGTGGTGGAGCCACGATCTCGGAAACTGGCGGCTCATCGGGCTCGACAGCGCCCTGATGGCGTCGGGCCTGGCGGAGGAGGCGGCCCAACTCGCGTTCCTGCGCGATCAGCTCGCCTCGCGCGGGGCCCGGCAGGCCATGGTCTTCATGCACATGCCGCCCTTCGAGACGGACGCGAAGGACGAGCGCCCGACCACCTCCTGCGTGCCCCATCCGGCGCGGCGGGCGCTGCTCGAAACCTGCCGCGATGCGGGCGTCAAGGTCATCGCCTGCGGGCATCTGCACGTCTATCGCCGGATCCGCTATCAGGGCATGGGCATCGTCTGGGCTCCGCCGACGGCGATGGTCCATTTCGAGCGCCAGTGGCGCAAATGGCGGCGCTGGTCGCGACCGGGCTATCTGCTCTGGACCCTGGATGGCGGCAAGATTCGCCACGATCTCGTCGAGCCCCGGATGATGATCGCGCAGGACACCTCGCGCTGGACCGATGTCGGGGGCACCACCACCAACATGCCGCCGCGGCCCCTGCGCAGGCACCTCGCGTAAGCCCGCATGATCGGCTGACACGCCCGCTCCGACACGCGGCCGCGCCGCTCCGGCTGCCGGCCCCTGTCGCGAGCCGGCGGTCAGACCGTCTTCGTGGATCGGCTGTCCGCGGTTGCCGGGGGCCGCGAGCCTCCGCCGTCGCGGCGTCGGGCAATGATCTGTAGCCGACTATGCGAATCGCGCGGATTGGTTTCTCGTCTGTGTTTCGCCCCCGGCTGTCATCGGCGCGTCACCGCCGGATGGCTTAGTCCCCGCCGAGGCAGCGACGCCTGTCCGCAGGGACCTTGCCGAGGCCCCGATCCGATTTCCCGCCTTTCCGGACCCCTCCTCATGTCTCTGCATCAAGCCCTGCCCGTCCTCGGCGCCGCACTCCCGCTTGCCGGTCTCCGCCTCCACCGCGACTGGATCCTCGACAAGCAGCGGGATGTCGAGGTGCAGGATTTCTTCCTCGCCGACGTCCTGAACGGCGACTGGAAGCCGCTGGCCGACGATGTGCTGAAGGCCCTCGACGGCCATACCGGGCGCTTGGGAATCCACGGCCCGTTCTGGGGCTTCAACATCGCCTCGAAGGACCCTGATGTGCGGGCCATCGTGCACAAGCGCATGCATCAGGGGCTGGACGTCTGTGCCCATCTCGGCGCGACGCAGATGGTCATCCACTCGCCCTACACGACCTGGGACTACAACAACCTCGACGATCATCAGAATGCGCGCCAGTTGACCATCGAGCTGACGCATGCGTCGATCGGCGACGCCGTCCGGCGTGCGGCCGATATGGGCGTCGTGCTCGTCATCGAGAACATCGAGGACAAGGACGCCCATATCCGCGTCGATCTCGCCCGCTCCTTCGACAGCGAGTTCGTCCGCGTCTCGATCGACA
>LNFM01002683.1_pt1 | contig 36829 bp, 29 predicted proteins | sample 596031 | NCBI WGS metagenome assembly LNFM01 (sample SAMN04254537, study PRJNA301005) | activated carbon metagenome | isolation source: dual media filters at the Ann Arbor, Michigan drinking water treatment plant | place: USA: Ann Arbor | reverse complement strand
ACCTTGGGAAAAAAGACCATGGATAGTGCCACGGTCAAAACAGCGACCACCGAGAGCACGCGTCTTTTTTGAGTTGGGGTTATTAAGCGGAGGCTCATCGTCATTGAGCCGTGGAGAGAGCAAGACCTAAGCCGGAACCAAAATCGTAGGCGCACTCACGCCAGTTCGACTTCAGCTGAAGAGCGGGACCTAAAGTATATCTTTGGAGGGCGGCAGAATATCGGTCGGGGGTGGTGGGTTCAGGCGGAGACGTTGACGCTCGCGCCATTTGAGGAACAGGAAAATGACGACCCCCACGGCGAGGGCGCCGAAGATGAACATTTTGGCCGTCTTAAAGTAGTGAAGGATCTCTTTTCCGTAGAACGTGACGAAGTAGATTTGTGTCGGAACCGAGAGCGCGGCAGCCACGGAATCCACCGCTAGGAACTTCCAGGGCGAAAGTCCCATTGCGCCACACATCAGGTGCCCAGGAAACCGGACTCCTGGCGTGAAGCGAAATACAATAACGGGCCAATAACCGTATTTTTGCATCCAACCCCGGACTTTGATCAAGCGCTCGGGGCTGACCATTTTCTGAAACCAGGTTTGCCGAAAGAGCGAAGGGCCAAAATGTTTTCCGAGCGTATAAATTAGAAAGTCAGAACCCATCACGGCGCAGAATGCGACCGCGGCGAGGACGTGAACGTTAACGATGTGCGCTCCCTCGGGATGAGGAAGCGCGGGATAGATCGACATGTGGCCGACAAAGCCGGCGCTGATAAGAATCACTTCTTCAGGAATGGGCAGACCAAAGGCGCTGAGTAGCATGAAGCCACACACGGCGCCGTAGACGGCCCAGGGCTGGAAGGCCAGCTGGCCGAAGGTCTGCTCGATAAATGCTTCCACCGAAGTGAACCCTTCTTCTGGAGTTACTTTTTACGGGTGATCGATTTGATGACTACAGGAGTTTTTGGGACGTCCGCCATTCCCATGGCGCTTCCAGTAGGGACGGCGCGAATTTTATCGACGACATCCATGCCCGAAGTCACTTTGCCGAAAACCGCGTAGCCGTAGCCGCGTGGGTCTGGAGATGTGTGATTGAGGAAGCCGTTGTCGACAGTGTTGATGAAAAACTGTGACGTCGCAGAGTCGACGACGGACGTGCGAGCCATCGCCAAAGTTCCGCGATCATTCTTCAAGCCATTAGTGGCTTCGTTTTTAATGGGAGCTTCGTTTTTCTTCTCTTCCATTTTTTCGTTCATGCCGCCGCCTTGGATCATAAAGTCCTTGATCACACGGTGGAAGATCAGGCCGTCGTAATGTTTTTTGTCGACGTACTTGAGGAAGTTTGCGACCGAAATCGGGGCTTTCTCGGCATTGAGTTCAACTTCGATATTTCCTAGCGACGTTTCGATCGTAACCATATTCATTTTCGAGGCTCCTGATTTAGGTGTTCCGGCATTTGCTTTTTCAGCTTTGGTTTCAGTTTTGGTGGTCTGTGCGAAGGCGGTGGCGGCACCGGTTAGCGTGGCCATTGCGGCAGCCATGATGGTGGCAGAAATCTTTGCAGTTTTGCTTGTATGCAGAGCGAAGTTTGCAATCATAGTGGGAGCCTCGACTCGTTTGGTCATATTGGGTTTCAACTTTAGAAATTCGAGAGTGGTCCAATGGGTTTTAAAAGGCAAGAAGCAACGAAAACGGCCGACACGGGAGCTTTAAATGTCTGATGAGAAATCGTTTAAAAGTCCCTTCTATCAGTCTGCTCCAGAGCTGCCAAATTCGTGGGCAGCGAGCGGAGCTCTTCGACGCGCCGTTAGGGCGCGCGTCAGCGACGAGCAGTGGCTGGTTTTTTCAGAAGAGTTGCAGGCCTTTGCACAAACACTGCTCGATTCCGTTGAAAGTTTAGGACAAAAAGCCGAGCGCGAAATTCCGAGTTTAGTTTCATTTGATCCGTGGGGTCGAAGAATTGATGAGATTCAAATGTCGACCGCCTGGAAAGAGCTCGACCAATTCGCAGCTCGAGAGGGACTTGTAGCGACCGGTTACGAACGAAAGTACGGAGCGCAGTCGCGAATTCTTCAATTTGCGAAGCTTGCGCTGTTTCACCCGGCGTCTGCATTTTACACTTGCCCGCTGGCCATGACGGATGGGGCCGCGCGTGTCATTGAACTTCATGGCACTCCAGAAATGAAAGCCGGAGTTTTTAAAAAACTCACGTCGCGAGATCCTGATGAGTTTTGGACAGCCGGGCAGTGGATGACGGAACGAGCCGGCGGCTCGGACGTTTCTCAAACGGCGGTGGTCGCGCGCTTTGAGGCCGGTGCTTGGCGTCTTTATGGAGACAAGTGGTTCACCTCAGCAACAACCTCGCAAACCGCACTGGTCTTAGCGCGCGTCGAGCAAAGCACCCAAACAAGTAATCAGGTGAGTTCGGACACTGAAGAAGAAAAAGGATCGGGTCTTGCACTTTTTCAAGTCGAGCTAAGAGATTCGCGCGGGAAACTTCAGGGTCTTCAAGTGAATCGATTGAAAGACAAACTTGGGACGAAAGCTTTGCCGACGGCTGAAATGACTTTGAATGGTGCCGTCGGAGTGATGATCGGTGCACCCGGTGAAGGAATAAAAAAGACAGCGAGCCTTTTAAATGTCACCAGACTTTATAATTCGGTTTGCTGCATTGGAGCTATGGCTCGGGGTCTTCAGATGTCGACGGCTTACTCTCTTGAGCGCCGTGCGTTTGGACGATTGATTGCGGATCAGCCGCTTCACGCCGAAACGATGGCAAGCGTTCGGTCGCGCGCGGCCGCCGCGACGGAACTTGTGTTTCATGCGATTGAACTTTTGGGCAAAGAAGAGTGTGGGCAGGCGTCCAAGGATGAAGTGGCTCAGCTTCGCATTCTTACGCCTCTTGTGAAACTCTACACGGCAAAAGAAGCGATTTCGAATGCCAGTGAAACGATCGAGTCTTTTGGTGGAGCCGGCTATATTGAGAACACTGGAGTCGCGCGTTTGCTTCGTGACGCTCAAGTGTTCCCAATTTGGGAGGGGACGACGAATGTTCTGTCGTTGGATGCTCTTCGTGCCATTGGAAAAAACAATGCGCTTCAGCCGCTGATTGCGGATCTATTAAATCGGATGAAAGGTGTCCCGTCATCACTTCCGAAAGCTCGCATCGAGCGTCGAATTTCCGCATTGGCACATCACGCTCGAAAAAAAGCGACGGTTTCGGTGGACCTACAAGCGACATCGGCGCGCGAGTTCGCATTGGCCTTGGCGGAAACAGTCGCAGGGGTTTTGCTCCTTGAACGCGCTGTGACGGACGAGCTCTCGGGCTTAGCGGCGTCAAGATTCATTGGTCTGATCGGCGAGTGGATTGCGCTAGAAGATGATATTGGAGCCATGGATTTGGCGTCTGTCAAAAAACTGGCGCTGGCATCTTTTTAGTTCACGCAAAATCATCTGAGTTTGAATTACTGAACCGAATGATCTGTCGAGCGCGCGCGAACGCGGCAGGTGAGGCATTCGGCCACTTCGCGCACGACGGCAGGGCCGCTGCCGGTGCTGCCATTCTGGCTAGGAACATTTTCAAACTTGAGAACAAGTTCGGCGCTGCAAAGCACACACGTTTCGTGTTCATGGCGATAGCGTGATTGGCGTCGATTGAGAGACTTCGGTTTGATGGAGCGGATTGAGCTATTCATATTTCGGTTTTCAGCAAGGCAAATGCCAGCAGGCCTTAAGTCTCGGGTCGGAGTGAGCGGGCGGCGCGGCGCGCTTGGCGCAAGCGTCGAAGGTCTTCGGATTTTTCTCCAGGATTCGGCGGCCCATACTGAAGGTTTATGAAAGCGGTGATTCCGCTACGAAGTGCCTCCGAATTTTTTTCGTCGCGATCACGACGCATTTCCAAACGCTCGAGAAGAGTGAGGGGGCCGTCGGAATTTGATGAGACAAGACCCACGCGTTGGAATTCTTTTTCCAGAGCAAGCCATTCCCTTCGGACTTCGGTTTCCGTTGGCCGCCGAGCCTGCCATAAGAAGATCAAACGTAAACCGATCCCAAAAATAAGAGCGACGAGTCCCGTCAGCACCCACGGATTTGAAGCCAGTCCCAATTTCAAAAGCAGCTTATTTATAAATTCACGTTGGCCGCTTCGGTCGTAATTCATCAGAAATTGAGTCCACGACATTTGAGCGTAGTCCCACATCATCATCGATCGATCGATCATTTGGAGGATCAAATTTTGGCTGAGCCGACTCAGAATTTTTTCGTCGTCTACGTTGCGACCTTGCTGCTCCTCCTCGGGAAGGTCCAAGAAGTCTCCGCCAAGACGAAGCCGAAGCGGTGCAATTGAAGCCGTAGGATCATAGGTGATCCAACGGCCTTTTCCAGGTTGCGATTTGAGAGGGTGCCAAACTTCGACCCACGCATGAGCGTCGCGTGATCTAACGATCAGAGCCTGTGAGACGTCGTTCCACTTTCCGCCCTGGTATCCGACAACGACACGAGTCGGATGCCCCACGCTTCGAAGGAGCGTTGCGCTGGCGGCCGCAAAGTGCTCGCAGAATCCTTTCCTTGTGCGAAATAAGAAGTCGTCAACGGTCAGTGATTTTGAGTCCCCGGGAGAAAGCGTGTAGCGAAAATCATTTTTACTGTAGAAGTCATCGATGAGCCGTAGGGTTTGATGAACTGAGGTGGAGTTTCGTTTTAGATTTTCGACAAGCCGGTTGTAGGCGGCCGAAGTTGAAGCGTTCACTTTGAGCGCCCGAGCATTGATGTCGACTCTTGAGATTTCGGGTTCGCCATTGGTTTCGCCGACGGAGGATGCGGTATAGACGGCATGTTCGGTTTTTGAGATCGCTAAACGAATGTTTTTAGTGGCCGTGACGTAAGGTCTTAGAAATTCAAGCCCGCGACCTGGTTGAAAATCGACGACCGTTGGAAGTGTGAAAAGTGCGCGTCCAAAACCAGGCTCAACAACCACTTTGTAAGTCATGAGCGACGGCGACTCTGGACTCGGCGCGGTCAATGTTCTTAGAGGTCGACCTGCGGCTCGAACTTCATCTTCTTCGGTCGCTTTCCACGCCAACTGATCATGATCGTAAAGTGCAGCCCCTCGCCAGTAGAGATCTTCGGGACTTCGACGTGGGCCGCTAAGAAACGTCGCTCGAAAAGCGACTTCGTTGGATTGAGCGAGGCTTGAAACGCTTCCCGGATCGAGACCTTCGTTGAAGCCCGTGGCTTGGGCGGGTTGATTGGACCTAAAGAGTTTTACTGTGAAGCGTGGGAAGATGACGAACAGACAGAGCCAGATCGGAATTGTAAAAATCAAAAGGCGAACCACCGGTCTGAGTGAGGCGGAATTGATCCGTCGATCCGATCGGTGCAGCTGAAACATTAAAATTGTAATCAGAGCAACATCGAAGGCCATAAAAAATGTTGAGGCTAAGGACTGCGAGTGGAGAAGGTGCGCCATGAGGAGAAAGTAGCTTGTGAGAATGATGAACTTCGCGTCGCGATCACGATTGGTTTCAAGAAGTTTCAATGAGGCCAAAAAAACAAGGGCCGGCGTCGCTGCTTCGTGCCCAAGCATTGTTTTAAATTCGAAAATAATTGCTGCGCCGATAACTGTACCGATCGAGTAAAGCACGTATTTTTTTGGAAGTTTCCAACCCAAATAAAGGTGGCCAAGTTTGTAAAGAAGAGCGATCACGCTGGCTGTTAGGATCCAAAGGGGAACGTAGGGTGCGTGCGCTAAGACGTTTACCAATAAGACCGCGATCAGCTGAGTCTGAAAGGGACGATCCCAAAGTTCCATGTCAGAGCGTGTTTGCAGTGACATCAGATTTTTTCCTCGTACTTTGCGAGTTCAGTCCATGCGCGATGAGCAAATGCGAGACCCTGGTCGGGCCCAAGTTTTTTAGAGGGCAAAGTCAATGTGAAGACTTGACCGCGGCTCACCGCAAGGTCGATCCATTTGGCCATTTGCTGAAGTCGAATTTCTGGGTCGGTTTCAGAAATTCGGTGATACTCAAACATCAATCCTTCGCCGACGGGTTCATCAAATTTTTTTGTGAGTAGATCGCGCCCACGAGCAAAGGCCTTCCAATCGACACGATTGAGATTGTCGCCAGCGCTGTAAGCAACATGCTCTTTGTAATCCTCGGCGCCGCTGGCGCGATGAACGTCGCCTGTGATGGACCGATCCGCCATGCGCCAGGGACGGTCGCCAGTGCGGGTGGGATAGACGACGGCAATGGCATCGGAGGGTTGAAACTGCCAAGCGTAAAAGAGGCCAAACGGCGCGGTTGTCGAAAGAACAAATCGTCTTAGCTCGTGAAGACCTCGAGCTCCGGCTTTGAAGCTTGCAAGTAGACGTGCATCGCCACCGGGCTCGATGACGGCTCGCGCGTCGTACTGTGCGATTTTTTCGAAACCTTTAATTGTGAAATCACAATTTGATTTGGAGCTTCGAGTCTTATTGTGAACAACCATGGATACGGGAAGTTCCTCGCCAGAAAAGCCATGTGTGGCTTCGACGCGTGAAATGACCAACCCTTGAATATTGTTGTGGGTGGCAATCATGGCCGTGAACAAGATCGCCAGCATAAAAAAACCAAGAAGGTTCACCAGATTATTTTCATACGCCGAACCAATCAGCAGCATAAAAAAGGCGCCCAGCGTGAACATCACTCCGAACTTGGTCGGAAGAATGTAGACGCGCCCGTCGCGTGCCCAGGTGGACGCGAAATCTCGATTTGTTTTTTTAGACAGCCTTGACTTGAGCCAAGACATCTTCGGCCTTTCGCCGTCCCGTTTCGCCGGTGGGATCTTCCGTGGGATTGAGACGATGTGAAAGGACGGAGACAGAGACGGCTTGGACATCCTCTGGCAAAGTCATGGTTCGCCCTTGAAGGTAGGCCCAGGCACGTGCGGCTCGAGCCAGTGCAAGTGCACCGCGCGGGGAAAGACCTTCTCCCGAAATACCGGTTTCGCGCGTCTTCGCTGCAATGGCTTGAATGTACTCCACCAGCGCATCCGAAAGATGAACGGCTTCGACAGCATTTTGGTGATAAATGAGTGATGCGGCATCGAAGACGGGTTCAAGATTGGCGATGCGGTCAGCGGGACCTCCGGCCGAAATACCCTCTTTGAGAAGTCTTTGTTCCGATTGACGATCTGGATATCCAAGGCCTATGCGCATCAGAAATCGATCGAGCTGTGATTCTGGGAGTGGGTAAGTTCCGATTTGTTGGCGTGGATTCTGAGTTGCGATCACAAAGAACGGCTCGGGAAGCGAGAAAGTTTCACCATCGATTGAGATCTGTCGCTCTTCCATCGCCTGGAGGCAGGCCGATTGTGTCTTGGGCGTCGCCCGATTGAGTTCGTCGGCCAAGATGAACGGCGAAAAGAGGGGGCCTTTCACAACAGAAAAGATTCCGGCCCGTTGATCATAAACGCGGCCTCCAAGCAGATCTCCAGGAAGAAGATCATTGGTAAACTGAACTCTTGTGAGAGGTAAATTGAGAAGGTGAGCCAACGTTTTCACCAGTGTCGTTTTTCCGACGCCGGGGACGTCCTCAACAAGCAGATGTCCTCTTGCAAGAAGACACGTGAGCGCCAGCTGTATCTCTCGTTCTTTTCCAAAGACAATCTGCGAAGCTCGGCTGACGAAGCTCTTTAGGATGTTCTGAGTGGAGCTTTGAGTGGAGGCTAATGTGCTGTGAATCTGCGTCGCGGTTTTCATCGAATCTCTATCGGTTAACGGGCCGCTCTTTTCAATGGCCAAAGGTCGGGGTCGCACGATCTCGGCTTGAGACATAGGTGAAGAAATGGGGTTATGGGCTATGTCAAAAATTGGCGAATCTCCGATTGGATTCTGGAAGTTTGTGATCGTTGTGACCGTGGGTCTGACGATTGTTCAAAAGTTCTTAATTCGGGATCCAAACCTTCAGTTCTTGAGAGGGGTCCCGGTTTTCGTCGTGGCGATCGTTCTTTGGGGAGCGTACCGTTATTTCTTTAAACCGATTCGCATCTTAGAGATGGTCAGAACTCCGACGCCTTCGGCCCGGCCCGACGTTTTTCGTGGCGATGCGTCCCTTGAACCGGCTCCACGTGAGGCGCGGCTAAAAAAAGTCCTAACGGCCGAACATTTAAAACGCAGAACCCACACTCAAGCGATCGTGACGATCGTGCCAAAAGTGGAAAAAAAACTGCACCAGAATTTGGTTCGCTATAAGACCGTGCGGCAAAAGACGGCGCGTACGAAAATGGTCCGAATGAAGCGTGCTCCCTCGCGATTTGATCCCAACCACCTGTGAGTCTTTCAATGAACGTTCGAACCTTGGGTATTGTTGAAATTTTGCTGAGTGGACTGTTTTTTGGATTTCTTGGTCTTTTTGGAAAACGCGCGTTCGAAAAAGACATCACGCCGGCTGAATTTCTTGCCTTCAGATACCTTATCGCAAGCGTCATGATGGGGACCATTGTCGTCTTTAAAGAAAGATCTTCTAGCGCCCTCTGGCTGGGTCGGAAAACAGTGCCCCTTTGCTTGATGCTTGGAATTGTCGGCTATGCGGTTTTCTCGGGATTTTATTTTCTGGCTCTTGAGCGAATATCCGCTTCCATGACGGTGATACTTTTGTACACCTATCCGGTTTTAGTCGCTGCCGGCGGCGTTGTCTTTTTTAGAGATCGAATTCCTATGGCAAAGTTACCAGCCCTTCCGATGGCCTTTGGCGGATTGATGTGTCTTGTGTGGACGGACTTTCAAGTCGGTCAACCGATCGGTCTTATTTTCGGTTTGCTCGCTGCCGTTTTCTATACCATCTACATTTTAGTTTCGTCACGTTGGTTGCAGAACGTTAATGCCATGGCATCGACATTTTGGATTCAGCTGGGCGCAGGTACTGTACTATTTTTTGGTAGTTACAGTTCGATCGACCGCACGATCGGTATTTTGAGCCGCGGGTGGCTTGAGATTTTGCTGATCGCGTTTTTTTGCTCCGTACTAGCGATGTGGCTTTTTCTATCAGGTCTTTCGAAAGTTAAAAGCTGGGAAGCGTCTTTGCTTTCGATGGCCGAACCGATAACTGGTGTGGCCTTAGGCGTTCTTGTTCTTGGCGACAGAATGTCTGTGCTGCAATGGTTTGGTGCAGGCCTTGTGCTTTTAAGTCTCGCTCTTGTTTCGTTACCGCAGCGAGGCGATCAAGGTGGGATACCATTCGGCCAGCGACTTCGCGCGCGTCTCAAGCGTCGCGAGTTCTAAAAACTCTTCCGTCGTGTGCATGCGGCCGCCGACCGGTCCAAGACCATCAAGTATAAAAAGTCCCGGCCGCGACATATGGTTCACGTCGCCTGCGCCCCCGGCCTTTTTTGAAGTCATCTGTCTATTTTCGTGACTCGAGATGATTTCGCACAAAGTGCGCGTCAATGCTTTGGATTTCTCAAGGGCAGAAAATGGAGGACAGTCGTCGACGATTTCAAAAGTTACTTTCGAACTTTGGCCGTCGATGTTTTTTTCAAGTGGCGAGTTAAAGATTTCAAGGAGCCCCGAGTGCAGCTTGTCTCGCTCTTCAAAAGTCGAAAACCGAGTATCCAATTTCATTTTGATTTTTCCACAAACGACATTGTGGCGGTCGCGGCCGCCCTCGATGTGGCCAAGATTGAGGGAGATGCCGAGGCCGTTGTCGTTTGGGAACTCTGATTGAAGTCGGTCTCTGAGGTCAAGGCAGCGAACGGTCAGACGAGCCGCCGCGTGGGCCGCATTAATTTCTTCGCCGCGACATCGGCCTGCATGCGCCTCTGTTCCGGCAATATCGATATTGTACCACCTGTTGCCGCGGCGACTTTCGATGATCGATCCATCGTCGAGTGCCGGCTCAAATCCCAAAACGGCCGAAGAGGATAGCCCTAGGTTTCGGTAAGTTTCATGCCACGCGCTGGAACCATTTTCTTCATCGGGCGAGGAAACAACTCGCAATCCAACTTCGGGATTAGTTTCTTTTTCGAGGTACTGCCGAAGACTTTCTATGAGAACCGCAAGGCCACCTTTGTTGTCGATAATACCGGCCCCTTTTGCACGGAGGCCCATGGCGCTTTCCTCGCGGCGGTAAGGACCTGCTTCGGTCGGCGAGAGAACCGTGTCGATGTGTGAGACGCAGGTGATAAATGAATTGAGACGGCCTGGTCGTTCTGCGACAAGAAGATCGTCGGTTTTTCCAGAGGAATCGCGGACCCAGTCGATTGAAAATCCAAGCTCTAAGAGAGCATCGGCAAGTATTTTGTGAGTCCTACGAACATCGCTCTGCCGCGAGGTCGATGAGGGTGAATTGATGAGCTCTTCTAGAAAACTCTCGATCCGGGACGTTGTCATTTCGGAAAGCTCACTTTGCGAAGAGTGAAGTAGCCAGCGGCAAAAAGCAGCAAGAGGCTTAGCATCGCTAGCCGCGGACTTTCTGAAAGCAGTCCCGTGATAGCGATAAGAAGCGGGCCGAGGATTGATGAGAATCGTCCGAGCATATTGTAGAATCCAAAAAATTCGCCAGATCGATCTTGAGGAATGAGCTGTCCATAAACGGAACGACTCAAGGCTTGAATGCCGCCTTGAACAAGTCCGATCGCAACAGCCAATGCATAAAAGTGCCACTCGACCTGAAGCCCGGTGGCAAGAACCGTAATCGCAGCGTAGGCTCCAATAGCAACGCTCAAAGCCTGACGAGAACCGAATTTTGAAGCAAAAGCGCTGAACACAATCGCTGCCGGAAATCCAACGAACTGAACAAGTAGCAGAGCCGTAATCAATGAACTGCTCTCGAAACCAAGCGCCAAGCCATAGTCGACAGCCATTTTGATAATGGTGTTAACGCCGTCGATATAAAAAAAGTAGGCGATCAAAAAGAGAAAGACATTTTTAACTTCGCGAATATGGCGAAATGTTGTGACGACATTTTTAAAAGCATCGGTCGTCATTTTAAAAAATGTGTCCGAGGTCCCTTCGCTGTCCGGTTCCTTTACATTGATCATGAGGGGGACAGAAAATAGGAGCCACCAAATGCCCACCATAAAAAACGAAACCCGCACAGCTTCGGCCGCATCGGTGAGCCCAAAAAAGGTGGGTTTCAAAGTCATGGCGACGTTGATCGCAAAAAGAACTCCTCCGCCAAGGTATCCGAGGCCATAGCCAAGTCCTGAGACTTGATCCATTTCTTTTGGTTTTGCGACAGCCGGTAGCAAGGCATCGTAGAAGCTTTGCCCTCCAAAAAAACCGATCGAGCTTGCAACGTAGAAAGCCGCGGCCCACGCCCACTCGCCGCGTTCAATGAAGTAGAGCGACGACGCAGAGACAGCTCCAATAAAAGTAAAGAACAAGAGCAATTTTTTTCGGCCTCGGGTTCGATCGGCAAGAGCTCCCAAGATCGGGGAGAGAGCTCCCAAAGCAAAACTTGAAATAGAATTGGCTGTACCTAAAAGGGCTGTCGATTCGACCGAGGAGACTCCGACACTCCAGTACTGCTTAAAGAAAATTGGAAAAAATCCCGCCATGACAGTTGTCGCAAAGGCCGAGTTCCCCCAGTCGTAAAGAGCCCACGAGAGAATTTGACGGTCTTTGAGAAGAGAGGCCCAAGAACGCCCCAAGGCTCTCTGTTGTTTGTCCGCAAGCACACTCATGGACCGAAGCTCCCTTGGCTTCAGCGGAACTTCAAGAACTTACCCTCCGCACCAACGAGGTGGGTCAATTGTCACACGTGACAGACAAGTGGGTTCGCGACCATTATTCGGTATGATTGAAGTTCGAAATCTGTTCAAAACCTTCCCAGCTAAACCCGAGCCCGTTAAAGCGGTTCAGGGCCTGAGTTTAAAAATTCCAAGCGGCGTTTGTTTCGGGATTCTTGGCCCCAATGGCGCAGGAAAAACGACGACCATCGAAATTATGGAAGGGCTGACGAAGCCCGACCAGGGTGAAGTATTATTTCGGGGCGAAACAGTCATTTCAAGTGGCGGCGGTCACAGAGCGCCGAAGGCATGGTCCCGCGCTATCGGAATTCAGTTTCAGCAAACAGCTCTTCAGGATCATCTGACGGGTCGAGAGCTTCTTGAACTTTTTGCGGGACTGTATGCTTTGGAGGATCCAAAACAACATGTGACTCAGGCGATTGAAACGTGTGACATCGCTGAATTCGTTGATCGTGAACCAAAAAAACTGAGTGGCGGGCAGAGGCAGCGTGTTCTTCTTGCGCTGGCCTTGGTTCATGCCCCGGAAGTCATCTTTCTTGATGAGCCCACAACGGGACTTGATCCACAAGCTCGACGAACTTTCTGGAAGCTTGTCGAAAAAATCAAGAAGCAAGGTCGCACTCTTATTTTGACGACTCACTACATGGATGAAGCGGAAATTCTTTGCGACACGGTTGTGTTGGTCGACCAGGGTCGTGTGATCGATGAAGGAGCTCCAAAGGAACTTCTCGAGCGACACGGCGTGAAAAACCTTGATGAGCTTTTTTTGATGCGAACGGGCCGCGATTTAAGAGGGGACGTCTAAATGAATAATCTCATCTTGAGGCTTTGGGGACTTTTTGTTGCCAGAAACAAGGAGTTCTATCGGGACCGCGGATCAATGTCTTGGAACTTACTTTTTCCGATTTTAATCATCGGGGGATTCGCTTTTGCCTATGGCGGTAAGCCGAAGCCACTTTTTTCAATCGGTGTGGTCGAGCGAGGGTCCGTAACGGTCACCACCCATCCGCTGATGGAGTGGAACTATGCACGTTTTGTCGCTATCGCCTCATCGCCGGAGGAAATTGAGAAAGCAAAAGAGAAAGTTTCAAGGCATCAGCTGGACCTATTGATTGATGTCGAGCCAGCTGTCGCTGACTCTGCCGCTAAAAAAAGCGTCGGACATTTTTGGGTCAATCCAACCTCGCCTCAGGGCGACACGCTTGAGAAGATGTTGGCCTCGGTTCAAGGCGTTTCGTGGAACCGCGAATCAACGATTGGCCGTGAAGTCCGTTTTGTTGACTGGCTCACGCCTGGAATCATCGGAATCAATATGATGTTTTCGGCTCTTTTCGGCGTTGGCTATGTTCTTGTGCGCTACAGAAAATCTGGTGTTTTGAAACGCTTGAAGGCGACGCCCGTGCGCGCCTGGGAATTCTTGTTTGCGCAGATTATGTCGCGCTTTGCTTTGATTTCAGTAACAACCGCCATGATTTTTACGGGAGCCTATTTCGCGCTGGATCTTCCGATGAATGGATCTCCGTTCGCTCTGGCTTTGGTTCTTGCCAGCGGAACGCTTTGTTTGATCGCAATGGGTCTTTTGGTGGCGGCGCGAGTTTCCAGCGAAGAGTTGGCCGGTGGACTTTTAAATCTCATGACGTGGCCGATGATGTTCTTATCAGGAGTTTGGTTTTCTCTTGAGGGCCTTAATCCATGGCTTCAGAAAGCGTCTTTGATTTCGCCACTCACTCACATGGTGTCGGCCGCGCGTTCAATCATGATCGATGGTGCGCATTGGTATGAACCGACCGTGCTTGGGCCGGTCGGAATACTTTTGACGATTTCACTTCTGGGGCTAGCTCTTGGATCGTGGCTTTTTCGCTGGGAGTAAGCGTAGGCCAGCGGCCGATAAAACTTTACGGTTCACAGTTTTGTGTGACGATTCGGGCCACTCGCTTTAGGTACTTCATGTCGGCGCCAGGGACTTTCGCGGCTGCTGAAAGAACGGGATCTGTTCCTTTGGGAAAACATTTTTGCCATTCAGGAATCAGTCTCTCAGAAACTCGCCGGGAAACCGATCTGTCGCCAGGATTCAAATCAAGCTTTCGTTCAATCTGAGTTTGCACTTCTGAAGGTACGTGCCTGCCGAGTCGCCCTTCGCTGGCTTCCCAGAGAGCCACTTCATAGGCTGTGTAGAATCCGCGTTGGCCTTGGGGAAGGCGCTGGGCTCTTACCTGGTGTATGTAAACGGCTTTAATTTTATTTGGGAACGCTTTCTGAGTTTTTTCATAAAATTCTGGATCTCGTTCTTGGTCGTCGCCGATGAGGATGAACTCATCCTCGGTGTTGGCGACAAGATTCAAAATGACGCTGAGTTTTTTTTCTGATTTTCCAACAAGAAATATCTCGTCAGCCCGGATGTCGTTTTCAACAAGCAGGCGATAGACAGGAATCGTCAGAATTTTGGGGCTTCCGCTGACGATGAGGAGACGATTTCGAGAGGATTCTTTTTGGAAGGCGCGGGTTAAATCATCCATGCCGATAAAGACATCGCGACCGATGGTGCCAGACAGAATCGCTGTCAGGGTGTGAACTCGTGTGATCTTGATCGTATCGTCAAGATCGGAGATCACCGTCAGCGCTTCGGCTTGACGGGCTATTGGGCTCAGCGCAAGAGCACAAGAGATAACGGTCAGAACGAAGCGGGTCGCAAGTTTTAATGGGATTTGTGGAATCATGAGTGGGGCGGGGTTGCGGGAATCGTGCCGGAGCTGCGCCGTTGGATCGGTGCTGACTCTTTGACCCGGCAAAAATTTCTGATTTTGAGCCTGGATGCTAAAAAAATTGGAAGGCTTCAAAATAGAAAAGCTGCCGGAGGGTTAGGCCGACAGCTTTACGGAGAATTTCTAAAGGCCGCGTTTTAAGCGACTTTTTTGTGCTTCTGATAAGACTGATACTTCTTATCGAAGTCGATGGGCTTAGAACCTTCGCGTGTTATGAGGCCGAACTTGAACCAATCGTAGTGCTCACTGCAGAAGTCCATCTTGTCAGACTTCTTTTTGCAGCCGTCGGCTTTGCAGGCCGTCGGAATGTTGGCTACGGGCGCTGTTGGGCCACCGGCTTTTGGTTCTTGATGCTTAAGCTTTTGCGCCATGAGGCGTTCTCCTTTTAGAGTTCATTGACTCATCTCTTGAGGCGACAGCATTTTCCATCGACTCGACAAAAGACTCATCGGCGTCTGGACCGATGTCTTAAGAGGTTGGTCTGTGTTTTTTGAAAAACCTCGACCTTTGGCGGGTCCGAACGACCACGAATCAGCTACTTAGCGAACCGAAGGTTCGTACCAAGTGCGAACCTTCGGTTCGACTACTTAGCGAACGACGGAGATTCGAACGTTGTTGGTTTGGCAATAGACGGAGTTGTCGGCATTGCGGATAACGATTCGCCGGATATAGGTATTTCCGACATCGATTGCTCCCATGGTGCGGCTGTAGGATGCGTAGTTGGTGCTGTCGTAGGGTATCGGAGCAATACCGACGCCGTTGTTCTCGCCTTCAAAGCGAACGATGGCACCTGCGGGAACAACAGTCCCTGCGCCGTACGCTGTTGTGAACACGACCGGATTTCCTTGGCGAACCGTCGAGGCTGAAATGGAAAGCGTGCAGCTTCGGCCTTGCAGCGTGACGGCGACCGAATTCGTCTGGCAGAGCGTGCGTCCCAAATTATCACGGACTTGGAAGTAACGAATGTAGTTTCCACCGACGGAACCCGGGTTCGTCGAAGTTTGTACGAAGGAACTAACAAACGCAGGGACAATTTCGCTGGCGTCGGCAACGCCGTTTTTTGATCCGAATTCATAGACCTGAAATCCCGCGGGAACGGGGCCCGTCGCCGACACCGTGAACGTCACATTTCCACCTATGGGAATCGTCGGCGCATTGGCCGCCACTGAGCAAGTGACGCCTGTATCAAGTGTTTCATTGAAGTTTGAAGGAAGCCGGTAAGAGGAATCACCATTCTCGACACCACTGATGAGGTCTTCTTCTGAAGCCGTTGGAGCTGGCGCACAATTTTGAAAGAACAAGATCAGTGATAAAAGGGCGACAGCCGCGTAGACGGCAATTCCTCGAGAGGCTTCACCCGAAAGACGATGATCAGAATTTTTATTAGAATCAAACCCCACGACCTTATGATCTCTCGTTCTGAGGCAAAAAGAAAGTCGAGGTGTGTGGAGCGGTCAACGGCGAGCCGATAAAAGAGAGCTTATACCTCAGTGTCTCAGGCTGAGACACTGAGGTCCCTTCTACTTTTCGATGCTCTGCGGTTGAGCAGCGACCTTTGAATTTGTCGGAGCTGCCGAGCCTGATATCCCGACATGTTGATCGCGGATTTCACCATTGGCGTCTTGAGCGACGAAGATACGTTTCATCCAATCAAGACTCCAAACTCGGAATCGATCTATATACGTGTAGGCAGCAGGAACGACGATGAGGGTCAGAAGCGTCGAGCTAATAAGTCCACCGATGATGGCATAACCCATCGAGGTTCGTTGCTTCGAGGCTTCGTTGAGACCAATCGCTAAGGGGATCATGCCGGCGATCAAAGCCATTGTCGTCATGAGAATCGGACGGAGACGGGCTTTGCCGGCTTGAACCATCGCATCCGAGCGGTTCATTCCTCCGGCCACCAATTGATTGGCGTAATCCACCAAGAGAATCGAATTTTTACACGCGATTCCTATCAGCATAATCATTCCGATCATCGAGAAAAGATTTAAACTTTCATTTCCAACGAAGAGACCAACAAAGGCTCCACAGATCGCCAGCGGCATCGCCAGCATAATCGTGAACGGCGTGACGAAGGATTCATAAAGTGACGCCAGCACGAGGAAGATGAAAATTACTCCGGCTCCCATAGCAAAGACCATCGAATCGCCAAGTTCCTTGAAGTTTTCAGCTTGACCGATAAACTGAAACTTCACATCGGCGGGAAGATCCATTTCTTTCGACATAACATTCGAAACGTCCGTCAAAATATCACCGAGGCCAGCGCCAGGTGCAATGTCGGCTGCGATCTGAACGTACTTCATTCGGTCCATTCGCGTGATACTTGAAGGGCCTGTTGCGTCGACCGGAGACGCCACATTGGAGAGCTTGATCAACGAGTTATTGATATTGGGCACAAAGATTTCAGAAAATTCTTTTCGGATATCTCGCTGATCCTCTTTCATTCGAACTCTGATATCGTACTCGATGCCTTTTTCCCGGTACTTTGCGGCAACTAGGCCCTCGACCTGTGCTCGAAGTTCGCCACCGATACTTGTCGTCGACACCCCCAGCATCTGTGCTTTGGATTTATCGGGTACCACCTGAAATTCGGGCTTTCCGGTTCTAAAATTGATGTCGGTGTCGAGCAGTCCCGGCATTTGTTTTAGCCGTGCGAGAGCTCGTAAGCCAATTTCTTCGATCTGCTTTTGATCCGTGCCTTGAATATTCATCGTGAAGGGACGCTGACCGCCGCCGACGGCGTCGTAGTCTTTCACTTTGGGATTTGCTGAAGCGAAGGTTTTTAACTGTTCGCGCAGACGTTCTTTAAATTGGCTAGTATTTATACCCTTTCGTTCTTTTGAAGGGACAAGCTGAACGTAAATATCGGCATAATTCGGATCGCCATCGCGTGATCCGACAGTGAGCGCCGAAACGCGAACTTCTTTGTTCGAGCGAATCAGCTCATCGACTTTTAGGGCCAATGTGTTCATGCCCTCAAGGTTCGTTCCTGGCGGAAGATCGATGGCAACCGTGAATTCTCCAGCGTCTTGTGTTGGTAAGAACGTTTTTGGGACGAAGTTCACAAGATACATGCAGGCAAAGAAGACCACCAGCGATCCCGCCAGGGCCAAAAGTGGACGTCGTAAGATCGCACGAACGAAACCCTCGTACCAGTTTTCGAGGCCATCTTGAAAGTTCGAAAAACCTTTAAGAACGCGCCCGACAGTTCGATCGTAAAAAGAGGTTCCTTCGCCTGGCTTGTGGTGAGGATTGCCTGCGAGGTACGCCGACATCATCGGTGCCATCGTTAGAGCGTCAAAAAGAGAAATGGCCATGGCAAAACAAACGGTCAGTCCAAATTGTTTGAAGAACTGTCCGACGACACCACTTAGAAAACCAAGGGGTCCGAAAACAGCAATGACGGCCAACGTTGTTCCGATGACCGCAAGTTTAACTTCGGCCGTTCCTTCGCGTGCGGCCTGAAGAGGAGTCTTTCCCATCTCCATATGACGAAAAATATTTTCGCGAACGACGATCGCGTCATCAATCAGAAGTCCCACAGACAAAGAGAGCGCGAGCAAGGTCATAATGTTGATCGTAAAACCTGCTAGTGCCATCAAGATAAATGCGCCAATCAACGAGTTGGGAAGTGCGAGTCCCGTGATGACCGTCGATCGACCATTTCCAAGAAAAAGAAAGACAGTGAGGACAGCGAGGACAATACCAATGAGAATTGTTTCTTGAACGTCATAGACGTTGGCTCGAATCCAAAGAGAGCCGTCGCGCACCGTTGTGATCTTCGGGGCACCTTTTTCGCCTCCAAATTCGACATTCGCTTTATCGACAGCTGTTTTTAAGAGATCGACGACTCGAATGGTGTTGGCGCCAGATTGCCGAAAAACGTAGAGAAATAAGGATTTCTCGCCGTTGACGTAAGCTTTTGTATTCTCGTCGACAAGACTGTCCGTCACAGTGGCGACATCGCCAATGCGAACGGGAACATCGTTTCCAAAGAAATTTACAACGAGACCTCGAATATCGTCGAAACTTTGAAACTGTCCTACAGTTCTAAAAACGGTTTCGATATCACCTTGTGATTTCTTGCCTGATGGAATGTCATTTCCTGCGCCGGCCAGTCGGCTCGAAACTAAAGTGGCAGAGAGCTCTCGATTTTTCAGTTTTGCGCGATCAAGCTGCACTTGAACTTCACGTTTTCGTCCGCCCAAGATTTCGACCAGTCCGACCTGATTGACTTGTTCAAGCCGAGGTTTGATTCGCTCTGAGACGAGATCATAGAGTTCCCCTGGGGGAAGATCTGCGTTCACCGACAAAATAAGAATGGGTTGGTCGGCCGGGTCGATTCGCCGAATGACAGGTTCACTGATGTCATCGGGAAGTTTTCTTTTCGTCGATCCGACACGGTCTCGAATTTGTTGCTCGGCATATTTCACGTCTGTTTCAAGCGTGAACTCAGCGATGACAATCGAAACGCCCTCTTTGTTCTGCGACGACAAACGCTTGATTCCGGATAGCGTAGAAAGTTCGTCTTCAAGTGGTTTCGACACAAGTGTTTCAACTTCGGCCGGTCCAGCACCAGGGTAGGGTGTCGTCACGGTGACGACAGGGAAAGTCACGTCGGGGAAAAGGTCCACACCCAGCCGAGACATAGCGCCAAGTCCGACCACCAGCGAGAGGATCACAAGACTTGTGAGAAAGATGGGCCGCTGAATTGAGAGTTCTGAGAGATTCACTTAAGACTCCTTATTTCTGTTCCGCTTTTAGATCGTAAGCGACCCCGTAAAGTTTCATTTGGGCGTTGAGGCTTAAGACTTCCGCCAGCGACCGAATGCGCGCCAACTGCGTTTGGTCGTAGTCACTTTCAAAAAGAATGACTTGTGCCACTGTGGACCGTCCGGATTTTTGCCGAGACCGTTCATGCTCAAGTTTTGCTTTCTGTGACTGTTCAAGTTCTTCGTAGAGTCGGATTTTTTCTCGCGCCAATTGAAACCGCGCGACGACATCATTCCAATCCCGCTCTTGCTCAAAAAGTTTTCTTGTCACCAAAGTTCTTTGGGCATTCGCTTCGGCGCTATAGCCTTCCTTCACGCGGTCGAGAGCCGCAAAATCCAAGGGCATATTGAGCCTCACACCGACTTGAGACGCTGGCTTATCTCTTTTCCATGAATCAGCGAAAGCGTCGCTCTGCGTGCTCCGCTGAGGCGAATTAAAAGCGTAAAGCCCATAGAGTTCAAACGTCGGTTTGGCTCGTTCAACGGCCGCTTGAGCTCCGGCCTCGGCCGCCGCCGCCTGGAGGCGCGAGGCTTCGATATCCGGCCGAGTTTGGGTGCGACTCGGTAGCTGCCATTTTGAAACGAGCGCTGCATTTAAAACGTCGAGACGTTCATCCACTTTGTCGGAGTTGATTCCGCGAGCGCTATTGAAGGCGAGCCGAGCTGAACGTTCGTCGTCTTCGGCGATTTTATAGTCGAGTTCGCGCGCTTTCAGTTGGGCAGTAGATTGTAAGTGTTCTGATTTATCGGAGAGCGCAAGGCGAACACGCCGCCCTGTCCAGTCGAACATGGCGCGAGCTCTCTCAACAGACTCTTTCGCAACTTTAAGAGATTCTCTAGAGAGCGCGAGGCGCCAATAAGCCGCTTCGGCTTCAACAAGCGTGGTTTTTGCGAGCGCGTTTTGTGATTCCGACTTTGCTTCCGCGGCCAACCGGCTTGCCTCAAAGGTGCCCATCGTTTCTCGGCCCCAGAAGTTTCGCCACAGAGGAAGTGTGGCTTCGATCTGAGGGCGGGCTTCGAAGTACTGAGGCTGAATTCCCACGTAAGCCGTGTCGACGGCAAGATACGAAAAACTCGTTTTAAGACCGGTTGAGAAGAGTTTCGAAATCCCTGCCGAGTATGTGTTAGTTTCGATTCGGTCGTACCCCAAACCAAAGGTGGAAAATGGAGAGGGCTTGGCGTCTTTGGCCATAGAAGCGTTAGCAAAGAGTGTTGGTGCCAGCAGAATTTCAGATTCCGAGGCATAGGCTTTTGCCGCGCGACGATTCATTTCGGCTGCTTTGTAGCCGTCATTTCCTTTCACCACTTGGTCGATAAAAGTCGCGATGGAAATTTCCGGTTCGACTGATTTAACGCCGCCTGGTGTCGCTTTCGCGGTTTGCGATTTGGCGGGTTGGGCTTTGGCGTCAAACATGAGCAGCACTTGCGCAACCAAAAGAATCGCGAGACCCGAGGTGAAAGCGCCAAATCGTTGTTTTGCGCGGTGGTGACGGTGGAATTTCATAAACCTATGACTCCTGTGTGGATGCCGCTAAAACGGACGGATGTGTTCCCAAAGCTGCAATCGTAATCTCAGTCCAAAGTTCTAAAGCTTCTTCGCGATACTTTTTGTCATTGATGGAAGGTCGGCCGACAAGTTTTCGATGGGGCTCGGTGTTCAGGAGGTGCAGCAAAGACCCCATGATGAATGTCGCGAGCTTTTCATGATCTTTAAACTTTTTCGTGAGCTTCGCTTTTTCGGCCGAACGAAGAAACTGAACAAACGTCAGGAAAAGTTCAAAGAACCCTTGCTTGAAAACTTCGGTGCCGATGTCGCTCATCCGCTGAACATCGCGGTGGATGATCGTGCAAAGATCGGGTTCGCGGACATGGACGTCGATGAGTTCTTCGGCGAAAAGCTTGAGGCGTACTTCGAGTTCGCTGGCGGACGTCGGTGTTTTTAAAATACGAACGGCGGCATCAAGACGAGCCGCGGAGAACTGCAGAAGGCACGCTTTGTAGAGCCCTTCTTTTCCGCCAAAGTGATAACTGACAAGACTGACGTTGACCCCTGCCGCATCGGCGAGATCTTTAACGGTCGCTCCGTCAAAACCCTTTTCGGCGAATACTTTTTGTGCGGCCAAGAGTAGGGCCTGCTTCGAATCAGTTTTCGCTTCATTCGTCATATCGAAAGGATCGGACGAATTTTCAGTATTTTCAAATGATCATTTGAAAATACTGTTTAAATCGACAAAATAGCTAAAAAAATGTTCAACAGGCTATGAGTGATCAATGGGGCACCGTCTCATTTTGGGAGTCCAGTTTCTCCACCCCAGCAGCGAACTCGCGTGCCGTCGAGGGCGCAGAAGAGGCCCCCGCGCCCAATGAGTGATTTCACGTTGGTCATTTTTGGGGGAGGCCCACTGAGTTCATAGTCAATTCCCCAGCACTCGACATTGCCAGTGTCGAGAGTGACACAGGTTCGGCTGTCACCGAGAGCAAAGTCGACAATTTTTCCGGGTTGCTCAAGATCGGTTGGAATCTCTAAATTGAAAGCGGTGAGCTCCCCCCAACAAACCATTCCAAAGTCATCTAAAGCGCAGGCATGACGTCGACCCATGACGACTTTCTTCGGGTTCGGTATCAAGGTTGGTAGTTCGGTTCCACCGTAGGAGCCGCCCCAGCAGGTCAAACCATCGTCGGAAATAGCACAAGCTTTATCGTCTCTCACCGAAACCGACGTGGGATTGGAGAGTTCAAAGGGTGGGGATTTAAGCTCGGGGGGGTAGCCGAAGCAGCGTACGGATTCAAATTCTGAACCTTGATCAGCCGCGATGCCCACCACACAAATAGACTCCTGCTCGCGGGAAGCTGCGATCATTCGAACCGATCGGTAGTTAATGCTGTCAAACCGACCGCGACAATCGACGCCCGAGGAATTCCAGAAACATTTATTGTAACCACCGAATTCGACCCGAATGCGGTCGGTCTTAGAAAGGGTCCGCGACTCTGTATAATAGATTCCGCAGACGGCTTGGCCGTTCGAGTAAAGACCACAAGGTTCGCTTCCTGCGCCGAAGAGCTTTGAGAGAGGGGGACCGTAAAAGACTTGCTCCGGAGTTGGAGACCAAGAGTCCCAGCACAAAGCTTCTTTTTTTACGGTGACGGCGCACATTCTTGAGTCGGAGCCCCAGATCTCGTCGACGTCGGAATTTGGTTCCGCATACTCCATCGGAACGACCGGTCCGCTTCCGGCCTCGGTTGGCAGACCTGTTCGCGGATCGAGGCAAACAATGCGGCCATTCGGTTCAAGTGCACAGAGGTTATCTTGTACTGCCTTCCAAGATTTCGCAGTCAAGACAGGTAAAGAAAGACGAATGGCCGCGCGTAAGCTCCAACAAGTAGCTTCTTGAGAAGATCTCGCGCAGACCCAATCTGATCCGACGACCAGCTCTCTGAGGTTATTGACGTTTGGTACAACCGGAAACTGCAATATTTCAGGGAAGGCCGTCCGACATGAGATGGTCGATTCTATTCCGCGCGGCACGCCGGGTGTGTTTTCTCGTTCCGCCCAGCAGAGGGCGGATTCGCTGAGGGCGAATGTGTGAATTTCTTTTTTCGACGTGGCGACAAAAGCGCCGTTCGTGACTTCGTCCCAATCAGGAACAAGGCATTTGATACTTTTGGACTTGCTGTTGGTCCCACACACATTGTTCTCGCTGAGTTGAATTGAGTCGACATCCGACTCCTTAAGAACTTTTCGAAACGCATCGGCCTCTGGAAGTCCGTCCAGAAGCGCTGCACCGCTGGGAAGGCGCCAGCATTTCAGGCCCTCTTCGTCGAACCCGCAAGAGATCCTCGCGTTAGAAAAAGCATGAGTCAGAGTTCCAACCCCGTCGGGACTTCGAGTCGCTTCAGAGCCGCCCCTCATGCAACGCGTTTGTCCGTCTGCATCCACGCCACAAACTTCGTCGAAATTAAGAGACTCCAGTGCAACAAAGTCGCGCGGGGCTGCCGAAGGCGTTCGAACGGGTGAGCCCACGGCTCCAAAGCCGAACGCCGCCGTCAAAATGAAGCCAGCAAGACGAGTGGTCACAAAATTAATCATGGGCCGATTTCACGAGAGCATCGGAACGCGCTCCCCAACAAGTGACACCCTCATCCGACGAAACGCAGTTGGTGTCGCCCGAGGATACGATGGAGACCGGGTTTGTCACTGGGGGATAATTCAGTTGGCCTTCATCATTTTGCCCCCAGCACGTGAGTCGACTTTCACGAGTGATGGCGCAGACGTGGTTGTCGCCGAGGCTAAAGTCGACGACGAAATCTAAGTCGCCCATATTTGCCGGAACATTGAGTTCGCGTTCTTCCATCTTATGACCCCAGCAAACGAAGCCGAACTGATCGATGGCGCAGGCGTAATCGTCTCCAAACGAAATCTTTTTAGGCGAAGAAAGGTTCGGGACTTCGGCGTTTCCGATGAGAGAGCCCCAACATTTGGTGGCATCGCCGCCATACAGACATGCGGTGCTGTTTCCTGCGGCCAACTTCAGATCGTCGTTTGAGAGAGGGGGAGCTTCTTCCATCAACTGGTAGGCTCCGCCGAAACAGCGAAGGCTTCGTACCGCACTTTGATTTTCATAGATCAAGCACGGGTAATGTGGAGTGTCCGAAATGGCCGTCGAGCTGATAACCTTTTTGATATCTGAAAAGTCGGTGGCAGCGTCCAAATTCGCGCAGTGAAAACGAGAATCATTCCAACGGCACAGTCCTAAGGTTGAAGATTTTGAGCCGTCCTCAGGAAGCGGCGAGGGCATGTGAACCGTGTTGTAGAAGCAGCTGACGAGGCCTTTTTTGTCGACGCCGCATGTTCCGTATTCAGTCATCGAAAAATCTGTGAGCTCTGAAGTATTGGGAATGGGCTCCAAATCGGAGGTTCCGCAGACGAGCGAACGTGGGGCAGAGTCCTTTTCAATAAGAGCACATTTTCGCTGACCGGACGTCATGAATTTGACCACTTTGACATCGGGACTCTTGAGGCGCACCGGCGTTACGTCAGTGATGTCGGAACTTTTTTCGCCAAGGTTCACACACATCGGTGCTTCTTTATCGTCCACGGCGCAAATCGAGTCGTAACCGGAGGGGAAAACCGTTTTTGCAGATTGCCATCGGTCGCCTATTTTAAATTCGACCAGGTTATCTTTCGTACCTTTCGTGCAGGAAAGGCCCTCACTGTAGAGAACACAAACCGTATCATAAGAAACACTGAGACCTTTTGCGCCGGGAAATTTTCTGGTGGGGGGCGTAAATCTGAGTTCCTGATTTCCCTGGCAAATCACTTCTTCTCCGTCGAGCGCACAGAGCGAACTGTCGATGATATGAAAGTCGCGAAGATCCTTAAAGGGACCGAACACTGTGTTGGCTGGAATTTTTTTGATGAAAATGTTTTTAGTAGTTCCGTCAGGTTGGTTTTCAGCGATCCATTCACCTTGCTCGCTGTTTTGGCAGACAATGGTTTTGTCTTTCTGCGGGAGGCAGACAAGCCCGCCACTAGATCGAACCATCGAGTTGTCACCGGAAGCCAAAATTTCTTGGATGGGTCTTTGGTAGCGACCCGAGGTTTTCCAGCAGCGCACTCCACGCTCATCCACAGCGCACGAATGAGTTTCGGTCAGAAGAAATCGCTGGAGTCGGCTGACCGTGTCGTTGGCGTCGACCTGGTTGAGAGCTTCACCAAGACACAGGCGCTGTTCCGGCGACGTCATTGGGCGACCGCAGAGGCTGGTGGTTGAGACTGACTCTAAGCGAAGCGGTGCTTTTGAAACGACGGTGTAACTATCACGCGTATCGATACTTCCGGCGGAAGGGGCTTGGTTAAAGCCCGCATCAGCAAAGGCACTTCCAGTCAGCGCGCAGGTCAACGCTATTGGCAGCGCAATTGGGAGACAGCTTGCGATCAAGATCGTAAGAATCGACTTGAAGGAATCGTTGAATTTAAGCACAAGGTCTCCTGCACAGAAGCGCTTGGTTGATCGAAGATTGACGCTTGGTTTTAAGCACGTTCGGGCCGTGCTTGGAAGAATGGGCCAAGAATTTACGAAAATACCCGGCAAAGGCTCATTTCAGCGGGATGTCAGTGAACGATATGAAAAATGCGGTCGAAAAAAATTTACCAGCCCGCGATTTCGGACCGGTTTCCAAGGAGATAGCGGCTGCCCTGGGCGTGGATTCAGGGTTTGTGCCAACGGACCGTGCGAGTGGCGATCGTCGGCTTCGGCAGCTTGTGCAAAACGAGTCGTGGTGCGCGCCATTGATCATTGCGGGACCATTTGAAGTTTTTGATTTTACCAGGGGCTATGATGCCAATCGCGAACTCACCGCACTTTTTGGGATCGGCCGCTACGACGAAGATCGTGTTGGAATGTATGAGGCCGAAATTTTTCAGGCGCCTCAGACCCAAATGGAACCACGACCAGAATCAAGAACAGTTCACGTCGGACTCGATATCGGAGCCGCCGAGGGAACTCCGGTTTTTTCGCCGTTTCACGGCGTCGTGGTCGGTGCCGATTATCTTTCAGCGCCGGGCGATTACGGAGGAACGTTGGTTTTAAAAGCCAATAGCGCCGAAGAAATTTTCTTGCTGCTGGGACACCTTTCTAAAGCGACAGTGGCCCGATGGTCGAAAGGCGATCAAATTCAAGGAGGGGAGCTGCTTGGATGGCTGGGCGGCAAAAAAGAGAACGGAGGCTGGAATCCACACCTGCATTTGCAAGTCAGTTGGCTTCGCCCATTGAAAACTGATCTGCCGGGAACCGTGAGAGTTTCAGACAGAGACTTCGCAGTCAGAGTTTTTTCAAACCCCAGTATTGTTTTCGGCGAAGTCTTGGCTGACATCGGCTAAATTTCTATCAGAATTTGGGGCCGACGAACTTTTCGGTTTTGCCGATCCCGTCCCGGAGGAATTTGAACCAATTTCTTCGTTAGGGTTTGAATGGCCTTTAATGCGAGTTTCCCGCAGTATGTAGCCCGCGCCGTAGACAGTCGCAAGCGAGTGGGTGAATCCAGAAAGCTTTTTTCGAAGATAGACCATGTGAGTATCAATCGTTCTGTTGGAGACGACCGCATCTTTCCACACGCTGTCGAGAATCTGCTTTCGAGAAACAACTCGCTCTTTGTTCACGACAAAGAATCGCAAGAGATGAAACTCAAGAACTGAAAGGATCAAAGTTTTTTCGTCCAGCATGGCTTCCAGCCGTCCTGAATCAAGTTTCAGATTTCCGCAGCTGAGAACTTCGGGTTCGTCGATCTGTTCTTCGAGTCGACGGATTTTTGCAATAACACGAGCGACGAGTTCGCGAGGTTTCGTGTTTTTTACGACGTAGTCGTCGGCGCCATGATCGAAGGCCTGAGTCAGGTTGTCGATATCATCGGAGCTCGTGTAAATTAAAATCGGAATGTGCTTTGTCTCGTGGCGCGCTCTTAGGACTCGGTAGATGTCATGCCCACTCTGATTCTGAAGTCCGAGATCTAAAATAATAAGATCGGGGCGTTCGCTTTCGGCCAACTGAAGACCCGTTGTGGCATCGAGAGCTTTGAAAATAACAAAACGAAACGATAGTAGCTCATCGATGAAATCCAAAATCCCTTGGTCATCGTCGATGACAAGAATACGTTTGGTGCGAGCTGTGTAATGTTTCGTGCGATCTGTAGATGTTTTCATAACAAGTTCATTATTAGGTTAACCGACTGGCGCTTCAGGTTACACAAATGTCAGAATCGAAAACACAATCTTAACACTTCTGATGCCTGTCGCGATCAAGACGACGTGACCAAATAAGGTTTTGAACCCCTTAAACTCAAAAAATCGAGAATATTCAGGGGCAGTACCGGCCGCCTTTTAGGTGGAAGTCACAGCTTCTGTGGCCTACAAACCAGGGTTCTGCGAGTCCGCAACTCTGGCCCCGGGCGTGCAACCCTTCGCGTCTTAGGGGATGCGTACCATGTCTAAAACCTCAGTTTGGCCGAATTTCTGGATCCATACGGTTCGTGCTTTCGACGAGCGGTCGACCGCTGTCTGGTTCTTCACCGCTGGATTCGCCCTAATTTTAGCCGCGGTCGGACTTTCCGTCGCGTCGGGCCGGGCGCTGTCCGGTGCCCACCTCTTTGCGTCACTGATCGCATTTGCGGTCTCCGTCCTTAGCCCTTGGCGCGTACCGCGCGGGAGCTTAACGGTTTGGGTTTTTGCTGTCGCGGCGATTTGGCTGTCACCGTTAGGGGCTCTGGACGCGCAGGATCAGCGCTTTGTTTTCGCCGCCGCGATTCTGGTATCGAGCTTGGTGTATCAGGGAAATCGACGTTTCTTTCCGCTGCTGGTGATTGGTCTTTTGGCTGCGGGTTCGATTGGCATTGGGAGTTTTAATTTAGCCCGAGATCTATCAAGCCTCGATTTCAATTTGGCGATTCGCGATGACTCACTTCTTACGTTCAGCGGCACTTTGTTTTTGGCAGCTCTGATTTTTTCTGGGCGTGTGGCTTTTAGCCACGCCGTTGAATTTCAAACATCACTTCGGACAGCCAGGGAGAGCCTAGAAAGAGTTCGAATACAGGTCGGCACATCCAACGAAGCGGTTCACCTAGCGAGAGAACGCCTTTGGGGTCGCACTCGCTTGGAAAATTCAACGGGTGATCTTTCGCGCGGTCGACCGGCGTCCGATATTTTTTTTCCCGAGCTTGAATTGTCGCAGACCCCGTTTGTGCAAATCGTCACTCGACTCAGAAAAGTTTTTTCTGACTTTCAGAGTGAGGGGCGGGCCGAAGGAAGGATCTCCGGACCTATTCGTTTTGTTTTTTTTGCGCCCGCCGCCGGTTATGATGGAGAGGCCATCGTCGCAGCAGATCTCGATACTTTGGAGAAAGGCGTGACGGCGTGTCTCGACCTAGCGCTCGAGTCACTTCCTGAAATCGGGCGTCGAAAACGCGAAGGCGTTATTCGTCTTTCAATTCGCTATGGTGTTCGAACCATCGAGATTGCCGTCGAAGACAATGGACGCGGACTTGCCTCCCCCAATAAGAAAGTCGAAGAAGAGTTCCACGCGATCAAGGAGCTGACCGCTAAGTGGAATGGTAAGTTGGACCGAATGGCCCGCCTGGGAGTGGGTAGCCGAACCGCCTTGGAGCTTAGAATTATCGGGACCTCGACGGCCATTTCGGCGATGCCAGTAACTCAATTCCAACTGTCCGACGGGCCGCACGCTTGAGTCGGTCGTCGATAGCGGCCCAGAGCCCATCTTCGGGCGCCTCCGAGTCGATCACTCGTTGAATCACAAGCGCATCGCTGGTGGGATCAAGATCGGCCTCGCGAAGTTTCGAGTAAAGTTCACGAGCCGCAAGAGTCGGATTTTCTGACAGCGTGATCTCCCGAAACTTCGTTCGTACAAAGTGTTGCCCTTCGATTTCGATCGAGTCGCCCAATGTTTTCCAAGGCGATGGCAAAACGCCTAAATGCCAAACGACGAGCAGCGGTTTCTGTGTCTCGTAGTGGTGTTCGGTATGTCCTGGGCTTGAATGGTGTCCCACGTCGCGAGTGACGCGGACATTTTGAAGAGCCGGTACATCGGAGGACTTAAAATGGGCTCGAATTTCTTCTTCGGTGACGCCACCGGGTCGAAGTATTGAAACTTCGTCTTCGGTCACGCGACACACCGTGGACTCGACACCGAGGTGGCAGGGGCCACCATCAAGAACCTGAATCGCTCCACTTTTTATGGCCTCTGGAAATTCCACCCGAACATGATCGGCCGTCGTCGGTGACGTTCGACCAAAGCGATTGGCGCTTGGGGCCGCCAGCGGTACGCCAGTTCTTTCGATCAAGGCTCGAGCCACGGGGTGACTTGGTAGACGAAGTCCGACGGTATCGAGTCCCGATGAGATAATCGGACTCACAGCGTCCGACTTTTTTACGACCAGAGTAAGAGCACCGGGCCAAAAACGCCGGGCCAACGAATCGGCAGAAAGTGGCCAGTCTTTCACTAGCGCAGGAATTTGACCCAGATTCGAAATGTGAACGATCAATGGATCAAAGCTTGGGCGCATTTTGTGTTGGAAAATAGCTTTAAGAGCTTCGTCGGAATCAATTCGCCCCGCCAGACCATAGACAGTCTCTGTTGGGATTGCCACGCAGTGCCCAGATTTTAAATGTTTCACGGCGAGTGTGATCTGTGTTTCTTGGTCGATCGACATCAGCGAATCCTAAACTCTCGAACTTGGACTGACAAGGAGTCCGAGTGTAGCACCTGACAACAAAGGAAAGTCGTGGTTAACTTTCAAAATGAGCGATGGTTCAAGTTCCAAAGATCTGACGAAAGATTTGATCGAAGTTGCCGTGTTTCCTCTGACGCGTGTGACGCTGTTTCCGCAGACGACCAAGCCGCTGAATATTTTTGAACCCCGCTACATCAAGATGGTTGAAGATGCGTTGAAGACAGACACTCTCGTCGCGCTCGCTTACTCAGAGCCGTCGTCTCAAAAAGTTCAGGCCATTGGTGTCCAGGGCCGACTGCGGTCTGTTGCTGGTGTTGGAAAAGTCGTTGTTCTTGAACGCCGTCCCGACAAAACGATGTTGATCCTTCTTGAGGCCGTCGGAAAAGTTCGGCTTGAGAATGTCATCGAAGGGGAAGAACCTTACTTAAAAGCAAAAGCTCGCTGGATACGCGAAGCGACCACTCTTTCGAACGAGAATATTTTTATACTTCATCGTTTGATGAAAGACTTGGGTCGATGGATGAGTCTTCACGTTCATGACGAAGTCGCGAGGGAGCAGTTCATGGCTAAACTCGCTACGGCTGAACAGCGAATCAACGCGATTTGTTCTTTGATGGTTCTTGATTCTGATCTTCAGCAAACTCTTCTCGAAGCCGACTCGGTCGATGAGCGGTGCGCGCAGCTGGCGATGGCCGTCGAATCAGAGGGCCCTTCCCAGTAGTTGTCACTGACGTCTTCTGGGGCCTTTGGCCTCGGGAGTTGCATCGGCTGGATTTTCAGGCCATGCGTGTTTTGGGTAACGACTTTTTAGTTCCTTACGCACTTCAAAGTATGATCCTTTCCAGAAACCGGGAAGATCGGATGTCACCTGAACGGGACGATAGTTCGGCCCCAAAAGATGAAACGTCAGCGGTTGGCCGCCAACGATGGGCTGAGATTTAAGTCCAAAGAGCTCCTGAAGTCTGACTTCGACGAAGGGCGGTTGATTGTCGGGATAATCAATTCGAAATCGGTTTCCTGTGGGCGCCTGAAAGTGAGACGGTGCGAGGTCGCGAAGTGCTTTTGAAATCAAGGGACTCTCTTCAGCCAAACACCTCTCCCACGCCTCAGTGAATTTTTCTGCGCCTTCGTCGCTCAGTAGAAATTGAAACGATGTTTTTCCGAAAAGCATAAGTTCAAGGGTCGAAATCCACGAGCTGTCGATCACGTCCGTCGTGAGAGTTTCGATTTTTCGAAGTCTTTTGTGGAAAATCTCAAGAGCGGGTTTTTGGAGCAAAAGACTTTTTCTTTTTAAGGCCTCTTCTTTGAGAAGTGCCAAAGCGTCGTTGGGATCTGCTTTTTCTCGATGCCCATCAGTCAGTGGAAGATCAAGATAAGTCATGGACCGAACTTGAAAGACGGTAAGACTGTCTTCGTCAAAGGTAAGACTTTGACGGTCATGGCACCGGTCGCTCGCAAAATTTAGAATCCATGGCTTCGATAGGCCTGACGCAAGCGTTGCGACCGAGTCGTGGCGGCCTGCTTGCCGTCCGCCATCACCTTTCAGTGCGAAGAAAAATTCGGAGTCGCGAACGAGGGAGGATGCATGAAGCTCAATCCCTTTCCCGCCAACCATTCGAGCGCCACCAAAAGCATTACCAGAAGAGCCTTTACGGCGACGCGCGACGCGGTCGGGGAACCCTTTGAAAAGTAGTTCGGCCACGGCGGGTTCGCTCCAATCGGCGACCACGGTTTCGATGGCTTCTCCTTGACGGTCGATCGCTTGATCAATCACTCGTCTTAAAGTTTGTAATGAGACCCGGTCAACCATGGCTCGTGAGTGGCCGGTCAGCGCGAGCGCTCGTTCATAAAGATCGCACTCTTGGCCGGACTTCGGAGAACCCGCATTTCTGTGCGAAGCCGATCGATCGTTAAGAATGTCCTTTTCACTGAGAATTCCTGCGAGGATCGCTGCTAAAGTGACGGCTGTCTTTTCAGGTACTGACTTAATTTCTCCGCGCCTGGCGGCGACAAGCATTCGTGCGCTGCGTGCCGGTAAGCCTGTTCGGTGCATTTCTTTACCGAGAGGTGTGAGGCGAAAAGAGGAATCAATCGCCTCAAGACTTTTTAAAAGTTGAAGCGCCGATTCAAGAGCCAAACTCTCGGGGCGCTCAAACCATTCGAACTGACGTGGATCAGTGATGCCAAGATTGTAGAGTTCTAAAAGTGAATCCGCCAGATCCACGCGGTGCAGTTCGGCTTCGTCAAAACTGGAAAAAGAGTTTTCATCAAGCCGTGACCAGAGTCGGAAACAAAATCCTGGAGCTTGCCGACCGGCGCGACCGGCACGTTGCGTGGCCGACGCCATCGAGATTCGCTCGATGTGCAGTTGCGAAAATCCAAGGCGATCAGCCCTCGCCACTCTGGCAAGCCCCGTGTCGACAACGGACTTTACGCCGTCAATCGTGAGCGATGTCTCTGCAATATTTGTCGAAAGAATAATTCGTGGTTGATCCGTCGGTCTTCGCGATTCCAAGACACGAGACTGCTCTTGAAGCGAGAGACTTCCGTGTAGCTCTAACACCTGAAAGCGTTGCCGAAGGGAGGAATCGATTTCAAGACTTTCCCGAACGCGACGGATCTCTCCAACTCCTGGGAGGAAGACCAAAAGATCGCCGCGGGCTTCGTCCGTGAGGCTTGGGTCTTTGGAAATACTTTGAATTTTTCCCGCAACTTTATCGCACCAATCGCGCGAGGTCGCTAGAGTTAGTGGTTCATTGGTGTGGCGAATTTCAATTGGGAAGGTACGGCCGGGGACACGAACGATAGGTGCTTTCAGAAGTTCGCCGCCGCTGTCGATAGCTAGGTAAGATGCGATGCGGTCGGCGTCGATTGTCGCCGACATCACCACAATCCTCAGATCAGGTCGCTCTAGCATTTGAAGTTCTTTAAGCACAGCTATCGCCAAATCAGTGAATCGACTTCGCTCGTGAAATTCGTCCAAGACCACGCATTCGATTCCGGTCAATCGAGGGTTCGAAGCGAGGCGGCGAAGGAAAAGACCTTCGGTGAAAAATGCGAGGCGGGTTGAGTCGGTGAGTTGATGATCGAACCGGACGCTGTAACCGACTTTCGATTTCATCGGCCAGCCCCGCTCTTCGGAAATTCGAGTGGCAGCGGCGCGAGCGGCTAGGCGTCGTGGTTCAAGGACTGCGACTTGACCAGAGGCCGACACAATTCCGTCATCGATCAGCATGGCTGGGAAGCGTGTGGTTTTTCCCGCACCGGGCTCGGCAACGAGCACAAGATTGCGATGCGACAACAATTTCGCTTTGATCTCTGACCAGGATTCATCAAAGGGAAGTGCCATCAGATTCTTCATTTGCAGTCACCGATGCTAGGGAAACTGGCGCCGTCTCGCACCCCGCCGCGCGTTAACGTGATGGCCCAGCGCTTGCTCCCTCACGGTTCGGTCAAACGGCTTCGGCTGTTTCGGAATCAAAATAACACCACTCACACTGATGTGAAATGTGGTTCTAATTTAATGGGGGATCCTGCCATGAAACTTCTGTCGCTCCGTTCTCTTGTCACTTTGTTCGCTCTTACTGCCACTGTGGTAGGTACCACGGCTTGTGAGTCTGATGACGCTCGTGTCATCGGCGGCACGATTGCCATCGTTGCTGGCGCTATCGCGATTGATCGTGCGCTTGACGATCGGCCCACGTGTCGCGGCGGCTACGTTCAACAATGTCGCGAAATTCGCGACCGATGGGGTCGATTGCACCGCTCATGCAGTCGCGTCTGGGATTCATGCGCGTCTCGGTATTCTACCGCCGGCTTTTCTCCAGCCGTCGGATCAGCTTTAGCTCTTTCGGCGCCGTCAGCGGCCGTCAATGATATCGCTTCAAAGTATGGTCTACCTTTGGAATCGGCCGCGCGTTTAACCACCGTTCTTCAAAGTGCTGCGGGTGGCGACGTTCAGGCTCTTTCGGCCATGGGTCTTTCGAGCGACGAAATGCGCCGAGTGGCGACTTACAAATTGCCAACAAATCAAGCCCTCGATCAAATCGCTCAGTCGCTCGCTCTATCGCGAGAGATGACGATCGGTCTCGTTGAGCAGTTGATGACTGAAACTCGCGCTCAAATGGCAGACATCAATAGCCCCGCATGGGCAGCGTGCCAGGCGACAGGAAAGTGGAAAACAGATGCGAACGGCGGCACTTGCAAATCGACGGCGTGGACAGGCTGCAGCCCTGAAACTGGTGCAGCGATGTGCGCGGCGCTCTAATCGGGCGCTCGATATTCCTGTTCGAATGGATTGTCTCACGTTGAGACGGGATTTCTAAGAGCCGATGGGTAAGCTAGAGAGTTGACTAGGACTTCGACAGCTTCCATCGGCGATTTCGATTCTAGCTGTCTTTGAGGCTAGTTCCAACGGGCCTCTTTTTGCTTCTGTAGTGAAGCATGCTGACAAGAATCGCAGTCGTTTCATCTCCCGGCGAGGATCTGGAAAAAATCCGAGCGACCCTTCGAAATCCGATGAAGTACACTGTCCGAGAGTTTCTTTCTATGGAGGCCGTGGTTCACGGCCTAGTCTCGTTCCCAATGGACATTCTGATTTTAAGAGTTCCGGCGTTTAGCGATCGGCATATCGAGATGTCGCTGCGGGTGCGTCGAAGATTCCATTCCGCCTCGATTATCGCAATGGCGAAAAGCATTGAACCCCAGGCCCGTCTAAAAGCCATGAAGCTTGAAAGATTGCGGCTTCTTCAAGAGCCGTTGGAAGTGTCTGATCTTTCGGCCGTTGTCGATAAGTACCGATCGGGCCAAACATCAAGTCATCGGCTGCACCCGCGGGCGCGTCGCGAAGAAGAAGTTCAAGTGATTGATCAACAAGGGCGCGTTCATCGGGGACGGTTTTTGGATTTTGCACAGATGGGCGCAAGGCTCTCGGTGCCAAGTCTCTACAAACTCGAGCCCAAACAATCCGTGCAGATCGTCTATAATTCATCGACGGAGGCCGGCAAAAAAAACCGACTCGAAGCGAAAGTCGTTTGGTCGACCTTCGCTGGTGGATTTGTTGATCAGTTCATGGGTGTCAGGCAGCAGACAGCGGGCTTTCGGTTTATCGCTTCGTACTGACGTTCTTATGAAGTCCGTAAGAAAATGCCTGCAAATCAAGAAACGCTTTTTTCGCTTCGTTCGAAGTCGCTTCCCAATCGGATCGACCCGAAGACTTTGCTTTTGACCAAGCGTCTCGCGCACGTTCGATTTTTGGATTGAGTTCGGCGGTCATTTTTTGAGCGTGAGCAACACCTTCGGGTTTACTAACTTCAGTCACTTGTGAATAGTTCCAGACAGCGTGTTCAAAGTGCTGGATGCGTTCATTCAGAGTTTCAACAAATCTATCTTTCTCATCAAAGCTGTAAGCGAGTTCTGAAAGGCTCACCGCCCATGTCGGGCTTTGAGCCCACTTTTCGAGGTCGGCGTTGGGTTGGCCGAAAGTTCCGTTGTTAAAGAATCCACCGTTGGTCATATCGATAGGACTACCGCCCGAGTAGGTGGCCGAAGGCGTTGTCGGAGCCGGTTTGGCTTTAGGAACGTAATGTCCAGCAGAAGCGGCGAGAGCGGCAGCAGGCAAAACGAACGCAGTAGCGGCGCCAAGACTAGCCGAGAGAAAAGTTCGAAAAGAAGGGGCTATCGTCGTTGTTTTCGGCGCGGTGAAATTCACGGTTCGTCCTTTGGTCTGATAATTGACGCTTTCGGCGGATGCTCTCGCTGGATGCTTTCAACCCTAAATTGAGGCTGAGACGTCAGCAGGTCAAGCGTGCGCAATCTGATTTTAATTCGTAGGCAACGCGATGCGCCTAAGCGACGCCTTGGCTGTGGCATGCGGCTAAAAAACGGATTTCAAAGCAAGTCCCTGGGACCGAGCGATTGAGGAAAATCGTAGCTCCATGACTCTCTAAAATCCCCTTCGAGATCGAAAGACCGAGCCCCGTGCCTTCGCCGACGGGCTTCGTTGTAAAGAAGGGTTCAAACAATTTCCCTTCAACGTGAGGAGAAACCCCGGGGCCCGAATCGATGACGCGCAAAACGATGTCCGCACCATTATCGAAGACCTGGACGATCACATTTTTTTCGACGCTGTCTTTTGCAGCTTCAATGGCATTCCCGATGACGTTGATGAGAACTTGTTCGATCTCGATCGCGTTGCATTCCACTTTTGCATCTGTTTGGAGGTCAAATTCGACTGTCACTGTGTGTCGTTTCGACAATGTTTCCGTAAGAACTGAAGTTTCCGAAACGATGTCGGAAATTTTCGCTGCTTCTCGGGGGAGATCCTCGGCCGATCTTGAAAACTTTTGAAGTCCTCGCACGATTTTTGAAACGCGCTCGACGGCGCGGGCCATTATGTCCAATTTAAGTTCAAGTTTTTTCGGGTCGTCGTTCATTTTTTTCAACAGTGCGATCGTGCCTGAGAGAATGGCCAGAGGATTATTGATTTCGTGCGCGACTCCTGCGGACATCTCGCCCAGAGTCGCTAACTTTGAATGTTGAATCGCGATGATTCGTTTTTTTTCAAGCTGCTCCTCAAGACAAACATTTTCCGTGATGTCTTGGGAGGTGCCTGCGACTTTCGTGATGTGTCCTAAGCTATCCATCACACCCTTGAGCCGAGTCTCGATCCAAATGAGTTTGTCGCCGTGGACGCGGCGCAAGCGGAAGGGCGTCGGTTCGCTACCCGAAAGAACCTCAGTAAACATCGACTTCCAGTGCTGAATGTCGTCGGGATGGATGTTGGATGAAAACTCATCGAGGCTGATAAAGTAGCCACTGCGAAAGGGCGGTAGGAATTCCAGCATTTGTTTTGAGCACTCGATTTTTTTCGATTTTAAATCATAACTCCAGTGGCCAAGTTTCGTCGACCGCTGGGCTTCTTCAAGTTGCCGCTGCAGTCGAGCGAGCTTTGCGTTCTGCATTTGCAGAGATAACAAACGTTCCACCTGGTTTTTCAAAAACCGAAGGGCTTTGAGCTGCTCCTCAGATAGATCTCGGGGCCGGTTATCGATCACACAAAGTGTACCAATCGGTAAACCCAAGTTCGGGTCTAGAAGCGGAACGCCGGCATAGAATTCTACGTTCGCCTCGCCTGTGACGAGGGGGTTTGTCTTAAACCGGTCGTCAACGGTCGCGTCTGGCACGATGAAAATCTCGTCTTGAAGAATGGCGTGAGCGCAAAAGGCGATGTCTCGCCCCGTTTCATTGAGGCTTGTTCCGGTCTTCGATTTAAACCACTGTCGGTCCCGGTCGACCAAAGATACAAGAGCCACGGGAGTGTCGCAAATTTTTGAAGCGAGA